>Ga0214545_1003736_pt1 | contig 28864 bp, 8 predicted proteins | sample CNSS4metaG_FD_160064 | JGI IMG/M metagenome (GOLD analysis project Ga0214545, IMG submission 160064) | Root nodule microbial communities from cowpea collected in UCLA plant growth center, Los Angeles, California, USA - CNSS4 | ecosystem: Host-associated > Plants > Roots > Nodule | place: USA... | reverse complement strand
ACATTTATTATTTTATTTATTATTATTATTTTTCATAATATAAACTTAATATAAATAATATATAATTATAATTTAAAAAATATATGTAAATATATATTAAAAAAATCCAAAAAATTTTGGGGGAGCCGTGGCTCCCCTGTCCCTCAGATGGTCCGCCGTTGATTATCAGGGTTAGAATGATTTTTTTTTTTCTTCTAATGACTAAAATGAAATTAGACAATGTGACAATTTCATGATATAGGAAGAGTTTAGACAAATTAATCTAAATAATTGTTCATATACTTCCAAAATAATTATTACCAAATTTATATCATTTGTGATGATGATGATGAGAATAATAGTATAAAGGACTTGTAATGTCAGTTCACATAGAAATGTAAAATATATCGATAATTAGAGATAGTAAATAAATATGTTCACGTGGGTATTGTCTGAACTCGTTCCCGTTTTGACGGAAAATTTTCACTGGATATGGAGATGTTTATATCCCCACCATAATACTTGTCATCGTCATATCTTCATTCCTGTTTAAATTATTAAAACATTATCACAATTAGTAACCCTATATATATATATATATATATATATATACTTTTTATTTTTTATTTCTTCTAATTATATAGTTTTTCATGAAATTCATTCGCATCTTTAATATATTTTTTCATTTTATCATAACATTTATGTAATTGTGTTAAAATGATGTATGTTAATTAAAAAAATATATATGTCTCACGTTTGAATATTTCTATTATTTTTTAATATTTTATTTACTTTATATTTTCCTTCACATGAGAATGTTTAATACTCTAAATTTAAGTGTTTAATAGCATAAATCTCTCTCATTTACTAGGTAATATAAAAAAATTATTTACTTATTATTATTAATTTTTGTTTCATTTGAAGAACTATTTTGTTTCACTAAAAATGTTTTTTTTTATTTTTAACCATCGAGTATATATGTTGATATTTGAAAAGTTTTCATATCTCTAAGGTATTTTTCATCTCCCTTAATTATACATTTGTTTTTCTTTGTGCGATTTCTTTCAATAGTCTCTCAAATTGTTTATAAGACACACATTTGTTAATTTGTTAATTTTTTTATTTTTTATTTATTTTAATTATGTAGAATACTATTTTGATATATTTTATCTAATTATTTTTTATTTTCTAACTCATTATCAATTATATCAATCATACTGTAATTTTTTCACTATAATTGTAAATAACTTTTATTTACTACAATATAAAAATTTAATGTAATTGTCATGAATATTTTTTTATCACCATCCAATATATATTGAAGTTCAAAAGTTACAAGATCTATATTAAAATTTTATTATTATGTTTATTATTTGTTCTTTGTGTCATTTTGATCAAGTGATGTGTTATAATTTTTATTAGTGTATAAAGAAAAGATTCATTAGAATTTAAAAATTGAAGTAAACAAACATTTAAAATATATTTTAATTTGAATATTTGTTTTCCTTTTATATTTTTTTAAAAATATTTTTAAATTTTATCAACTAGGTTTCATTAATGTTTACAAATTTAATAAATGTTTTGGTTCTCATGAAATTTTATTTGGTATTCTAATCTAAAATATAAATAATTATAATTTATTTCAAAGTATTTTATATCGAAGAAACAACCATCCTGCTAATATTGAATATTTAATAATATTGTGTTTCCTTTACCGTAATTTTTTTATTATTTTATAAAAATTAATTAAAATTAATATTGAAGTAGTAAGAAAACGAGTGCGGGTATGAATATAAAATTATACATGTTACCTGGTGGGATAGAGATTGGGATGAATTTTTTTTACAAGGATGGGTATGGGATAGCGAAACTCGGACTCGTCTCCTGATAACAGAAAATATAAAGAATTTAAAATTTATCATGATATTTAGAATTTTATTTCTTAATGCAATATATTATGGAATATAATGTAAGCTTGTTATTCCTCAATTTAGTAGAACTGGATAAAAAATTATAGAATTATGAAGACATTGAAATAAATAACAGCAGAAATGCAAGAAAAAGGCATGACATATAAACACGAGAAAGAAAATTCAACGCTCAATGTGAGAAATTTGCATCGTTTTGGCTTCTTGGTTTCATTAATAGAAAAAGACTAAAAAAATACCTTTTTCTTATTACATCACATTATTTATGTCGTCGTCACTGTCATTATTCTTGTCACACCATAAAGTAGAAGAAAGAGAGAACATTAAAAAAAAGACTAGTGAAAAAAACGTTTGTTCTGAATTTTTTCAAAACATATTTCATATATCTCTATAAAAATTTATTCTTGGAAATTTATTTTGAAAAATTTATTCTGAAAAGTATTATATACGTTCTGAAAATCTTATTCCTAAAAATCGTATTTTGAAAGTTTTATTTCAAAAATCATATTTCAGAAATTTTGAAAAGCTGTTCGAATAAATTTTTAAAACAAATTATCTAAAAGTCACTTTTATGTAGAGTAAAATGACCATTTAAAAAAAATAATGATTTTTTGATTTTATTTATTTATTTATTTTTAATTTATTATTCTAATCACCCTTAAATCATCACATCATATTATTAAAAAAATTGAAATAGATAATTAAATAATAATTAAAGTAATAGATTAAAAATAGGTCAAAAAAATATAGATCAAAATATCAATAATTTAGAGTAAAATAACCATTTTGATAATTAGGGGGTGTGTGAAATTGTAGAAATCAATGAAGAAAAAACTATTTATAGAATGTGACATATTTAGGCTACCTTTTTTTTTTATAACCTTGTGTTCCATAGTTTAAGAAATTATGGAGTATTATTGCTCTAACTGGAAAATCTCTTATAAGAACTCCAAATGTCAATTGAATATTTGAATAATCCGACATTTTAATATATATATATATATAGTGGCGAAACTAGAACATAAATTTTAGAGGACCAAATTATATTTGTTATATCTAAATTATTTTTGGATTCTCATAAAGTTTCTCAATTTTAGATAACGTAGATGCATTTTTTTCATGTTCATCACAACTCTTTCTCTTGAAAAAAAAGAATCAATTCTTCTACTCTTTGCCATAATTTTTTTAATATAAATTTGTCACCTCTCATCTATTTACAAAAAGATAAAATTATGAATATCTCAAATTAAATCTTAAAAGCAAGACTTAATATTTTAAGAAAACTAATAATTGATTAGCTTCCCTTACCTTATAGTAGAGTAGTAATCTTGCTCTCTATTACACAACTTTAAAGTCTAAAATAACTTAATTTGGAAGAAATATTGTAATAGAAGAATCATAATCTAACATACATAAATCATATTAGGATACTTATTCATGAGATCGTGTGAGTATGCATTATTTATCCTCTATGTTCTCCAATTTCTTTTTCCTAATTTGTCTTTATTTTATTTCACACTTTTTTGATGATTTGTTCTGAAAAACCTTATAACCAGATATAGAACTTTAATCTCTTTAATCCAGTTATTAATCCATCAAATTAATTTTTATTTTATTTTTAAACACTAAAAATAATATAATAATATTAATTTTAAATATTTAAATATATATATATATATATATATATATATATATATATAAAAAAAATAAAAGTTTGGAGGAGCCACGGCTCCCCCTAGTCCCCAAGTAGGTCCGCCGTTGTCAGTGACGGAACTAGGATTAAAATTGTAGGGGGGCCAAATTAGATTTGTTATATATAATTTTTCTTTAGAAAAAAAACTATTCATTTTTTTCTCTTCATTTCCTCTCCTTAAAACAAACACACATAATAGTAGAATTCAAAAAAATATTACTATTATTCGCTATTATATCATGCTATTATATCATGATACCAATTCATGAATACTATTTTAGATAAGTCATTCGTATCTCATCAATTTGATTTGGTGGTATTGTAAAATTTGATGTCGTTTTTTCAGATCACGTTCTAATGAATTTTTAAATTCATTATATGTAACTCTGAGAACTTTAGAGATTTGTTTTATATTGTCTTAAATTCTTGGTTCTTATTAAATTTCTGGTTTAGTTAATGTAAATGCATCTCTTTTTCATCTTCATCACAAACCTTCCTCTTTGAAAAAAAAGGAATCATTTTTTTTACTTTTTATCATAATCTTTCTAATATAAATTTATCACCTCTCACCTATTTAGAAAAAATAAAATTTATATTCACAAATCACAATTATCACACTGCAAAACATAACAAAACTCATACTACTTTAATTAAATAAGAAATATTGTATAAATTCAAAACTCAAAAAAAATTACCATAGGTGGCGAAAAACACAAAATCCCTAAATTTCATAATTAAGAGTTATAATAATTTAGGAAAAAATTATAATTAGGGTTCATACCAATTTCATAAAAGAATCCCTAAAATCATAATTAGGGTTTATATTAATTTGGAATAAACTTAATTTGGAAGAAACATCCTAAAAAGTATCATAAACTAATTAACATACATAAATCATAATAAGATACTAACCTTCATTTGTGAGAGATCGTGCAAGAATGTATACATGAATCTCAATCTATGTGTTTTCAACCTCTATTTCCCAATCTATCTCTTTGTATTTATCTCTCTTCACACACTTTCATGATAATTTACATGGTGGAAAGATCTTATAGTTAGAAAAAAAAAACCTAATCTCTTTTATAAATTAATGTCTCTGTTAAAATTTTTTATTTTATCTTTTATTATAATTTTCCATAATATAATCTTAATATAAATAATATATAATATAATTTTAAAAAATATATAAATATATATAAAAAAATTCAAAAAAAAAATGGGGGAGCCGTGGCTCCCCCCTGTCATATCATAGTTCCGCCGGTGGCCGTTGTGCCTAGAGCATAGAAAAGTCTCATATAAGAAGAAAATATATTGCTTCGGAAAAAAAAAAGGATAAAAAAATGAACTTACTCAAAAGAAGAAATTGTTCGGTCCAAAATGTTCCTTAACTCCTCAATCTTGCCGTAGTACAATTTGATTTTAATGATTAAATCCGGAGAAAGCATCTAAAATGTGCAGATCAAATAAATAAGATATCACCTTAATCAAGTGTGTTGGAACAATTATTACCATTTTTTCTTATTTTAGATTGGGATATACGTGAACAAAAAAATCAATATAAATTTAATGGGTTAAATATGTTTTCGATTTCTTAACTTTCAAGTAAAAGTTGAAATTAGATTCTTTTTAAAATTTTGACCTAATTTAGTCCCTAAATTTTAGAACAGCGTGAATTTAGTCTTTCTAATCAAATTTAGTTAAGTTTATTTGTTTCAAATGTGTTTTATGATAGTTTCTTAGTTAAACTTGAAACAAAAATATGTCAAACACGGTAAACAACTCAAATGTTAGCCTGAAATATGTTTGAAATATTAAATAAACGTAATAAAATGTGATTAAATTGACTAAATTCACACAATTATAAAATTAGAAGACTAAATACGTGAGCAAGAGATGAAAATCAGGTAAACATGAATAGTAAAACTAATTTTTAAATCATAAAAGTGTAGCAGAATTTTCTAATACGTCAAGTGGCTCTAACACAATATTTTGTATTTATTTAATTACTTGTTGATATTTCAGATTAAACTACTTAATGAGAAAAAGATATTTACTGAGTCATTGAAGAAAAGTTTAAATTTAACTGAAACTTGTTTATGTAACAGTATTAATATATAGTATTAATAGTAATATTTTAAGATGATATGCTTATTAATATATTTAAAAATGTATATAACAAATACTTTTTTTTTACTTTTGTTTACATTAGAAATAAATAAATAAATAAATAAAAACAGAAATTGTAGGCTATAAAAATTAAATACATAATATTCATTCTAATTAAAAAGTAATTGTAACTGAAAAACTTAATTTTTATTATATCAAAATTTTAACGTAAAATTTTTTATGTTAAAAAACTAGATTCGGATTATGAATAGAGAACAAGTTATTTGAAACTTGAAAGAATAACTTTGGAAAGTGGAATTAAATAATAAAATGATTGATTTCACCATTTCACACCTGTAATTTATTGATGTAAGATGGAATCAAATGAAATTATGGTTACAATTATTTGTGTGAAGTTGTGGTTTATTTTCCAAAACAATTAGATTGAAATTATTCCTTAAAACAAATATTAAGATTTAGGGAATATACAAAGTAGAGATTAACTTCACCAAATCTGATTTTCTGTTTAGTGACTGGTTGATTTGGATTTATTAGACTTTTTTTTATTTGTTTAAATGCCTTTTTAAATGGGTTGTACATATAATATTTAAAAATTCTTACTTACCACTCCCTTTAAAACACTTAATAAGGAATTGATAAAATTATTATTGAAGTTGCATTAGAAATTATAGAAGAAAGGATATTACATTGTTACTTGTGAATCCTTAATCAAATGTATTGGAACAATTATTACCATTTTTCTCATTTTAGATTGGGATATACGTGAATATATATATATATATATATATATATCAATGTAAAACTCAATGGTTTAAAAAGAGAAGACTCTAATATCAATAGTGCATATACTATGTATGCATCACCAAAGCCTCTCTCTAACCCAAGACATAATGAGAATCTCCTTTAGGCTATGTTTGGACAAAAGTTGAAAATGTGATTCTGGAAATTGTAATGCAAATTCTCCTATTCCAAAGAAAAAGGAGTAAAAATTTATTACTTTAGGAGTAAAATTACTTTTGAGCTTCCCCAACTGGAATCTATACATCCACCACTTAATTCATCAACCAAATGAACATCACAGTGAAAACAACAGTTTTTTTTTTCAAGGAACAAAACTATCACAGAATACGCCAATGCTGTTTCAAAGAAAAAACCAGATGCGCAACAAAGACAACAGTGAATAACAAAAGCACACGGTACAATTGACTGCCTCATAAAATGGCTTGAAACATTTAATTGAAGTTTTGGACAATATTTGATTTCCTAAGAAAGTAATTAACATCCGACTTGAAGGACTGGTCTCTAATATAAAACAATTAATTATAGCTATAACAAGCTATCTTCACCAAATTCAATGAGGCTTGCACGTTTGAAAATGTTTAACATCATTAAGATTAGAACTAAAAGCTAAATATTTCACCATCACAGATATGTTACCTACTCATGACAGATAAACAAGGTGGCACAGTAGCCACTAATGATAACAATTATAAACCAGACTCAATGCTCAGAAAGGCTTTGTTGATTGAATAGTTCCACCATCTTCAAGTCCAGTTCCTAAATTTCTTATATCATCCAACTTGTTTCCAGATTCTAACTCTGCTGCTTTGGATGCCTGGTTCTCCGTATTGTTATGTTGAAAAACCTTGTTAAATTATAGCTCATTAATACATATGTCACAATTTAGGTACATAGCAACTAAAGGGTAACAAAGTGTCGGTTTCTTCCATCACCCCTAAGAAATACAAATAGGTTAAATCCTTTGTTTTACCTGCAAAAGCTCAGTCATTCTACCAGTTTCGGTGTAGTCCGAAGGTTTGGGAGCAGATGCAGAGCTTTCCTGAGGACAAGACTGTACAGCTTGCAGTGGCTTAATCAAGATGGGTTGATCTACGTCATTAACTTTGTCTTCCTGAGTACCACTTGGATCCTTCTCTACCATATTATCACCTGATTTGCAGTTGTCAGTAGTCTCATTATCCATGGCATCTGAAGGATCTTGGATCCTCTTGACAACTTCAGTAACCAGATGCTCAAAAGGCATGCCAGGCATTCTCATAGATTTGGCTTCATCTTCATTCACCACATGAGATGAAGATTGATTATGTGGTGGAGGAGCATCTTCACTTTGCATGCCGGTTGAGTGTGAGATAGTTTGAGTGTGAGATACAAGTGAAGGGTTTCCATCTACAGGAATTTCTTTGGAAGAAATCACTCCACTCCCTAGAGAAACTTGGGTGTTGACTTGTGAAGCTTGATTAGAAACTGGCACCCCGTTTGTAAAATTATTAGGTTGGAGCAATACAGGCACCACATTACCTCTGGGTAGTTGATGAGTGATCTGGCCTGGCACAGAAGGCACAGAAGGCACATTCTTTCCAGAAGAGGCAACCAAGTTACTTGAACTAACAGCTCCTCTAGGTATCTGAGGGACAGACGGTGAGCCATTCATTGCAAGAGTTTCTACTCTATGAACATTCACTGCCTGTTCATTCCTCTCCTTTGGGAGAGGAGTTTGAAACTGTGCAGCTCTTGAAGGGAAGGAAACCTCATTTCTTTGGATCATTGGAACACTCGGAGCAACATCGTTTTCGGGCGAGATAGGAACGTATCGTCCGGGCTTGAAGACCAACCCCCTCAAAGTAGTATCAGAATCACCAACTCTAACACTGAGCAAATATCCAGCATCAAATACTGCCTCAATTACACCAGAAACTAGTTGACCCACCATTGCATTATTTAAATGACTCTCTTGACCCCTTTGAAATTGTTGACTTCCATTAACTGTTTCAAAGCCAGGAGGCACAGGCGTTTGTTCTGCACGAACAGGATTCTGCCTTTTATTTTGACTAACTAGGATATAGGAACTCTCTTCTGAATCTGGCTTTGGGTATTTCCTTGGACGACCACGCTTCCGCTTCAAAGGCACGTCTCCTGAACCATCTGGAGTGTTATTTTGGTTTTGTTGATCCATCTTTGGTAATTTCTGTTACTCTGGTGTTCATGCAAAGATTACAAAAATTTGTATAAGCTACCAAAAAAAAAAGCAGAAACAGTTTATAGACCACTTGGAGCATAATTAATGTCACCATGATAGGATTGTAATTTTCTCAGTAAGTAAAAAGTTTTGACGTCTGCTTCTACAGTGATTAACCTCCTCCTCAAAACACTACATCGTAAAACTAGTATGACCTATGAAGCACAAACACAAACATGAATACCAGACACGACATCAAAATAGAGTTTCCATTCAAATTGTGTTCAAATTTTTATTGTGTCAAGCCGCATTGCCCAAGTCCTTTTCTCTTTTATATTTATTAATTTTCTCTTATTTCCTCCATCAGCACACCATGGCCACCAGTAGGTCACGTATGATGGCCACCTTTTTAAATCCACCACACCACCATGGTGGTCGGCTAAATTCTTGTCATCTACCATGGCACTTCCATCTGATAATACTAGATATAACTTATAGTTTTATTTGAAGAATTATTTATGGTCAAGTTGTTTTATCAATTTCTAGTTTAAAATTAATAATACGCTGGCAATTTAAGTTATTTTTTCCTTGTCTCTAAATCTTATGGATCAATACACATTATGATTGACGATTCAAAAATTATGGCGATTCATGATTTGAATCTAAATTTGATAACCTTGGTTGTTCCAACTATCATAATCAATTTTCAACAATCTTTTCCTCAGTAGATATGACACCAATATCTATTCATTAATAATTATTTCTTTTCTTGTCCGATCCTGTGGAGCAACACATTCATCTTAGCATACTATTTCTTTTACTCCCACTCTTTTCTTGTATTATCCCTCTCAAATCCTATATTTCCAACGATGACGATTATAACATTAAATTCATTTTGAACTTTGGTTACATGGTATTAAGTGGACATTTCATTTGTATTAATTTAAGTGAATTCCTAGTTAATAATTTATATGCACCCTAATCACCTGACATTAGCAACAGGCTATACCTAAATTAAGGAAAATTCACGCCTCATATAAAGTTTTAAAAAAAATCCATGATGTACAAAAGAAAATGAAGCCCTAGAATAAGAAATATAAGATAGTGCACCAAACTAGTTCCTCCTTTTAAAGATATTTTGTGCAGTTTCTAGACAGTGAGTAGGAAAAGAAACGGAGCCACCTCATGCTGGCCACTGGTTGTACAATGCAAAATGGGTTTGTCTGTTCATTTCATACATATGGCAAAACTGAATACTCCAAAATTCCTTCCTAAAATACAACTCAGCAATGTTAAAATATTTTGATTTCTTCAATCCCAAATAAACAAATACTCATTACTCTCAATTACCTCACCCAAATAGGCCAGAGAAGTATGCCCACAGTTTCTAAAGAGTGATAGAAGAAATTCTTCTATAACGCATAAAACTGAAACCTTCAAAGGTAGGTTATGCAGTTACTTAGTAAATAAAACATTGTATTGAGAAAAAGCTCTTACTTTTGCATAATAGCATAGAATTCATTAAAGCTGATAAAAAAAAACATAGTATTCATTAAGATACATGAAAGTGGCAGTTGTTTATGCATACTAAGAGATCATGGAAATCTCAAAGTAAATCAAATTATTTTGAAAGCAGGAATGGGGGAGAATTAAAAATAATCAATACACCAATATAGAAGTAGAATAGAAAAAAAAATTGTTTTATACCCATTTTAGATGGTTAAAAATAATAGAAAAACTCCCGATGAGATTTTACTTCTTTCGAATGAAGTTTGAAAATAAACATCATAGCTAAACGAAGTTAGTCATGATGCCACACATGTAAAGAGAAAAAGTTTCACCTATTTATTATCTCATTATCTCTCTCATGAGATGTCAATGGCAGCAAAGCCTAAAGGCAACTTAGCAGGAACATAATGATTAAAACTGATTCTTAAATCATAATATTGTAGCAGAAATTTCTAATACATAATAGTTGAGCCACAGCAAAGGATGGTAATATTCTTGATCCTTTTTCCCAGTAAACCCAATGACAGAATGTGCAAAAACATATTCTGGCTACAAATTTTAGATAACTATACAGATAGGGAAAACTTTGAACTCACGGTGTTTAGGTGCAATAGCTCAAATTGTCAAGCTATTATTTTAATTTTATTTACTTTTCAATCTAATCAAATAATCATAAGGAAAACATTTTGTATCATTCCTTCCTAATTCCATCAATCCAAACAACTTTAAAACTTCACTGTAATTCATCTGAATTTCTATCCTCTTTATTTCATTCCATTCTATGTTTTTCCTCGCCATTCCAACGAGCATTCAAACAAAGTGGAAAGAAGTTTCATCACGTACATGATAATATACTTAATTGAAGGCAGATAGAATCCATATTTCAATTGTGAGTATGTATCTGAATAAGGTTTTAGCACAGGCAGCTAAAATATGACTAAAAGACAAAAAGAGAAACACCTCTCATTTCCCCACAAAACATAACAAAAAGACAAGCTTCAACCAATGGAACAGTACAGACTATTCAGGCAATTTCTACAAGAGCAAGCCTGGCAATAAAAAGTGATTGGGGATACAACATAACCCATATGAAAATCAACACAATATGATAGCACGAAGAGAAAAGTTAAGGTATTAAATTATAAGTAATTCAAGCACAAAGAAAATATGGATTACAAACATCACCAAAACCACAAAAAGCTCACAAATAGTCATTCATTAGAAAAATAAATCAAATTGCAAGGGAAAAAAGTTTCTGGCACCGAACCTCTCTCAGTAACCTTGGCAGCAAAAACGAACACCTGCAGATGACATCCTTATAACCATGAAACATAGGCCCGTTAACTCTAAAACATACTGATTAAAAAATAAAATATACAAAAACAATGCAACAACACCGAAGAATTGGATTTTCAAAAAAATAACATTTTTTTTCCTTTCCACTTCATTTTTTCCTTCCGGAAACCAGTAAAAACTTCAGCTCAGGAAAACAAAAATAAAACAAAAAACAAAAACATGAATTTGATCGAAAAACGAAAAATTAAAAAGAATCCCATTACCCTTACACGGTTACACCACAATCCAAGGGTTTAACCTCTCCCCGAGGAAACAAAATCCTTTTTGTCATACCCCATTTCATATTTTTCTTCAATTTCCAAAATCAAGAGTAAAAAAACACACCCGAGAAAAATCCCTCGCATGGATTCGAATCAAAACATTAAAAAAAAAAAAAAAAAAAAAAAAAAAAAAAAAAAGTTAAAAACCAACATGCAAGAGCTAAATTGATGAAATTTTGATACAGAAAGGGAAGGGGAGAGAAATTACCGTGCTGGGAACAACAAGGTTGCGTTGAGATTCAGATTCAGAGAGTTGAGATTCAATTATGCAGAAGGCGCACAAGAAGAAGAACGTGAAAGTGGAAGCTATTTAGACGGAGAGAGCGAGGTGGTGCAGTGTAAGAGAGTGCACAGTCACACACGAACGCACGCACACGGGGTACTAAAGTACATGGCTGTTATTGAATGTCTAATCACGGTACAGTAATAACATGACACGTATCGAATCATGTATGTCGAGTATTTCTTTAATCCAATGCGGTGCTGACTTTCCTCGTCTGGTGTCACCGGCGGGTGATAAATTTGATACTTTAATAATAAATGAAAACATATACAATAAAAAAAACAAAAAATATATATATGCGTTAATATTTTCTTTTTTGTATTATTAAACAAAATTTGTTTTAAATTGTATTAAATAATAAATGAGATTCTTTGAATAATAAGTAAATATATAAGTTAATAAAATTTTGCCAAATAAAAAATAAGTCATTAATGATTTTTTAAAATTATCGATTCAAAAAGGAATAAAAAGAAATTTTTCCTTTTTCTAAATTCATGATAAAAATAAGCACTAGCAGTAAATTAATTCGAGTTGAGGACTAGCATGATAAAAATATTGAAAATTTGTAATCAAAATATACATAAAGACTTATTCAAATTTATGGATTTATTCACATTCAATTTAGGTCCAATTTCAGATTATTATTTAAGTAGATGCGATAACAAAAATTAAACTACTTAATGAAAAAAGTATTTATTGAGTCATAGAAAAGTTTAAAATTAATTGAAAAACTTGTTTATGTAACCATATTAATATTTTCAGATGACGTTAATATTAAAAATACTTCTTTTACTTTTGTTTACATTAGAAATAAAAAAATAGAGAAATAAATAAAGAAATGAAAAAAACATAAATTGCAAAAAATATACTATTTAAACAGATGACAAATGAATAACTTTTTTCTTGATTTGAATAAAGAGTAGGTTATAAAAACTAAATACATAATATTCATTCTAATTAAAAATGAATAAATGTAACTGAAAAACTTAATTTTTATTATATTAAAATTTTAACATAAACTTTTTTATGTTAAAAGAAAACTAAACTCGAATTACGAATATAAAAAAAAAACAAGATATTTAAAACTTGAAAGAATAATTTTGGAAAGTGAAATTTGTGAAACCCAGAAGTTTAAAAATAATGAGACTCTATTATTTTAATATTAAAAGGTTTTAATATAAATATAATCATTATAAACAAGTTTCATTATTTTAAAACACAATATCTCTTTATAAACCATTTTTTTAGAGTTTTTTTACTTCTCTCTTCTTTCGAAGTTTTGTCTCTTTAGTCGTCTGATTAAAGAACTAAGACTGTAAGATTGATCCTCTTGGCGAGCTCTTCAAGTTAGACCAATCAATTTCTCCGTTCACGTAAGTTGAGTTTTCACCCTCTTCTTGGTCTATTTATGTTTTTTGTTGCATGCCTCATTCGCTTGTATGTGTCGTTTTAATCATTAGTATGAGTCTTTGTTGATTAGTGCTCATAAGGATATGTCATGATCGTTCTTGTAATGTTTCTATGTGTAGATAGAACATTCTATGGAGTTAGGTGTTTTTATGTTTATAGAGTAGCCTAAGCAGAACAACAGGTAAGGGAAGCTTGTTTTTGTTTTTGTATGTGTGCATGAGTTTGACGGATATTGATGGTCACATCACATGTGGGGATGGCAACGGGGCGGGGCGGGAACGGGTTTCACTGTCCCATACTCATCCCCGTAAAAAAAATTCATCCCATCCTCATACCCAAACCCAACGGATATCAAAGTTTTATCCCATCCCCATCCCCACCGGGTAACGGGTATAATCTCGTACCCATACCCGTTTCCTTACTATTTCAATATAAATTTTAATTAATTTTTATAAAATAATAAAAAATTACGGTAAAGGAAACATAATATTATCAAATATTCAATATTAGGAAGATGATTGTTTCTTCGATATCAAATAATTTGAAATAAATTATAATTGTTTACATTTTAGATTAGATTGTAATACCAAATAAAATTTCATGAGAACTAAAACATTTATTAAATTTGCAAACTGCAAACATTAATGAAATCTGGTTGATAAAATTTAAAAATATTTTAAAAAAAATTTAAAGAAAAACAAATATTCAAATTAAAATATATTTTAAATGCTTGTTTACTCCGATTTTTTTAATTCTAATGAATCTATTATTTTATATACTAATAAAAATGATAATACATCACTTAATCAAAATGACGCAAATAACAAATAATAAACATAATAAAAAAAATTAACATGGATATTATATCTTTTGAACTCCAATATATGTTGGATGGTGATAAAAAAATATTCATAACAATTACATTAAATTTTGATATTGTAGTCAATAAAAGTTATAATTGATATAATGAGTTAGAAAATAAAAAATAATTACATAAAATATACTGAAATAGTATTCTACATGATGAAAATAAACAACAAATAAAAATATTAAAAAAATTAACAAATGTATGTCTTAGAAACAATTTGAGAAACTATTGAAAAAAATCGCACAAAGGAAAACAAATGTATAATTAAAAGTATGATAAGATGAAAAATACCTTAGACATATAAGAACACTTTCAAATATCAACATATATACTCAGTGGTCGAGAAATAATTGTTTTAGCGAAACAAAATAGTTCTTTAAATGAAACAAAAATTAATAAAAATAAGTAAATAAATTTTTTTATATTAATTAGTAAATAAAAGGTTTATGTTATTAAACACTTAAATTGAGAGTATTAAACATACTCATGTGAAAGGAAAATATACAATAAATAAAAATATTAAAAAATAATAGAAATATTCAAATATGAGACATAAAAAAAATTTAATTGACATACATCATTTTAACATAATTACATAAATGTTTTGATAAGATGAAAAATATATTAGAGATGTGAATGAGTTTCATGACAAGCCAAATAATTAAAAGAAATAAAAAATTGGAAAAAAAAAATATATATATATAGGGTTACTTAATTAATTGTGAATAAATTAATAATTTAAATGATGACGGAGATATGGCGGGGACGAGTATTATGGAGGGGATATATACATCCTCATAACCATCCCCATACCCAACTGAAAAAGTCAGGGATTCCCCATACCCATACCCTTACCCAGTCAATGCAGGGATTCTTCGTTAAAACGGGGACGGGTTCGGACAATACCCACGGGGACGGGTTTATTTGCCATCTCTGGTCACATGTTGTTGCTTTTAAGTTAAGAAATGAGATTGGTTGTGATTGAGGAATTCTGATATAGCATGTATGATGGTTGTGATATAGTAGGATGATTGATATTGACATGTTTTTGATCGATTAAGTCTGGTAATTATCATTAATTATATGAGTGATTTTGGTATGTAAATTGCTTAATGAATCTTGTATGATTGGTTGATTGATTGTGAAAGAATTTGCAAAAAAGTAAGATTTGAGTCATTGATCAAATTGGTACCAACTCCTATGATTTAAAGATTGTTTTAGACCAATACCTAAAGGAGGAGTACCAATTTGATCTATGAAACAGGTCTTGATTTCCCAAAAACCTTAATTTGAGATTGTTGATATTTGATACAAGGCTAACACTCATTTTTATGAATCGATTGGCGTTAAGTGTTGGCTAGGCGACGTTGAGCGCTCGTTTTTGCGAATTGATCAGCGTTGAGCACTACTTTCTAGCGTCGAGCGCTATCCAGTTCTTAGCACTGCGTCTTATCTGTAAAATGAAGATTCCTACTTCATTAACTGTCAGATTAAGCTGGAATTTTGATAACTAATCCTAGACACGTGAGTCTTCATTTTGACTGGTGGGATCTTTGTTTTGAAGTCTGTGGTTAGAGAAATGGTTTTCATCGTTTGGATGTATTTCATGTATAGTGCCAATTGCGTTGTTTTCCTGTTTTTGCTGTTTTGGTTACTGTGGATGTTCTGTGTATACTTGAATTGGATTCTATAGTCCTTATTGCTATGAATTGGGATAAAAATGTTATTGTGGTATATAAGATGATAATTGGTATGAAATGTTGTGTGAGCATGCAAAATTATGATGTTTAAGGAGAAGTTCCTAGTGGTGATGGTTATGGTAGTATTGTTAGTGTATGCCTTGATATAGAGAATGACTGGTGGGAAGTATCCTGAACTCTAATAACCATTCCACTCATATAGAGTAGAATGAGTTATGTGGTGAGAGTGACAGGAGGTCCTAGCCTTTAGACTTGTTTTTTGGTCATAGGCTTGAACGGGACTAACCCTGTGCGTGTGGTTTGGTGATGACTCCTTGTGGCTAGACTCTGCAGAGTTTAGCAACCCTCACAGGTGCACACCTCTTGTGTACCCTATATCAAAGGCATGTATCCAGATAATTGAGTTTAGTGTCAATTGTTTGTGTATTATAGACATATATATGTTTTCTACCATGCTTATAGGTTTTTGGAATGTTTTAAATATAAATATATGTATGAGTATTTCTTTTGTACACTAGCTTACCTTGTAGTGTATTTTGTGTCTTCTTATATTGTTTGTTTCCTTCTTTTGCGATATCACCTATTAGGTGGGAGCAGATGAAGTTGCAGGTTTAGAAAGACACCTCTGGAGGATGAGAATCTATCAGTTAGAGTTGTAAAAGGTGTTGAGGAGTTTTAGTAAGTGATTAGTTTCTTATAGGATTTTTTAGTTTAAGTTTAAGTGTATAGATAGGCATGTCAAAAAAATCTGTACTCGCAGGTATTCGCAAATAAAACTGCAACGGGTAGGAAATGGTTATTGAAAATGCATACCCACAGGTAACGGGTACGAGTATTTTTTATACGGGTAACGGATATCATAGTATCCATACTCGTGGATACCCTTACCCGTTATACTCCAATTTAAATTAAAAAATAAAATAAAACATTAACACATTGATTTTGAATGAGTTATTTTTTATCAATTAGTTTAAAAAATCTTCATTTATTTGTAAACTGTCATTCAACACTATTTAAATGAGTTATTTGTTTGAAATTTATAAAGATTATGCATTGTATTTTTATTCGAATTTATGGTTAAATTTTTTTATTGAATATTAAAGTTTTCTTTTGTAAATACCTGTATGTTCTTGTTGATATCCGTGGATATTAAAAAAAATATGCGGGTATTTGTATAACGGATACCCGTACGGATATGAGTATACGTATGGACAGATATTTATGCAGCGGGTAAGGTACGAGGAAATTACTACTCGTACTCTATTCGTTGATATTCTTTAAATAGATTATATATTTTCATAATTCTATCTTTTTAAGATTGTATTAATATACTTTATATACTGAACTATTTATTTTAAATATTATAATAAAGTGTACTATTTTATTAATTTTAAGGACATTACAAAATTATAAATAAAATGATTGATTTCAGCACATGTAATTTATTGATGTAAGCTGGAATTAGATGAAGTCATGGTTACAGATATTTGTGTGAAGATATAGTTTATTTTCCAAAACAATATATTAAGATTAATCATTAAAATAGGTTTAAATACTCGTGGCCCAGTTTTTCTTTAATTTATTTTCAATATAGTTATTTTTATTAATTGAGTTCTAATTTTTATTAATTAAGTTGATTTTTTTTAATATGGTTCAAATAGTTAATCGCATGTAAATAGTGAAAGTTACTGTTAGTTTGTGATTTTTTATTATTTATTTTATTATTTATTTAGTTTTTAAAAAAATTATTTAATAAAATTTGTTCAAGTATCAAATTAATAATATGATAATAATAATGATCATATCAGTGTTATATGTTAATATTTTATATTCAGTTTTGATCTTATATTTATTGTTTTTTTCAATTCAATTTTATTTCATTTATTAAATTAAGTAATTTTGTTTATTTAATACTAAATTAAATTTTTATATAAATATTGTATTTATATTTTTATTAATTAGTATTTTTTGAATTATTTTTAAAATAATAATAATTTCTATATTTTAATAATATAATTAGAGTTGTTTTAAAATATGATAAAAATAAACTGAAATAATAGAAAATTTAAAATGAAGAAAATAATGGAGTTATAAATAAGTAAATTTAAAATAATCGATCACGGTTAAACTTTTATTAATATACACCATCCCTATTTAAGGAAATAGAACAAATTTAACTTAAAAATAAAAACCTCTACTTAGTAAAACATGCGACTTCATTTTGTTTTTCTTCCAAACTTTCCGGTTGTATTTCCATTTAAAAATAAAAGACAAATTTAATAACGTCACGTGGTTTTAATATTTGTGAAATTATTTTTAAATTAACTATAACATGTTATAGTCATCAGAGCTGATTTAAAAATAATGTATGAAGTAATAAAATTGTAAATTTTAATAAAAGTATCAGTATAATATTTATATAAAAATTAAGTATGGTTTTAATATAAAAAGGAACAAAATTGTTTCTTTAAAAGAAAAATAATATATACAGGAATTAAATTAAATATAAGGCAAGACACGTGACACTCACATTTATCACATACATGATGTTGACTTGATACGTGAATAATTTTTTTAGATAAAAAAATTAAATATATATAAAAAAATAAAAAAATAGTAAAAAAATCACAAATTGACATATATGCAAAGTAGAGATCAACTTCACAAAATCTTACTTTCTCTTTAGTGACTTAGACTTTGGGTTCCCAACAATCTAAGTGTGAGTCTCTTCACATTGATGCTTTTAAGCCATGAGTGTCCCTTTTGATAGAGGACTCACACATGATGGATTGACATAAGTTCTAACCCAAAATGTTAAGTCAATGAATTTGTGGGTCTTCATATCATTATATGATACTCAACTTTCTCATTTTAACTCAAGATGGAACTTAGACTCACACTTGGATTCCCAACACTCTTACACCAAAGTAATCTTGACATCCCAAAATCAATCAATCAATTCTAATGACTTCAAAATTTATTAAAAATAAAATAAAATAAAATAATACATAGCATGGAAGGAGCAGACCAAACTCCTTGTAAAAATTATACTTCACAATACATAGGCAAACTATACCTATTATGAAATAAATCTAAATAAATACATGGAGGTAAAACATTTAACCACCTACATTGTTGCCTACGGATAAAAGCTAACTTATCAACCCAATGATTTCTTTCACGAAAAACATGAGAAACTTTGAACTAGATATGCGTACAAAAATTGCAAGCACTGATTTCACATCCCTCTAAGAGCCCAAGGAACCACTCTTTGATCTAAACAACCATGACAAACTAAAGAATAATCACTTACCGACCAGAGCCTATGAAAGTTTTCTCTCCAAGCATATGCTTCAGAGCATAAATGACCATCATAAACTCAACATAAATAGAAATATGTAAAAAAACTTAAAAACTATTCAGATATTCACTACTTCTTATAAAAATATCAGCACATGAAGTAATGGTAGAACTTGGAAAAAAAACTTAGGGATGCCAAATTAGATTTTTTTTAAATTCATTATATGTAACTCTGAGAGTTTTAGATAGTTGTTTTTCGTAGTTTTTTATTTTTGGATTCTCATGAAATTTTTAAGGGTTAAATATGTTTTTGTTCCCTTAACTTTAAGTGAATTTTGAAATTAGTCCATTTTGAAACTTTAGATCAATTTAGTCGGATTTAGTCATTTTAATCAAATTTTGTTAGGTTTATTTGATATTTTGTATGCATTTCAGGATTGTATTTGAGTTGTTTATATTGTTTAACACATATTTGCTTTAATGTTAAGTTAAATACTATTATGAAACACGTTTCAAATGTCAAATAAACTTCACAAAATTTGATTAAAAGGATTAAATCCACGTCTTTCGAAAGATAATAGACTAAATTGGTCGTTTCGAAATGGACTAATTCCAAAATTCACTGAAAGTTAAGGGACCAAAAACATATTTAACCCAATTTTTAAAGTTTAATTAATGTACATGAATCACAAGTCTTCTTCTTGAAAACAAAATCAATTATTTTACTCTTTATCATAATTTTTCTAATCTAAATTTACCACCTCTCACCTATTTAGAAAAAATATGAATTTGTCACCATCTAACATTACACAATAGACAAATTTATCACATGCAAAAGGAAAACATATGCTTAAAAAAAGGTACAAAATAAACCAATTTAAAAGAATAAATTAATTGATCTAAAATATTCTTTAACTCATCAATTTTATTGTGGTACAATTTTATTTTGAAAAAGAAGTAATATTAAAAGTAAAAATTAAGATAAAAAGAAGAGATGAAAATAAAAAAAAAAAGAAGAGAGAAAGTATGTATCATATTTAAAAAAACTAAAAAACTTAAAAAAAATAATATAAATAAATAATTTAAATATATATGAATTTAAAAAAAAAAATAAGAAAAATGGCTCCCATCGTCAAGTTAAAAGTATTGACATGAAGTCAGACCAAGACAACTCATAATTATACTATAATATTATAAGTATTGACCTTAAATAAATTATTATATGAAACTTGACATGAAATATTACGTCAATAAATAAATCTACTTTATCATTAATCTGAATATTAACAAATTCAACACCAAAACATTACAGATAATATTATCCTATGCTTCTTAAGTTAATATTTACAAATTAATATATATATATATATATATATATATATTATCAAATGCATTCTTATTCATGATTTGTGACAGATTTTTAATTTTAAAAAATTTGAAAAGAAACATCTTTTTATTACAGTTAAACTATTTTAGAATTATGATTTTAACGTTACAAATTCTTAAAAGTATTATCGGTATATCGTTTTATAATAGGTACATTTGATTGTTATAAATTATAACTCTTCATATATACTCTATCCATTATTTAAAATATATTTGTTGTATATTAAAATGATTTTAACCCCTTTTATACTAATGTTGTTAAAGTGGGTAGAGAATTAAACAATTCATAGGAAATTTAAATAAAGTAGTTATTTTAGTATAAGTGTTATATTTTACAAAATTAAATAATAATATTTTGAAAATGTATTTAATTTATTTATATATACTTTTAATAAAACATATTTTATATCATTTTTTAAAACAATATATTGTGATTGAGTACTTAAAATAAAGAATCCAATTTCAATTTTAAATAATTATCCACAAAAATATAAAAAATAGGATTTCTAATAATGGAAAGGTAGATAATGAAAAAAGGGTTAAGTAGACTATGTAAAAAAAAAAAAATTAAGGCTGTGTTCCTTTCGTAAAATAGATTTGGGAGAGAGTGAAAAGATGAATTTGTGTGGATTTGAGTTGATGAATATGTGTGTTTTTTTTAGTGGATTTAAAGGATAAATGAATGGATTTGAAGATAAATTTTATAGAAGTTAGTAAGTAATTTGAGTAATGTGATAAATTAAAAAAATTATTTTAATAGATAAAATTTAAAGATTATCAAAACACCCTTGATGATAAAAATAAAATAATTATTAAATGAGATAAAAACATTAAAATTTAATAATATTTTAATTATTATACACATATATATATATATATATATATATATTATTAATTATTATATAATATATATATATATATATATTATGAAATAAATAAGATAACAATACTAAATTTTAAAATTTTTTATTTAATAAAATTTAATAAAAAATTATAAAATTTATATTTTATTAAATTATTATTATTATTTTCATAATAATAATAATTTAAAACTATAATCATTAATTTATATATTTATTATTAATTATCATATATATTAATTTTATTATTTATTATTATATTTAATTACTATATATCATTTATTATAAATTATTAATAATAAAAATTATATAAATATATTATTAATTTAATAATTATTATATAAATATTATATATATATATATATATATATATATATATATATATATATATATATATAATATATATATATATATATATATATATATATATATATATATATATATATATATTGTAACCGGTTACGGTAGCAAAATAATAATGAGAAAAGTAAAAGTTTAAGACAAATGAGGTTAAATTTGTAAAATTCTTATATATCATCGCAAATCTCAATTCGTGAGAGATAAAAATTTAATAGAATTTGCAAATCCGTATATTTATTCACTCTCAAATCGTTAAAAAGAACATGAAAAATATGTATTATTCGTTCGTGCAAATCAATAGATTCTTAAAATTCGTTAAAAGGAACACTATGTTAAAGTCTCAAAGAAAATTGTAAATGAAAGCGTTAAAAGGAAAAACAGAAGAAAAGTTGTAAAGAAATGTGTAAACAAAAGCAATAGAGAAAGTTGTAAACAAAAGCATTAAAGAAATAATTAAACAAAAGTTGTAAAGGACAGCAGTAAAAATAATGAAGCATTTGAAAGCATGTACAACAATGAACAAGAAAAAAAATCAGACGATAGTAATATGCAAACACAATGTAAAATACAAACACAGTACGATAAAAAATAATGCCATACGTACAAAAATTATATTTTTACTTCTATTTTTTTATTTTTATCATTTACTTTTTAACACGATTTAATATAGATTATTTATTTTTTTAAAATAAAAAATAATAATATATTAATCAATAATCTTAAATCACGTCAAAAATAAAAAATAAAAATAATTTACAGAATTATAATATTATTATCCATTAATTTAAGTCTGACCATTCAAATTTCTAGTATAATATTTATATTCACATCAAACTGACATAAAGAAAGTTATAGAAATGAATTCTAAACCTCAACTTACATATGTAACTTAGTCAATATATCAATTTTTTAATAAGAATATTTAATTGAAAACATTTTGAAACGATCGTCGTTATACAAACCTCAACAACACTCAAATATTAACGTTTAAATAGTTATCAACCAAATCGGAATTCTTACATAGAACCCAGAATATAATGATCAAATTACCTTTTCATCCAAGTTATCCATTAGTTATATCAAAATTATAAATAATCTCTTGGAACCTTTTATTCTCAAAGAAACTTCCAAAACCAAACAATATTTCAACAAAATTGATGATAAAATTATAAAAAAAAAAGAGAAAATAAAGAATTTCTAGAATAAATAAGAACTTTATTTAAAAATTTGACAAGATAAAATGTTCTCTAACCCCTCAATTATCGTAAGGGGTGCGATCTTATAATGCAATAAATATTATTTCTTTATATTACAATGTAATTTAAGATTTTGCATATAAATTAAGTGTACTAATATTGAATATACCATAAAATTTTATTAAAATAATTTCTTTTTTAGTAAACGAGACTATCCTAACTTTCATCTAATTAGAGAAATAATAGGTCGACCAACCTTAGTTTTTTCGTAAGAAATAGATCAAAACGAACTATGCATAAAATTTAACTTACCTTATATAGAGTAAAAAATAATAAAATGTATTTTATAATTTTTAATCTTAAATTTATATATAATGTAAAAACAATGCAAGTATAATAAATAATAATAAAAAATTACACAAAATATAAATAATAAATTTACTTTCTTGAAAATCCTCACCCACAAATGTTTCTCTCAACAAAATAAAGCTCATTTTTCTTTATTAGTAAACTTTTAAGATGCTAATAATTAGACACTTCACACATAATTGATTACTATAATAAGGCAATGTCTAATGTGGGTCCACGTGTGTGTAACCATTAGCATGTCACATTTTCATTGTTATCATTATCTCCTTTTTTATTTATGAAACAACTAATTTCACAATTTTTACACACTAAAATTGCATTACATTTTATTAGTTTTTTAATATTTATTCCAAAAGGTCTTTTCCAATAAAACGAAATACATATTATAAAAGCATCTTTATGACGGTATAATAAAATATTCTCAATGATAAGCTTCTTTTAAACATAGTTTTCACTAAGACTTGGTCAGGCTGGTTGTGTTGTAATCATGGAAAAGTGATGAAAAGTTGATGACAAAATCATTCCATTGGTGGTCCCTAATGCAAAACATAGGTTTGAATTATTTACAATTTATGTAGTCTCCTCTATATTTCTCACCCTTTACATTTTAATATTATACATTTTTTCTGGATTATTGGACAAACTTTATCAACATTTTACATCAAATCTAGAATGGTACTTAAAATGCTAGCACATCAATTATGATGTATTTATTAATCTAGAAAAATGATTTGATAATGTTGAAGCTCTTAATTTTGCTTATGTTATCATATATATATATATATATATATATATATATATATATATATATATATATATATATATATATATAAAATGGATAACTAATGAATTCAATTTTTTTTATTAGATTTGACTGGTATTGTTTTTTCTATTGAGTATTAAAAATATACTATTTGATATTTTAAAATTAGTAATCATTCGTGTATTCTAAAAATACAATAGAAGAACGGTACAGAAAAATTCAGTAAAGAATCTAGATTCATGACTAACTCAACTAAGAATATGGAATCACTCAGTCTTTGAAGGCAGAGGTGTCTGAGATTTGGGAAGGTTTTGTGCATACAAATTATGTAACATTTTAACATAGTCATCAATGTTGGAAAGTGTCCAATTTTGAGTGGTTATAGGAGGAAGATACTTGACAGTAAGTGGTGCTGGTCTGACATGCAAGCTACCTTTTCTCCATGCCAGATGAGTACCTGTTAGCACCATTGGAACAATTGGAAGACCGGTTTGCAGAGCCAAATGAACAAAACCCTACACAGAAAATCAAGGAATAATGATTCACAGATTAGTTTCAATTGAGAAAACAAACATTTTTTTAACTTGTTTTTTTGATGGCACATTTGATCCTTATAAGTGCAATTGAGAAAACAAACTAGAATATATATGCAAAGAAGAAACTGAAGGTGGGAAATTACTTTTTTGAAAGGTAGAAGTCGTCCATTTTTAGACCTTGTGCCCTCTGGGAAAATTATCAGTGACAGATTGTTCTTCACAACTGCATGAGCTGCCTAAGCATTACATTCATCACAGATCACAATTTTACACTAGTGCATCATTGATGATGATGATGATGAAGAAGAAGAAGAAGAAGGGAAAATGTTAAATACCTTTTTCATGGACTCAATTGCTGCCATTGGATTGGACCGATCTATACGAAGATGATTGGCCAAAACATAAAGTTGGCCAAATAGAGGATACCATATGATCTGCAAGAAAGAGTTGTTAACAACTTTCTGAGTCTGTCATGGCAAAAGATTGGTTTACTCTGAAATCGGCTTAAATGAGATGTCATAGTACATGGTGATACTTAATACGAGTTCTAACAAAAATAAGTTTCTAAATCTTTATTTAGAAGCTTTGACAATAACAAGTACAAAGTTGAGTGTGTGGTGAAAATTTTCCCACAAAGCAATGCAAGACACCAATGCATGTGAGTAGTTTTAAGTCATGCATAGGAAAATTGTTATGCTTAACCACAAAGCACTACAACATACCTCTTTCTTTGCAATACCTACAGTACCTGTAGGAGTCAACCACATTATCAGAAATATGTCAATTGGAGATGCATGGTTGCTGATGTAAATGGCCTTCTTGTTGGAGTACTCAGCACCTTCAATTTTTATAGGATTCCCAAGAATCCACATCTGCATTAATGCTTTGAATATCATTCACAACTTGCACAATCCTAAAACATTAGTGAAGTATCACTAAAACCTCTTAACTTAAATAGTATTTTCAAGCTGCAGAAGATTCAAATGTTCAATCTGTCCTAAAATTCTAAACAACCAAACAAATTATTAAACAAGATTCAATCATTTTATATAGTGATTGTGAGTCATATATAACAACAAGTAAACATAAAAAAACTCAAGAAAATTATTAGAACATCAATTCACTCCAAAATATGCAGCAGCATCAAGAAAGTTGAAACAATTTCCAAAATGAATGCAGCTTACCAGCATTCTGCCAGTCACATGGCCATATATGTTTCCTTGCCTAATCCTCTCATAGGGCCATGGTATAAGCACAAGCATGATCAATGCCCAGATAAATGTTGTGATCATCATAGAAACAAAACAAGTCACAATTCTGATCCAAGATATGATCACAGGAACCCATCCATCATCATCATCAACAAAAACACCCATCTTAGACCCTCTTTCAGATTCATCTTTTATTGAAACGTTTGGATTATCTACCACCCTCTTCTCAGAACTTGTGCTAAAAAAGCTATCCATTCTTCTACTCCTCAAAAAAGCACCAAACCTGGAATTCTCCATGAGTGCTCAAAATCCCTGAAGAGTGCAAAGAAAGCAGATCAGATAAAAATTCACTTCAAGTATCACATTCTGTTTGGTTGTTTGGAAAATCTCACTGACAAAAATTACCCAATAGGAAAAGAATAATCGATCATGGTCAAGAAAAACCAACTATTTCACATTTCATACACTAAAATCCGTTTCTTTGTTCTACTAGATTGTTGTAAGCAACCAAATAACCTTTGATCCAAACATTTTTTATTTTCATTGTTATTTCTTGAGTTTCCTGAACAACCTCGACATAGTTCAATCATACAAAAAGACTTTGTCCCTTTCAACTCAGTAGGAAGCAAGTACACACCCAATCAGCTCCATGATCACAGAAAAAGACACAGTCAGAGAGAGAGACAGAAAGAAAAGAACACAAAAAACAAATAAAGTTATGTTCTCTTTTCTCAGGAAACTAAATGAAGAAGATGGTAACCTTAAACTTTTATCTTCAATCCCCAGAAGTAGAAAAACAATAACAAATGTCAAAAGCGGTTCAAACTACAACTTTTTTATTTTTATTTTTTAATTTATGACAGTGTGAAGGCAAAGGTGTTGTCTTTTTCCTACCCAGTTTTCTGAGCAAACAGAGAAACCAAAACCATGTTTTTTGTTTTCAAGAAACCCCTCAAACCAAACACTCCTTAATCCTTACCAAGCTTGTGACTTTGTGGGGGAAAGTGTGGAAAAACAACAGAGAGAAAGAAAATTGAGGAAGAGAAGTGAAAAGTTGAACACTGATTTGGATGTTAGGGAATTGTAGCAAATGAGAGACGAAGCAGAGTGAAGACAGAACAATGGTCAGTGCCAAGATTTTGATGAATGACAGTATGTCATTGGGAATAACAGACATGACAATTGTAAAAGGCAGAATACAGACAAAAACCACATACTTTTCCTCACATCTATTAAACTTTTTTATTAAGTGACATTTAATAATTATTTTAAATACTTAAAAACTATAAAAATATATTTTCTCTCATTCTTTATTTGTCAAAATTTTAAAAAAAATTATCTTTTTAGAATTTAATTATATATTTATCATTTTTTTATTAAAACCTTATCTTTACAATAACTTTTAAGTAATTTATACATAAAGTTATTGTATTAGATCAAAAGAAAATTTGATAAAATAAAAAAGTATACAACTATTTTAAAATAATAATATTTTTTTAGAAAGTCAAAAATATGTAAATATTAAATAATAATTTTTTATTTATATACAAGTTTGATATTGATGTATATTTTCAGTGACCAAATTATCATTTACCCATATTTATATTACTAATAAAAAAAATGTGTTAATTAAAGTGGGTTAATAAATGTCATTAAATTTTTTTATTAAGTGGCATTAAATAATTATTTTAAATGCTCTAAAATATAAAAAAGAAATTCCAAAAGTATATTCTTTGTAGAAACTGTTTTTATTATTATTCATTTAATACTTTTCTTGCTAATCAGAGAGATATTTATAAACGCCTCTTTAACCAAAGTTAGCAGTTAAAAGGTATAACTTTGATCATACCAATTACTTAATAATGTAAACTATCAAATTCTTAAAATAAATATTTATTACTTTTTGTAATTTCTTAATTAACTATATCACTGTATCCGCTAAGTATATATTTAAAACTTTATTGGATATTTTTTCATTTTGAAAAATTTAATATAACTTGTTTATATTTTATTAATTAAAATCAGAATAAATAATTAAGTTAATCCTTAAATATGTGATGAAATTTTAGTCTTTAGAAGAATGAAAAATTAGATTTAATTTAATTTCTGAATGCTTAGTACAAATTGATTTATAGGTTTGGTGATAAAATATTTTTTTATTTGATGGGAAATTATTTTTTAAAATTAATTTTAAAAATAAGTGTTATCATAAAACTAAACGTGAAAGATGTAATTATGAGATTTTTTTCATAGGAGAATAAATATTTTTAGTTTTAATATATTAATAAAATTAAATCAAAAAAGTATTATTATATAATTTAAATAATATAAATTTTAATTTCAGATTTATTAATAATTTGATGAATAATTTTATATATTATTAAAATCATATAATAATATTTACTTAATAATTTGATAAGTAAATTAAAATTAAAAATATAGATATTTATTTATTTAAATAAATAATTTTTAATAATAAACTAATCTAAAAATTTCAAAATATATCAAAAATATTATTTATAGTTTATTAATTTAAAATTAACAAATATCTCAAAATAAAGAATATATAAATTATGTGTGATTGTGTAAAAATTTAAGAAAAGATAGAACATTTTGGAAAACCATTCACTATATTATTAACAAACAGTTTAAAATTATAAACTTTAAAACTTATATATAAACAATAAGGAATAAAATAAAGAAACCGTATACTAAAATTACTATTTCTATACGTTAATATATATATATATATATATATATATATATATATATATATATATATAAGATAAATCA
>Ga0214545_1003734_pt1 | contig 28869 bp, 9 predicted proteins | sample CNSS4metaG_FD_160064 | JGI IMG/M metagenome (GOLD analysis project Ga0214545, IMG submission 160064) | Root nodule microbial communities from cowpea collected in UCLA plant growth center, Los Angeles, California, USA - CNSS4 | ecosystem: Host-associated > Plants > Roots > Nodule | place: USA... | reverse complement strand
CGGTCCAATTTGAAGAGCTCGCCGAGAGGATCAATCCTACGGTCTCGGTTCTTCAATCAGACGACCAGAGAGACATAACCTCTAGAGAGAAGTCAGAGAACTCTAGAAAAGTGGTTTCTAGAGAGATGGTGTGTTTTAAAATAATGAAACTCGTTTATAACAATTCTATTTATATTAAAACATTTTAATATTAAAATAATCGAGTCTCACTATTTTTAAACCATTATCACTTTTAAAATGTCATTTTCTAGGTTCTTACAAATTTTAGGCTGGGGTTTAAAGAATGTCTAGGTATAGATCAAGGAATTTGAGACTATATAAAATATACAATTAAACACTAAACTATAGTGATAGATAAATTATAACAAATTCCCTATACTCTCAAAAATATTATAAGATAAAATGCTTCCATCTTTTAAGTAAACTAACCTAAATCATCTTTCCAGAATTTCATATATTTTTATATCATAAAAAATTCATAGATATATAAATTGTTGTTCAATCTACAACCTTATTAGCTATAAATAGAAAGATTATCCAAACGTCTGAACAACTTAAAGGTTCTGATTTAAAATTGCTTAAACTTGGAACCAGAACAAAATTACATGCCCTCACAACTTTCTTGTTTTTTAAATATATTAAATTATAATCATGTGTATAAACATATAATGATATTATGATCCATTTTTAACCCATTATTACAATTATCTGTTTTAATTTTTTTAGTGGTGTGATGTAATAATCTAAAGATGATTAGAATGATAGATTAAAAATAAATAAAAAAATAGTCAAAATATCATTATATTTCTTAACTTTTAATGACTTTATATAAGAATTTCAAATTTAAGTACAATATATAATTATATTAAAAAAATATTCAAAATAAGAGTTTTACACTGTTACTTCCAACGGAAAATACTTCGGCCCCTAAAAGACCCATTAGGGAAAGAATTCCTCTATTTTTCTTTAAAAGGAAAGACAAAAATAGTAATTATTTGGTATCTGCCAAATTTAAATATTAAACTAACAGTTTTGGAATCAACACGTGTGTTTGGATTGAGTTTCCAATGCATGTATTTTGAATTTTAACGTCAAATCAATATAAAATCGCAGAGACTACATGGCTGGCTTCGAAAGAACATGGTCCATTATTCACAACGTTGAACGCACAGCATTTTTCATACAAAACCTTCCAAATATTCACTCTTTTCCTTAAGATGACTTGAGATTGTGAGATAAACCTGAAGCAACACTAGTGACACAAGATTCACCAAACAAGAACTCTGGTAGTTATTGTTTTATATACCTTAAATAAATTACTAGTAATGATTAAGACATTCTTATCATAAGCACTGTCACATAATTGCACACAACATATTTTGTTAATATGCAAGTAGCCTTTTGAAATTGATAAAAGAGCACAGAAAATAGACGTGTGAATGAACAGCAATAAGAAAGGTGGAGATGGAGGAATGTCCACGTGTTATCCCTGAAACTAAATGACATTGTATTGGATATGATATGGATTGAAAGAAAGAGGGATAGTTGGGCAGAAGTACAAGAACATGGGGTTCTTAAGCTTTGGGGAACAAATGGGTAGGGGTCCATTCAATTGAAAGTGAACCATAACCTTTACTTTTCAATAATTTGTACGTGCTACTGTTTTCAAGCTTATTGGTGTTTATGGCTAAGGTCAAGAAATTGATCCAATAAACCCTTTCATACCTTATCTTTTACACCAAACTCAAAAAGCATTGGGGACTCTGCAACCACCAAGATTGCAAACAAACATTAGTGATTTGGAATTAGACTTGCCATTACAACTCAATTAGCTTTCAACCTTATCCCGTTGTGTTGGTGAAGATGTCATTCCATTGTTACCAACTTCTTTCTCTCTCAAACCTACACATAACTACAAAACATGATACCAATTTCTCAATGAAAAAGAAAATGTTGAAAGTTTCATATCGACTAGAGATAAAGTAATTTCATAATATATTAGTAAATACAAATATTATCTTACAAGTCGGTTGTGTGAGATTGAGTTAAACTTAAAATTTACTACTACCTTGACGTGAGAGAGTATCTTCAAAGTTCACTTCTTAACTGATAACACATATTTTCCTTGTCACTACTTGCGTTACCTATAGTGCTTTAATGAATTAAAGTAATCCTTAGAATAAGTCAAAAGATTGATTTGATAGCAAGGATATATAGAGCAATATATTGACCATCATATATAATGGTGGTGGTTCAACTTGCAAATGGGTAGAGATAACATTTGGTTTAGTGATGAGTATCTGCTAATGATTTTAGCTTCAAGATCGTTGACAACACTAAAAAATTACCCTAAAGAAATATACATATGAATTATGATATGGATTTTCCCATAGGGAAAGAAGCTAGAAATCGAAAGAAGGTTGGGTGCATGTGCTTTCTTAACCTAACCCTACCTAATTCAATGGGGGATCCAATTGAGAGGGAAGTCCCCACCACACCCACATGAACTCACATTGCATATGTCACAATTCTCACTATCTTTTTTCTTTCTTTAATGGAAGAATATTCAACTTTCAGTACCCTAATCTTTTATATTTTGATACATGACGTCAACCTTTTTGAACTTCAGCTGGCCATGTTTCTAAGTTTTACTATTTTTCTTCTTCTTTGGTATGCGTCAAAGATTAAGGTGGATGAGAATATATTCAAAACGAATTTTATTTTCTTTTTTCTCATATTCATCACAATTGCATTTGTTACACCAAATCAATGTCGTTTGATAGAGATCCATCTTATCTCACTGGTTTTGCTTCAAACAAATTTGTATGTATACAAATTACAAGAAAAATCAAATCAAATCTAACGTCTTACCAGACAATTTTCACATTATACTTAATCAATAACCTCATTTTTTTTAATAATCGTTAATTGCATTTTACAAGTCTCTCTCACACATATATATCTCTCACACACATGTATATGCATACACAGAGGAACGAGGTTCATTTACAATCAATCTAAAAAGTAAAAAAAAAATTTAAATATATTAAAAAATGTGTTTCATGATAATTTTTTAGCTAACGTTGAAACAAAAATGTGTCAAACAATGTAAACAACTCAAATGCTATCATGAAATGCATTTAAAACGTTAAATAAACTTAATAAAATATGGTTAAAAAGACTAAATTTACACAGTTTTAAAGTTGGGTAGCTAAATTAGGCCAAAGTTTTGAAGAAGGACTAATTTCAATTTTCACTGAAAGCTGAGGAATAAAAACATATATAAAACTTTTAATTATATTGTATATCAAATGTAATGTAATTTGAACTTTTATATTTATATATATATATATATATATATATATATATATATATATATATATATATATATATATATTACTCATCTTCAAATCATCGATTAAAATTATATTTCGTCCTTACCTTAAAGTATGTATACCAATTTCGTCCATATACTTCATAAAAAAAATGTTCTTGGTAGCAAATGGCAGTCAACTCCTCACTACAACTCTCTCTTTTCTCTTGTTTGGAGTTTTTCTTCTTCTTTTTCTCTTCTTTATATTCTTCGATTCATTAATCCCTAATTGTCATTATAATTTTTTAGATGCATTCAAGTAGAGGCAACAACAATTGGGGTTCTCAAGTGATCTGATTAAGGGTCAAGGGTCAGGGTGAAGGCGTTGTAGGTGCTAAGTGCAAGTCATGCATGGCGGTGTGTGAGGTCAGTACGTGGAAATCGTGATGGAATCCATTGGAAAGGTTGTGAACTTGGACAGGGTGGGAGAACAATGTGATTGAGTTTTGCGACGCTCACAAAGGGTAGGAAGTGGTTGGGAGAAGATTTTTTTATCAAGTCACAAGGACGAAAGTTGTCCATGTTAGAAAGCGATTTATGAAAACCGGGAAGTGCATTAAAGATTTTACAAACTAAGAAAACAGAATGTGTTCACCTTCGCCACCTCTAACTATTGAATCATCAACTTCCATCGGTCTTCACAACCATCACTAGGACCATCCCATAACCACCACCACTAAGCTCATCACCACAAAAAAAAAATATATATAATTTATTTATTTAGAAATCTACTTCTACTATATCTATAAGAAAAGTTAATACAATTGAAAATCCATAAATACCTAGTGGTCATAATTTGATATCTGTCATATTTTTTGGTTTTTTTTGTCATTTCACTTTTTCCTATTTTGCAAATACCCTTCTTATTAAAAAAAAAAAAAAAAAAAAAAAAAAAAAAAAAATTTTTTTTTAAAAAAAAAAATTTTAAAAAAAAAAATTTTTTTTTTTTTTTTTTTTTTTTTTTTTTTTTATTTTTTTTATTTTTAAAAAAAACATTTTTATTAAAAAAAAAAAAAAAAAAAAAAAAAAAAAAAAAACTTGTTTGTTGAAGAGGGTTCTTTTCTAAAATCCATCACCTTATTTTGGCTGCTTTACTGTACAGAAACAAATCCTTAAATAACGAATTTGTCCTATCTTATTGTTCTTCCATTTTTGTTGTCCGATGGTTTTACTGTAATTCCCTAATTCCAAAATAATAACTTATTACCTTAACCATCCATATTAAAAGTAAATATAATTATTATAATATTTTAGACATTTCTTTAATTACGTTTACTTTTATATAATTTATTTTATAAAAATTAAAATATTTAGAAACTATGTGAAACCCCCTTTTTATTTGAATTATGTTTTAAGAGAAGATTTGGGTCTGGCCTCTTAGAGGGTCCAGAGTCATCTTATTATGGGGACCCCCAAGATCCCGTACAGTCCCCTTATTCCTCATTCTGCTTCATTTTACAGAAAACATATCCCTCCCCTTCCTTAAACCCTTGAGCATCAACTCTGCTAGGGCACAAGTTTTTTTTTTTGCCTCCTCAAGTTAGCGAATCTTCTTGGTTTGGAGCTGCCTGAACTTGTATCTCCAAGTAAGTAGACCCCAACCTTCTTATTTCAACTGTCTTGTTGTGGCTCTGCCTAGGGTTCATCCTAATAACCCTCTTGTGTTTTCGTGTGCCAATATTTTCAGCTCCTTAATCTGTTTCTGAAGTTGTGGTGCTCTCCTTGGGGTCCTGTTTCGTTTGGCTAAGCTTGAGTAAGGTAAGGGAAGCTAGGGTTTCACTTTTTTTAAGTTGTTTTGTTTGTTCTTGTTTCGTTTGGCTAAGTTTGATTAGTGTTTTGTGGAATATGAGACATGATTGGGGAAAACGTTAATTTTTGGTGTATTTTCATGAAACTGTGATATTTGACGTTATTTTTCGTATTCTGAAGTGTCGGGCGGTCGTTGGGCGAGTGCCTTGATCGCTAGGCGATTGTGTCTTTTTTCTGATATGCGCAGTTTTAGTAAAATTGACTTTCCCGTCTTGTTAACCGTTGGATCGAACTAAAATTTTACCAGCTGAGTCTTAACACCTAGTTCTTGACTTTGATCGGTTGGGTCATGAATCGGAGCTCTATAGTGAGAGCAGTTTTTATCGCAAGGTCCCTGTAGTTTGGTTGTTGCCAACATTGACCTTCGTTACTTGTTTGGTGCATAACTTCCTCTATAGTTATTCAATTAAGTTGGTTCTTGTTGCATTTGGTTCTTGATTCAATCCTCTAATATTTGAATCAAAATACAAAATTTTTGGAGCTTTACACAAGCTGTAGTTTTATTTCTAAAATCCCAAATCGTTTGCATAATGTGTTATGTAATGAGCCATGACTTGGTTAGGTTGGACATTGGTAGGCATTTATAAAGCATGAAATTGAATGGGATCTTGTTATGTTGTGTATGAAATGGAAAACATGACTGTATGGTTGGTGGTGTGGTTTGGCATGAGAATTGAATGCTTGATATGGCATGTGAATTTTGTTGGTAAAAGAGTTTCAAGGGAAACTCTTGGTGATGGTGGTTAGTGTATACCTTGATATAGGAGATGTCTAGATAAAGGAAGGTATCCTGAACTCTAAAAATTATTCACGCTCACACAGAATAAAATAATTTATGTGGTGAGAGTGGCAGGAGGTCCTAGTCTTGGGACATATTGGGCCCAAGACATTAGAGGATTAACCATGTGTGCGGTTGGGTGATAACCCCTTGTGTCTAGACTCTGCAAAGTTTAGAAACCAGCACAGGTGCATACTCCTTTAGAATTCTATATCAAGAGTATGATCTGGATATTGAGTCACAGAGTGTTGAAATTGTTTGCTTTCACATGATTTGGGTGCCTACTGTTTTGTCTGTGCATAATATGATCTGACTATTGATTTGCTCTATAACATGATTAAAAAAAATTTTGCTCTAGCTTACCTTTTCTCTTGGTGTGTGTTTTTTTGCTTGGTTTTCCTTTTTGCAATGATCACCAATACTATTGGTGTGAGCATATGTGGAAACCCCTGGAGGTTCTCAGGGTGGTGAGGATGTTGTGGTGTAGGGTGGTTCCCATGGTCTGGGTTGTGACTCACTGTCGAGTCCCTTTTGAAGAACTGTGTTTAGTTTTAAATTCCTTGCTCTATCAATAGTCTTTTGTAAGACAATAGTACTTTTGTGTTCTTTATGACATCATGGTGTGCCTAAACTTTCTTTCCGAGTATATGATGGATAACTATAATAGTTAATACATGTATGCTTCATGTCGTGTGCTCTTTTATATTATAATTATGTGATGCGAAATTTTAGTAGATTATTCTATTAAAATGGGATGTCAGAAACTACATATGCAAAAAAGTCCTAAAAACATTTTTTAAAATAATAGTTTAATTTAAGAAATCAAATTAAAAAATATTTAATTCACTGTTATATATAAAATATTTATTAGATTATGTTTATTTTTTAATTTATAAAATAATGATTTTCAATAATTAACAAACATTTAAAAAGTACTATGCAAAAATTCCTAAAAACAGTAGTTTAATTTAACAAAATTCCTAGAAACAATTACTACTATTATTCCATTATTGTTATTATCAATAAAATTATTATTATTATTAATATTAATATTATTAATATTATTTTAATTTATATGAGTACATCAGTAGCATTAGTATTAGTAGTAATATTGATATTATTATTATAAACAATGTTATTATTATATATTAATATTTACATTAATATAAGCATCAATGTTTGTAGTATTGTATCATTAATAATATTTTTATTATTATTATTAGTATTATTATTATGGGTTATTTTCATTATTAGTACTGGTGAAAATACTTGCGCGCAGCATGTGTGTTCGCAATTTTTTTAAATTTCATATAAATTTGAGTTAAAATTAATAATTTTTACTTTAAGAATATATAATTAATTTTTAAAATAGTTGTTAAATAAAATAATTCATAAAAATAAAAGAAGTTTTTAAAATTACGGTTAAAGGTAAAGTATTTATAAAATAATTAATTTTTAAAATAATAAGTAAAATTTGAAAAATAAAATATATACACAAAAGAGGTTTTTAGGATAACGGTTAAAAGTAAAATATTTATAAAATAATTAATTTTTAAAATGATAAGTAAGGGTAAAACTGAAAAATTAAAATTGTTGCATGTGGCATCAATTGTGCCGTGGAAGAGGCCAAATGGGCCGAATCATAAATGAATGTGGCGCTTAGATTGTTACGCTCTTAAGTAAAACGAGTTGTGTCCTAACTAATTGTTATAACTTTTGGCCTAGTGGTGGTAAGCGTTCGATCTTAACACATATTTTTTTAATCACGGGATCATATTTAAATTACTTGTACTTTTTATTTGTTTTGTCATTGATTTATCCTTAAATATTTCACCTCAAAAAAGTAGTTACTAAAATTAATAAATTAACAAAAAAATAGTTTTAATAAAAGATTTGTATATCTTTACATATGTTATAACATGTTATATCTTTTTTTTTTATTTTTAAACAATCTACCCTTTACTTTTTTACATACATATTGACATTCTAAACGTATTATGAATAGTTTTCATATAAAAAAAACATAAAGATGGAGATGCGAGGTATTGATCCCCGTACCTCTCACATGCTAAGCGAGCGCTCTACCATCTGAGCTACATCCTCTAATCTCCAATCCTCCCAGGAAACATATCATATGTAAGGTTTTATCGTATTTGTACTATATTAGGTTATATAACATAAAGAAAGTCATTAATATTTTTACGAAGTTAGAACACATGAAAGACATTTTTGAATGATTTGGAGGCAAAGCAATTTGGCATGCAACAAAATCAATCTGTTCAAGGATTAAACAAAGACAAATAAATTTAGGTGAAAGTTTTTTGGATTTTAGAGCTCCACCAACCCTAGTCATGGATGTAACTTTTAAGAAAACATTATCCACTTCTTGAAACTCAAAGGATTTCTTTCGTTTATTGTAGTAACTTTTCTACCTATATTAAGAAGGATTTTTGTTTTACTTAATAGTTCATTTTAAGGTTTAAAATATATATTTGAACAAAAAAATATACTTATTAAAACTATAATACTGAGCGAAAACGTGTCAAACAATGTAAATAATTAAAGTGCTTGCATGAAACACATTTAACACACCAAAAATAGTTGATGTAACTAGTTTAGGGGGAATCTATCACTGCATGTTTAACGTTTGAGGACCAAATGTATAAAAACTTTGGACATGGACGAATTCTAAATTCGCGTCAACGTTTTGGCAGATACTATAAACATACTTAACCCTAATTTTAGTAAGACTGAAAGAAAAGGTAAAAGCTAAAAAACTACTTATCATTAAATGAATCTTAAAACATACATTAAACATACATTGATTAAATGAGCATTGATTAAATGAGTGTAGAAGTACACATTAGACAAGACTTTCCATACCCTCATTAGACGAGTATAAGAAAAAATATTACAAGAGTCTAATAGTACACATTAGACGAGATTATAGATACAATAATTAGAAGAGTGTAACAAAAAAGATATTTGATGACTCTTTTCATACATTGATTAGATGAGTTTACGAATACTTTGATTGGACGAGTTGTTGGTGAATCAATCAGACCAGTCTAGCAATACACATTAGACAAGTCATTCATATATTGATTAGACGAGTCTAACAACATACATTAGACAAATTTTTTCATAGAAAAATTGGATGAGTCTATTAATACATTAAATGACTTTGTCTATTCAATAATTAGAATAATATTGCAATATACATTGGACGAGTTTGATCATACATTAATTAAATGATTTTAGTAATACATAGTAGATGCATTAGGTGAGGTCGTCATACACAATTAAATGAGTCTTGCAACACACATTTGACGAGTTTGTTCGACAAGTCTTGCAACACACATTAGACGAGTTTGTTCAACGAGTCTAACAACATACATTAGACAAGCTTTTTCATAGAAAATTTTGATGAGACTATTAATATACATTAGACGACTTTGTCTATTCAATAATTAGAATAATATTGTAATATACATTGGACGAGTTTGCTCATACATTAATTAAACGATTTTAGTAATAACTAGCTAAACACAGGCGTTATCGCGCCTGTGTGTACATATTTTTTAAATATGCATGATATTATATTAGTAGGTGATAATATTGTAATGTTATTAAATTAATATATAAAATAAAATTATATTTATTAAAAATAAAGTCAAATAAAGAATAATAGTTGATAAATAAAGTGAAATATATCAAAAAATTAATAAATAATTATATTTTAAAGGGTAAAATTGGTATTTTAAAATGGACACAAAAGAGGGAATCCTCTTTATATATTGTTATAGATTATTGTTGTTATTATCTACGAGATATTGTTATAGTGATATTATTATTATTCTATTGTTATTAATATTTTTATCACTATAGGATATTATTATAGTGATATTATTTTTATTAATATTATTTTTTTTTGTTATTATAGTTAGACATACATTATACTTTTGTTTATTACGGGAACATATCTCAATTGTTTGCACTTTTATTTGTTTTGTTATTGATTTATCTCACCATCAAAGTAATTATTTAAATTTAAAAATTAATTACTAAAACTAGTAATAAAATGATAAAACTGAAAAGTAACTTTTTTATATGAATAATTATTTAAATTTAAAAATAATAATTAAGAGGATAAATTTGTAAACATAAAAAGGATACATTTTTTTATATATAGTTATAAATTATTGTTGTTAATATTAGTATTAGTATTAACATTCACATTATTTTTTTAGTATAAATATTTTTATTATTATTATCATTAGTTTATTATTATTATTATTTATAATGTTGTTATTATTATAAGTGTTTTTTTTAATTATAAAAAATGTTGTTGTACTAAATAGTTTTACTAAATAAATTTATAATATTTTAAAAATTTATAATTTATAATTATTAATAATATTAATATATATAATTTTTAAATTTATTTAGATAAATATAATAATAATTATATTATTATTCTATAGAAAAACAAAAATAAAAAACTCGTGTGTATGCACGGCCACATATTAGTATATTAGAAAAATCATGGTTTCTTAAATTATAATTTTTTATTTAATACTTTTAAGTTTATGTCATTATCGTTTATGCATTTGTCTTGTAGTGTTACTTACTTAATATTTCTTTCTCTAATTATAAACATAACATACACAATTATTAAAAAAAAAATTCATCTATAAATTTGATAATAATCAATTTTATAAGTACACTAAGGTTTAGGCTAAAAATAACTTATCGCAAAATATATATATATATATATATATATATATATATATATATATATATATATATTTTAACTTTTTTATGTGGTGTGATCGTTGATCAAAGTTTGTTATATGTAGGGAGAGTAATTTATGAAAGGTAGAGTTTGTAAAGAGAACATTTTGAGTATAGAAGTGTCAATCTAGTTAAGGAAAGCGATTAATAATTTTGATACTTGATGAAAACAATACAATGCTCTGAAGAACCATGGTGATGACTTGGGCCAAATCTTCACATGGTGTCTTATACTCTCTAAGAATATTCAATTAGTACATAGAATAGTGTTTACAAAAGTTTTCTCAAAAGAACTTTCCAAAAAGTCTATCTGTCTAAACCCCCAACTCTGTTTTTATGAATTGTCCAAGTCAGTATTCGACAGTATAAGATGAGCACTACTTCTCAAATTTCTATCTAGTATCATCCATCTGAAATCTTTCCATACCAAATTTCCACCCCAAGCTCGAACTCTCTCAATACCATCTTTAATCCACACTAAATTGTTACTCCTGGTTCAAAAACACAATTTCTAGCAAATTATTTAGCAAAACATACGCAAACTAACAATTTAAACTTTTAATTCCCTACAGCCCATTAAAATCAACAAATTTTCTGCAGACAATTTTAGCATGGTGCATAAAATCTTATATATATATATATATATATATATATATATATATATAATATCAAATGTTCTTCCCTTTAAAAAATTCAATTTTCTATTGTCAGTATCACTACTTAAAACAACTTAAATGGTTAGCTTTCATTACCTTAAAGAAGTGGACTATCACGACTCTGCCCCTTTTCATAGTATCACACGAAACATCACTCTATGTACAAAACAAAGGCTTGATTCAACTATCAAGGTAGAATTCTAGAATTAACTACAAACAGAGTTTCATTAAGAACAAAGGAAACTAACATGCACTCTAAAAAGGCTTGCATGTGAGGAAAAAACATATTACTCTGTATTGTAATGAGCAAAAAAATTAACTTAAAGAAAGAAAATGAAAGAGAATTTTGGTAGAATTTCCAAACTGATCACTCCTAATGTTGAATCTTCACTAGGAAGAGAGATTGCTTAGATGATTAGAAGAGAATTGAATAGAGAATTGAGAGAATTATGTTTTTGAAAAACAAAAGGACTTCTAGTTTAAAGCATGCATGTTCTCAAAGCTAACAATTGACTAACATATTTAAGTGAATCACAATTGTGACATCCCATTTAATAGATAATTCTAATAAATAAAGTATCACAAAATTATCTAAAATATACTGAAACGGAAGGAAAGATCAAGGGCACAAAACAATGTCATAAACGTATCTCAAAATATAAATCAATTTGGCAAAAGGAATGCTCCACGGAGCATGGAATCACAAATAACACAATTCTTAAGAAGAAAGGCTCACAATGAGCATAATCTAGGGAGCCTAACTAAATAGTAGCATCTCCACCGTCCGCACGATCACCATAAGTTTTCACATCTGCTCACACCAACATTGATGATAATTGAAAAAAGAAAAACAAAACAAGAAATAGACACAGAGAGAAAGGGTAAGCTAGAGGAAAAAAATTATTTTGATATACATATATGCAAACAGGTTATAAGTAGGCAAATCAGTAAGCACAACAAAAAATGTGATAGCAAACAATAAAAGACCATATAACTCGATTATCCAGATACATGTAATGAGAATGAATTCATTGGTTGCTTGCACTTGTGGTGGTCTTTACTGCTTTGCAGAGCCACTGACAATGGGTTTCACCCTACCACGCATAACGTTATTTCATGATCATCTAAGTCCATTATCTTGCCAGAGACTAAGATCTCCTGCTACTCTCATCACTTGAACCAGTCTACTCTACATGAGTTTGAGTGATTCTTTAGAGTGTCAGGATACAACCTTGTTTGAATCCTTATTTAATTATATACACTACCATAACACCACCATAAAGTCTCCCAAGAGACTCATGGAATTACGTCAAGCACATATCATATACATATTCTCACACATCCATTCTCATTTCATACCAAGGACAACAATTTCAATTCAAAATATTCTATAATACATGCATAGTCACATGTTCACGCTTCTAGGAGTAATTCAATCAATCCACAAGTAAAATCACATAGTTTAAAGCTAATCTGCCCCATTCTCACTCAAGCTAAGAGGTTTTGCTTAAGCGACAGGGTCCCCTCGCTTAAGCTAGACTCTCCTCGCCTAGGCGAGAACTTGAACAGAAGGTATAGTGCATCACTGTGAGTTCTCGCTTAAGCTAGACCTTCTCGCTTGAGCGACAACTCGAGCAAAGACAAAAGAGAGTTCTCTGCTACTCTCGCTTAGGCTAGAGGATTCTCGTCTGGGCGAGAATAACAATTTATCTCTTGCTCCTGTATGCAACAGTAGAAATCCATCCATCCACACAAACAATATATTTTCACACAATCACAAACATCATCCAAGCATTAAGAACGCAAAACATAACCAAAAACAAGCAAAATAATTTAAAAACGTGCAAAACCCTAGCTTCTTTTACCTCGAAACTAGAAAATAGACTTGCAGGAAGAGAGCTTTAACAGGAACAACACCACAACTCCAGAAACATATTAAGGACTTGAAAATTATGCACACAAGAACGAGAATAAGGCTCTAGAGACGAACTCAAGACAGAACCAAAGCAAGTGAAATGGAAAAGAAGGAAAACACAAAGTTTTAGTGTTAAACTTACTTGGAGGAAGAATGTTTTATTAGCTTGGAGGAGGATTTCTCAATAACCCTAGCTCAGCTTTGATTTCAAACATGGGACAAAAGAGTGAGATGTTTTATTTTAAGGGTGCAAAATGGGAAATAAGAGAGCAGCAAAAATGGATCTTGGAAGACAAGTGGACTAACCTTAAACCTTCTAATAAAACCAGGTCCAAAACTTTTAAAACAGAAAATGAACTTCACAACAACGGATAATAATTCATAATAATATTGTATTAATAAAAAGTTGAATAAATAATAAATATAAGTTTCAATTCCCAAACAATCAAATAATTTAATCTCCTAAAAAAAGAACGAAATTTAATATGCCATCTTTTAATTAGATTTTATATTTTTAAATCCGGCTGAATTAATTTTCAATACCTGGATAAGACAATACATGTTATTTCTCCAAAATATGATAAAAAAAATTGAAAAGATTAAAATAACTTTTGAAATTATTATAAACGTAGAAATATATCTTTTGTATTATATATTATTACCCAAAAAGGTAATTTTTTAAACAGTTAATACATTTTAACTAAATTCTAGATATTAATATTTTTAATTGATATATATATATATATATATATATATATATATATATATATATATATATATCAAATAAATAAAAATAAATCATAGTTTTCAAGTGTATTTAATGAAGCTAATATTACTAATTTATTTGACTTATTTATAAGATATTTTAATCAATTTTGACCAAGCGTGTGATAAGTATTTAAAGTAATTTAATTTAGGAAGCTCTAACTAAGAAGTTACTTTAACTAGCTTTTAATATGAAACTTATTTGATTTTCTTTTATTATTATTTATTATATTTTAATGTATTTTTTATTTTTAATTTATTTTTATTTATTATTATGTATTTTCATTATGCATAGAAAAATATTATTACATCACTTTTAGTATAAATGGAGTTATAATTTTAGTTTTTTATTTAGTTGAAATGAAAAACAATTAATGTTAGTATAAATTGAAATAATTAATATTTCAGTTTTGAAAATAGGGAAATAGAATTGAATCACTATTATTATTATAATAACTTCAAAAGTTATTCTATTTTATTAATGATTGATATTTTTAGAGATAACATGTATTTTCATTATATTGATGCTGGGTGAAAATGATAGAATAAAAAGTAACCGTAGTTTAAATTGAGAAATTAAAAAATATTTTTTTAAAATAAAAAGTTAATCTAATTAATATTTATTAGATGAACTGAATTAAATAAAATAACTTGTTCAAATAAAAAAAAAATCTATATAACTTTCAGAAAATAAATAGAAATATCAAAAAATTCAGTAAAATTTTAATAATTTCAAAAATTTTAAAATTACAATTATATAGTAATATATTTTTTAAAACGAGACAAATTTCATTTATACAATAAAACTCATTTAATTTTTTTATATAATCTAATAAATTTATTTATTACAAATTGTGTGCTATAGCAACTTAAAAAACTAGTTTTAGACCTATTTCATAAATAGGTATGACAACAGGGCGAAGGTAGAACGAGTTTTACTATCTCATACTTAAAATTTATCATCATTCTCATACCCAAATTTAATGCATATTAAATTTTTGTCTCATCTTCACCGTATAATGGGTATATACTCGTACTCATTTTCTGATTGTTTTGACATTTATCAAATTTGCAAACGTTAATCAAAACTAATTGATAAAATTTAAAAATATTTTTAAAAAAATATAAAAGGAAAACAATTAATGACATTAAATGAATTACAACCTAAATAATTATTAATATAGTTTTACATTAATATAGTTTTACTTTATTTAAAGGGAAAACATTTCATTAATGATATTCAGTCAAGCAGTCAAAATTGAGATTTAAATAGTAAAATAATAATATCCTAAATTTTATATAGGGTTTAGGAGTTAGACTTCACATATAATTGTAACACATAATGATTGGTAAGATTACCTATAAAATTGTAAAATCATATAAACATTTTCTTTAAATTTTCTGTTGCATTGTCTCCTCACCTTCCTCGATAATTGAATTCAATCTATGTGTGTTGTCACCATATTCATCCAATTAAAAACTAATACACTTATTATTAAAATTCATTTTCTAATTAAAAATTAATACAAAGAAATTCATCCAATTAAAATTTAATATAATTATTATTCAAATTTATTTTCCAATTCAAAATTAATACAAAGTTGTGTAACACCACAACATCACTCGATTAAAAATTAATATAATTAAATTTTTCCTTTTTTTTTTCACAAATTTTGGATACAATGAAACATCTATGCTGCCTTAATAATTTTCATTTCAATTATATTTGTATTCTCATATTTTATTATTTAAATTTTAAATATTAAAATTTGATTAATTTCTACCCCAGAGCAAACCAATTATTGTTTTATTGGTAGAACATAGTTACTTCTTGTAACGTCTCATTTAATTAGTACGCATAATTAAAAGAAACGCCACACATAAAATAGTATAACAATGCCCTACAAAACTAGGCACACCAAGATGCCAACAGAAACAGGATAACGGATTGACTAAAAGTATACAAATCCAAGAACAACAAATACATGGGCCATAGCCCTAAAGAAAAGCCCAACAGAAACCAAAGTCCAAACCACACAGACTATGCAGCGGAATTACCATCTCCTTGTTGTCCATGGGTGTTCCTCGTCTCTGCTCACACCAACAAGTCGATGATCATCGCGAAAGAGAGTACCACACAGCAGAACACACAACAACAAAAGTAGGGTAAGCCAGAGCATACAAAATCATTGCATCAAGAAAGTCAAATACATATTCACAGTCCATCATACATACGTCACACAAGCATATTACGACCTTCCAAACAATACACTACGACTCGACTCATCCGGATACATATAACTTGGTCGGATTCAGCAGATGCTTGTGCTTGTGGTGGATACCTCTGCTCACCCCCGAACTATGTGTTACGGTGTTACAATAAATCAATTTCCCTCACCACAAGGTTAGCCCTTAGAAGATTTCAGGCCTCCTACTACTCTCACCACAGGAGTCAGTCCGCTCTAGGTGAGACTAACTGACTCCTTAGAGTGTCAGAATGCAACCTTACCTTGAATCCTTACCTAGTTATATAGATGGGGCACCACCATAGACACCCACTAACAGGGGTCATGGAATTACATCTCGACCACTGAAGCGCGACCCTGAAAGTCTCACCTAGAGATCCCAAGGAATTATGCACTGACACAGACAAAATACGATCATACAGTCAAATAATATTCACCATGCAAGGATACATTCATTATGTCAACCTTTAAAGCCATTACCTTTCACATTTCCAGGTCCAACTCGTTCCAACTCATCATAATCCATCAATGTACATAGGATCCAACTCATCTCATTATCATGCCACTTTAATAACACCCATCTCATTTAGTTCACATGCCGATACTCATACCAAACCCATCATTTATAATTCATGAATCATGCTACGTATACATCATACTTCATTATATACATGTCCTTCATCATAACATTCATACCCAAACCAAAACCAATCATCCAGGAATAAACAAACATCCAAACACAGCGCTGTCTCGCCTAGCACCTCGCTCAGGTTGAAGGGTCTCGCTCAGGAGAGACAGTCTCGCTCAGGCGAGTTCCCCTCCGCCTAGGCGAGGGCTCAAAACAGGAACAGAAAACAACGCGGGATCTCGCTTAGGCAAGATCCCTCTCGCCTGGGCGAGTTGTTTGCTCGCTCAAAATTAAAGAGCTGGCCGCCTGGGTGACCTTGGGCGAAAGAGACTTGGGCGAGCCTCCGCCAGAATCGCTTAGGCGAGTCTGACTCGCCTGGGCGAGATTATCAGTCCTCGCCATAGCTTCACCTACAACAGATGCATCAATCAACCCAGCCAATCACACAAAACATCTCACATATCAAGAACAACGATTATCCCATACAAACGATTCGCAAACTCAAGAACAGGCATAAAAACACAACTTAGACTCGAACCCTAACTTCCCGTACCTGGAAAAAGGGTTAACAGAACCTTGACAGCACGACCGCGAGCACTGCAGTCCTAAGAACGCACTGATGAGCTAAAAGCAGAAGGTACACGGGACAAAGGGGCGGATTAACACGAAACCCTAACTGTGAAATGCAAATGAACAACAATGGAACTCATATGATCTAGAAAGGGGCACTTACGTGTAGTAGGGACTGGTTTAGAGCTAGTTCGAGAAGGCTTGGGGAGAAACCCTAGCAGAGCGTCTTGTGAGAGCAAGGGGGATGACGGCTGGTTTCTGAAAGAGTGAAAGCGTACGCATTAGGGCAGACTAGGATCAGTTTTAACCTTTGGGCCAACTCTTAGGCCCATTAGATTTGGGGCAGCCCTATAATTTAAAGGCAGAAAAGAACAGGGCCTTACACTTCTCACTCACAGAGCAAAATAAGTGATGAATTTTGTAAATTTATGTTTGACTAATTATTGACAATGGATTAATTTTATTTTCATGTATGTATGTTTGGTGATATACATGTCAAAACGGGTAACCCGACCTGATCCGGCTCGACCCATTACGAGTTGATCACTTAGTGAGTCAACCCTAACCCGACTCACTTATTAGCGAGCCAAAAAAATTCGAACCTGACCCAACATGTTGGTGGATTAAATGGATTGACTCACGGATTCACTTAATTAAAAAAAATACAATTATTTATTTATTTTTTAGTCAAAACTAAATTATAATTATAATTAAAATTTAAATAAATTTTAATAGAATCCAAATACAAACCAAAATCACAAAAATACAAAATATCTATGTGTTGGGTTAAAAAAACAACCTAATATGACCCAAATGCAAAGTCCAACTTAATAAAAAACACTTGTGTGACCCTTTATTTGCACCAACCTGGCTCACCTTCAACCCGGGTGAGCTGGGTCAAAAATCAACCGTATTGAAATTTGTAAAAAAAATTCATCCCAATCTGACCCAAATCCATGGTGAGCCGGATTGGCTTGCGAGTTCAATCCACTTTGACAGCTCTATACATTATGTTTGTATAAAAAGTAAAATTTACTATCAGTATACGATCCAACAATTTACCATTATATGAATCCTCCACTGCTCAACATAATCTCGATTTTAAAATTAATAATTTATTTGATAAAAAAAAAATTAAATAATAAGATAAGTTTAACATTGTTGACATTGTTGTATCGTTTCTCTTTCTTTATAACCGTTCTATTTCATTGTAATGTTGTTAAAAATTAAAAAATAATTAAACTTAAATTAACATAGAAAGCAACAAAAAATAATAAGCAACCTAGTTTATCAACTGTCAAGTGATAAAGTGTTAACATCTAAACTTATTTAATTATTTAATTTTTGTGTGTGCATCAAATAAATTATCAATTATACTTTATAACACTTATTAACATTTTTGTCCTATAAATAAAAGGTAAAATTGTATTAATGATTATTGAGAGCAAAATTTATTTATAAAAATTAATTACAATTGTATAACAATTATAACTTATATTATTTTAATTAGTGGAATTCATTATTTCATATTTTAACATAAATATAGTAAAATAAAAAATTATTAATTATATCTTAAAGAGTTTCATAGTGTTAACATTTCCAATTCCTTTAAATTAAAACAGTATTATAATATTCATATTTTTAATATAATTTTATTAACTTACATTGTAACTACCGTTAAAATTATATTACTATTTGATTAATAAATTATCAATTACAACTTAATAATAGTTATAAATATTTTTATCTTTTAAATAAAATAAGAAGACTCGTTAAGGTATAAATAATGATCATTGATTTAATTATTTTTACATTGAAATATAGAGTAATTAACTCTATTAACTAATTATATTATAAATTCATATAACAAAGTTTACAAAGATAAAAATACCTTTTGAAAATTCTAAAGAATATCTCTCCTATACAAAAAATTAACATTTTAAAATTTTTAAGGTCTCTATTTAACACAAAAAATAATATGTCTCTCACACTTGAAGAGTCTATGAATGAAAGCTTGGGATGTGAAGAGAAACTTTTGAAAGATAGGTTTTTAATTTTTACAAAATACAAAAAAAAATCTCTTTGAAAATACTAACAACATTAAAATAGAGTTATTTTATTATTTAATTAATATTTTAATTTTTTTTGTAAACTTTTAAGATCTTTAACACTATTTTTTTGTTGGTTTTTCTGTTAATTTAAATTTTTTATGTTTAATTATATTTTAATTTTTAGTAACCTTAAAATATAGTTATTTTATTTTCTTTTTAATTTTTATTGATGTACATCAAACAAAAATACTAATTACAATTGTAAAACATTTACCGGTATTTTTTCATTTAAATAAAGTAAAATTACTTTAATAATTATTAGGACGAAATTCATTTAATATCATAATTAATTATGAATCTTTGTAAAATTTAGTTCGTATTAATTATTCTTAACTAGTAGCATGACTTATAAAATAAAGGGTTCTGCTCACCAGTGCCCTAATACACTAGTTAAGAATAATTAATATGTCTGAATTTTTATAAAAATGCACAGTTAACTGTAATATTAAATGAATATTGATCTAATATTCATAAATATAATTTTACGTTATTTAAAGGACTGCACATAAGTGATATACAATCATAATTAATAATTTATTTGATGCACACCTATAAAAAGTTAGAAAAAATTAAATAATAAAGTAACTATATTTTAATATTATTACAAATTAAAATATAATTAAACTTAAAAAAAATTAATTTGAAGGAGTGACAAAAGATATTATAAAATAAGGAGAAATTTCTCACATGAAAGTGCAATATTTTCACAACAACATAATTTGAAAAAGACTATAAATTTCACAGAGATTTTGTTTTTGCAAAAATTAAAGACTTTAAAACATTTCAAGCTTCCGGTGAGAAACTCTTCAAGTGTTAAAAAATTTTTTTTTTTTTTTTGCATTTTAGTAAAGACCTTAGAAGTTTGAAAGTGTTTAATTTATGTGAGAGATATTGTTTAGAAATTATAGAGGACACTTTTGTCTTTATAAAATTTAGGTATAAATATCGATTTAGTTTCCTTTTTTTTTAGTTTGGTTCAATTTTGTCTTCTTATTTATTTGTTGGTTCAATTTAGTCCTCCAATTATTTAAAAGATTCAATTTGATCATCTACGTTAAGTTAGAGTTAACACCGTGTTTGTACATGACACGTGTTAAGCCGTGGAATTTACAATTTTTTTAATTTATTTATTTTACTTTTTTACTTTTTTTTTTTAATTTTTTTCCAAAAATATATAAACCGTCACGTGTCAGCTTAATGTCGTACCACGTGACAATTTATAGTCGTGACACGTGATAGTAGTTATTTTCAATTTAGCTCTCTATCTAAAGTTTTGGTTCAATTTAGTACTTCTATTTTTTAAAACGATCCAATTTTACCATCTCCCATTTGAAAAAAAATAAAAAAATAAACTTAATTAGAACTTATATATGCATGTTAAATAATTTTTTGAACTTATACATCAAATTCTACCTAGATACTCAAATTATTTTATTTTTTCACTTTTACCATTGTAATTTTTTACACTTGAAAAATTGTACACTTGTTAAAAATAAAATAATTTGAATATTTAGGTGGATTGATTTGATATATAAATTCAAAAAAAATATATATATATTTTAACATGTATATATAAGTTATAATTAAACTTTTTTACTAATTTTGTCTCAAATTGGAGATGACAATATTTGATCATTTTAAAAAGTATGGGTATTGAACCAAAAATTTAAATAGATGACTAAATTGAAAACAACTAATACCATTGTCACGTGTCACGACAGTAAACTGCTACGTGGCATGACGATAATCTAACACGTGACAATTTATATATTTTTAGAAAAAATTAAAAAATTTAAAAGTAATGAAAATTCCACAACTTGACACGTGTAATATATGGATACAGTGTTAACTTCAACTTAACATAAATGACCAAATTGAACCTTTTAAAATAATTGGAGGTCTAAATTGAACCAACAAATAATAAAGGGGACCAAATTAAACTAAACCAAAAAATTAGGAGTCTAAATCAGTAATTATACCTAAAATCTATTATATAAAATTATATTATTTCAATTAATGAAATTAATTATTTTAGTTTTCAATGTAAAAATAGTAAAATTAAAAATCATTAATTACCCTGAACCACTGTCCTGGTTAGCATTTTCCATAATTATTTACGTGTCGTGCTAAGAACATTGGTTAATAATTAATGTCTTGAGTTATAATTATATAATTAACTGTAATATTAAATGAATTTTGACCTAATCTCATAAATGCAATTTCATTTTATTGAAAGGACAAAAATGTCCATAAGTGATATACAACTCTAATTAATAATTTATTTGATCCACATCTATAAAAAGTTAAAAACTAATTAAATAATAAAACAACTATATTTTAATATTGCTAAAAATTAAAATATAATTAGACGTAAAAAAGAAAATTAATTTGAAGGTGTGACAAAAGATATTATGAAAAAAGGAGAATTTTTTTCACATGAGAGACTTTTGAAAATGACTATAAATTTTAAAGAGATTTTTGTTTTTTTTGCAAGAATTAAAGATTGTATCTTTCAAATATTTTAAGCTTCCACGGAGAGACTCTTCCCTTGTCAAAGAGATATTTTTTCTTGCATTCTAGTAGAAGTTTTAAGAATTTCAAAGTGTTTATTTTGTGTCAAAGACGGTGTTTATAAATTTTAAAGGACACTTTTGTCTTCATAAAATTAGTTATATAAATTTATATTATTTTAATTAATGAAATTAATTATTTGTACTAAAGTGGTCAACATAAAAAATATAAATTATTGTCATCATAGAAGTATAACTGCAAGAAAACTCTTACATAATGACCAATTTTAGTAACAAAAGATATGTTATAGACCAATTTCCTAAGTAGAGACCAATTATTTTGGTAGGCAAAACTTTGTTAGATAATGTTAGTGACCAATTTATAAACCAATTATTTTGGTAGTCAAAACCTTGGTAGCTAATGTTAGTAACCAATTTACAAATCAATTCAAAATTTTGGTAGCTAATGTTAGTAACCAATTTAGAAATCAATTCATAATAAAAACTATTTTAATTATCAATTTAGAGACCAATTATAATTTTTTTAGAACTATTTTAGTTGCCAATAATTTTTAGTTTTTATATTGGTACCTAAATTAGTCACTATATAATGACTAATTATTTTTTGTCACTAAAATTAGTCATCATTCAAAGATTTTCTAGTAGTATATTACGACTTTATAAATTAAATACTTCACTGCTAAATATCAATAAAATATCATAAAGTTTCAGACACATGACCTAAATTGAAGTATCCATACATCATAGGTTACACCTTAAGGAGTACTCTTGTAACACTCATTGGCTATGATACACGGATACGATACGTGTATCAGATACAGACACGTATATGATATGTCAATATGCTTATTTTGAAAATAATAGGATACAATACGTGATATACGTGATAAATACGCGATATATGAATATTAAGAAGTGTGTACAATAATTCTTAAAGCCATAATAAATATATGAATGTTATTGTGTGAATCCAAATTAAAATTATATGTACAGAAGTTATCAACATAAAAAAATTATTATCATCATAAAAATACCACTATAAGAAAACTCTTAAATAAGGACAAATTCTAGTAACCAAAAATATGTTAAAGACCAATTTCCTAATTAGGGACCAATTTAAAAACTACTTATTTTGATAGTCAAAACCTTTGCAACTAATGTTACTAAGCAATTTAAAAATCAATTATTTTGATAATCAAAACATTGATAGCTAATGTTAGTGATCAATTTATAAACTAATTCATAATAAAAATTATGTTGATTATCAATTTATAGACTAATTGTAATTTTTTGGAACTCTTTTAGTTGCCAATAATTTTTAATTTTTAAAATTGTACTTAAATTAGTCCCTATATAGTAACTAATTATTTTTTTATCACTAAAATTGATCATTATTCAAAGATTTCCCAGTAAGTGACTTAAATTGAAGTATCGGTGCATCATAATTCTTATTAGTGTCAAAATTTATTTATTATCACAATTAATGATGACATTTATGGTTATTAATTATGCTTATTAATTACACTTTAAGGAGCAGCGGTTAACATTACCATGTCTTTTAGTCCTCCAAAATATCATTAAGAACGAAGATGGGTTACTATAAATAAACCCCACACTGAACAGTAGAAACATCCTTAGTATCTTGCTACTTTTATCAATATTTTATCACTAATTATCTCAATCACTTGCCTCTTATCTTTTTCCTTTTCTCTATCTTCTTCTTAACTGCAACCAATCTTCTTCAAAGATGAAAACTTTATTTCTTCCGTCTTTTTCTGATCCTCTACTTTTGTTATAATACGCCGTGGGTGATCAGTGCCTATGGTCGTTGGCCTCATCACTCATCATAAGCTAGAACTGATTTGAGAGTTTCCGTTCAGGGGAAAAGATCCCAAGTTTCAGTGACCTAACCTTTTCTCTCTCCTCCCTCTTCTCACATACACACCCATATAAAATATATAGCTTCTGGATCTCCTTCCACCTCTTAACGGATCGCAGATTCCATCAAGCTCATTTGGGTCTCCAAATTTTTGTTTCAGTTCTGAATGCCCTTAAATTCTGTGTTTTTCTCGTGTTCAAAGGGAAAGCATGGCTGAAAGCAGGTACCTTTGTAGTCAACAGTGAAGGGTACATAGCAGCAGGTTCTTTTTCAACTTTGGAGAGTTCACTCAGCAAATTTCTTTCTTTTCTTTCACTGCTTTTACACTTTCTTTTCGGGAATTATTTATTGTCATTGACAATTTGCTGCTCTCTGCAAACCCTTTTCCTTGTACCTGTTTCTTTTTCTGCTCCTTAAGTTCACTTTGTTTGAGTCTTCCTTTTTCATTGGTAGCTTTACCATAATTTGACAAAGTGGCCGCTTAAAAATCTCGTTGTTGATCCATAAGGTGCCGGAAAATTTGGCTCTTTTTTTGTTTCTCTATTCTTGAGTTGAAGATGGAGAGTAGGAGAAAGAGGGAGAATCCAAAATCAAACTCCACTTTTCCTGATGAGGTATTGGAAAGAGTTCTTGGGATGTTAAAATCTCGGAAGGACAAAAGCTCGGTTTCTTTGGTTTGCAAAGAGTGGTATGACGCAGAGAGATGGTCAAGGAGGAGTGTGTTCATAGGTAACTGCTATTCTGTGTCTCCTGAGATCCTAACTCGCAGGTTTCCTAACATTCGAAGTGTCACACTGAAAGGGAAACCTCGTTTTTCTGACTTCAACTTGGTTCCTGCAAATTGGGGTGCTAATATTGATTCATGGCTGGTGGTGTTTGCTGAGAAGTACCCTTGGCTTGAAGAGCTGAGGCTCAAGAGGATGACTGTTACTGATGAGAGCTTGGAGTATCTGTCTCTCTCTTTCCCCAATTTCAAGGCCCTTTCCCTTCTCAGTTGTGACGGATTCAGCACTGATGGCTTGGCTTCAATCGCCACTAATTGCAAGTAAGAGTAGTCATTTGTCTCTAAATTCTTGTGTGAGTTGGGTCCTATCAAGTAAATGCAATCAATTTGGGATTCTTTGAGGATTTTAATTTTACATTTTGCTATTGTTAATATTTTCTTTGTAATATGCATGGTTTGATTGTTTTGCTGGAGAGAATGGTGTTCTTGTAACGAATCACTGGTGAAGTGGCATGTTTTCTGTTAATGCTTGTGTTTCTCTTATCGCTTTCTTTTCATCTGGTGATGTTACTGTCTAGATATGAGATCTCTGCTTTTAACTTTTGGATGATGTTATACAGTTAATTCTCGAGTTTACTTTTTAACAGTTTTACAAATTTGATTTGATTCTCCAGTTTTGATTGCCTCTTTTAACCAATTCTAATAATAGGTCAGGCTATTAAAGCTATTTTCTCTCAGTTTTGGCCTTCAAGTTTTATCTAAGCTTTAATTAATTCATTCTTTTACATTTTTTCCCCTCTTGATTGGCTTCTTGTTTGGCATTTTCGTATGTTCTGCTTTGTTGCGAAATATTAGTGGTGAGATGTTTGTGAATTTTGTTGCGATTGGTAACAGAATCCCACTACAGAACTGTTTTCTATGAGGGCCACTTATTTTTTTGTATGACGAAATTAACATTTAAGCATCAATTGAGTGGTAGCATGGTAATATTCCTTATATATACCATAAAAAAAGCAGGTAAGACACAGGGAATCAATGGACTTTTAATTCTCTAGAAGGTGGCCTTCTCATTTGTGCTGCCCAGTATGAGAATAGACTTTTGCTAAGATTGGTTATAGTTGTATGCCTGAGATGCTATTTATTCTTTAGCTGGAGTAAAGTTGATATGACTATTTCACTATGACAAATTCTATAATGCATGTTCAAGAATGGGAATTTCCCATTAATTCATGGGTTGGTTTTGTTGGAATTCACTTAAATACAGTGCAATTATGCATCGTGTGGACATAGCCTGTGTTCTATTAATGTTAAGTAAATAATATTTTCTTTTCATTTTAAAAGTTATAGTGCGATTCTAAATACTCTGTAGAATTTGTGTTTGCTCTATTACATACGTATATTATGAAGTGATAGGGTAGCCCTCAAAATGTATGTTCAGCTGCTTAACTACAAGTATTTATAAGCTAGCTGGGGATCTTGTGTAAGTAGATCAAATTTATAACTGGGAGCATACAAAGTGTAAAAATTGTTGATTACATTAATTAAAACTATATCGTTTTTGGTACCTTTACAATCGTTCTTATGGATTTCAAAATCTCAACTCATAGTATTTCCATATCAAGTAATGGAAAATAGGTATTGTTTTCATTATGATCACTTTCTATGCTTACTCTTTCCTTTGAGCGTTACATAATCTTCTGCATTCTACGCGATGCAGGAATTTAACTGAACTTGACATACAAGAGAATGGTATTGAAGATAAGAACGGCAATTGGTTGAGCTGTTTTCCTGAAAGCTTCACATCATTGGAAGTACTGAACTTTGCCAATCTTCACAACGATGTAAATTTTGATGCACTTGAGAAGCTTGTCAGTAGGTGCAAATCATTAAAGACTTTGAAGGTTAACAAAAGTGTAACACTGGAACAATTGCAAAGGCTTCTTGTTCATGCTCCTCAGTTAGGTGAGCTTGGTACTGGCTCATTTTCACAAGAGCTGACGGCACAGCAGTCCTCAGATCTTGAAAGTGCATTCAAAAATTGTAAAAGTTTTCACACCCTTTCAGGGTTATGGGTAGCTACAGCACAGTATCTTCCAGTTCTGTACCCTGCTTGCACAAATCTAACTTTCTTGAATTTTAGTTATGCTCCTCTTAACAGTGATGATCTTGCTAAGCTCCTTGTTCACTGCCCTAAGCTTGAGCGTCTCTGGGTATGTCTTTTTTATCGTGTTCTTCATCGCATGGTTTCATTGATATTGGAATTTTCACGAACAGAAGCCCAAAAGTTTAAGTTTTTATTGTCTTTTCCTCACATGGTCTTTAAATTTATGATAATATGTTATGCAAAATGCATGTTGAATTTAACATGGTGGTGATTCCAAGTTGATGGTGCATGGGGTGGCAGATATTTATCAAATTTCCTTTCCCTGCTAATGAAAATGTATTGGGACATGCATCTTACTCATTAAATAACTGACAGGTCGTGGACACAGTTGAAGACAAGGGACTAGAAGCTGTGGGATCACACTGTCCATTGCTTGAGGAACTGCGTGTTTTTCCTGCAGATCCCTTTGACGAGGGCATTGCTCACGGAGTTACTGAATCAGGGTTTGTTGCAGTCTCTCAAGGGTGCCCCAGACTTCACTATGTTCTCTACTTTTGCCGTCAAATGACCAATGCCGCCGTTGCTACCGTTGTACAAAACTGCCCTGACTTCACTCATTTTCGACTGTGCATCATGCACCCCGGTCAGCGAGATTACATGACACAAGATCCTATGGACGAGGCCTTTGGATCTGTTGTGAAGACTTGCAGGAAACTCCAGAGGCTTGCATTATCAGGTTATCTGACTGACCTGACTTTTGAGTACATAGGAAAGTATGGAAAAAACTTGGAAACTCTTTCAGTGGCTTTCGCCGGAAGCAGCGATATGGGCATGCGTTGTGTGCTCGAGGGCTGTCCAAAGCTGAGGAAACTGGAGGTAAGGGACTGTCCATTCGGCAACGATGCTCTTCTGGCAGGTTTAGGGAAGTATGAATCAATGAGGTCGCTGTGGATGTCAGACTGTGAAGTAACAATGTATGGGGTTAGACTGTTGGCCAGGCAAAAGCCTAGGTTGAATGTTGAAGTCATAAACGAAGAAACCTACGAAACTCAAGATGCTAAAAAGGTTTATGTCTATCGTTCTGTTGCTGGGCCAAGAAGGGATGCCCCTCCTTTTGTTCTCACTCTCTGAAATACCATCTCCGCTTCTACTTTGAAGCTCATTGGTAATACTCTCTCTATCACACATTATTTCTTTCCCAACTGCATAGTTTTCTATGATCAATCCACTGAAAATACTTAGCGAGTACTAGCTTTTACTTCAAAGATTCAGTGGTTGCTACATTGAAGTTTGTATTTTGTACTAATATTTATGTTAAATCGTTTTGATGTGCAGCCTTTGGTTGCCTCCATCGCAGATGGCAAAACCTGTACTGTTGTTATTCGAGACTCAGCAAAATGGAAGGTGGGAGGAAAAAAGGGAAAGTTCAATGATTTTTGTCTTGGTACATCATGAATCCAGCTTCTTTAGACTTCCTATATAATTGGCTTAATGATTGTAGCTGGACCCACTGAGAGAAATATGAAACTATCGAGGAAGTCACAAGAAATTTGAGCTTAATTTATTGGTTGTTCCTGAGCAATTACTGTGAAAAACATGGCATTGATTAAGGAGAAGTTTATAATTTCAGAGGATCCTGGCGGAAGTCTATACTTAATCTGTGCACTTTTGCTGCTTACTGAAGACATTATTTTGTTCTGATTGTAATATCTATTCAAGACAATGCAACATTCCCATCTGAAAATGGAGGAAACCATGGCAATAAATGAGATTAACAGAAATAGATTCATGTTTGATAGGATAGTTTTTTGCTGCATTATTATTTACTTGCAAATCAATTATTTGGATTTTGATCATTAAAGGACGGCTATGTTTGGTTAGACTTTTCAGTTAATTTTTAGTGTTTTTCTTTTCTTGCTGAAAAACTTGTGTCACCTTGTTATCAATGTTTAGTATACAAGGGTTTTTTTTTTTTTTAATTAGCTT
>Ga0214545_1003732_pt1 | contig 28876 bp, 16 predicted proteins | sample CNSS4metaG_FD_160064 | JGI IMG/M metagenome (GOLD analysis project Ga0214545, IMG submission 160064) | Root nodule microbial communities from cowpea collected in UCLA plant growth center, Los Angeles, California, USA - CNSS4 | ecosystem: Host-associated > Plants > Roots > Nodule | place: USA... | reverse complement strand
ACAACTATACTCCTAATATTGAATATTTGATAATATTATGTTTCCTTTACCGTAATTTTTTATTATTTTATAAAAATTAATTAAAATTAATATTAAAGTAGTAAGAAAATGGGTACGGGTATGGGTATGAGATTATACTCGTTACCCGATGGAGATGAGGATGAAACAAAAGTTTAATACCGTTGGGTTTGGATATGAGGATGGAATGAGATAGTGAAAATCGTCCCCGTCCCGCCCCCGTTGCCATCCCTATTTGTAAGATTAAGTTCTTTGAGTAAATTCTCTAATTTATCTAACTTTTATATTTAAATTAAACTTTTTAAATGTTGGTGACGTTGAGGTGCAGCCAGCTTCCTTTGCAAGTTTCTTCAATTAACGAAGCCATGGTTACGTTCTAAGCTTCTCAAGTCAGTTTCTTTCCTCAATTAATACAACTGAACTGAATGGTTTACTGCACAATTTTCACAACACCCAAAAAGTATCCAAGCTAGGCTACAAACACTAATTAGAAGGTTGAATTGCACATTAAAAAATCACTAACTAAAATTCAAACTAAAACTAGGAATCAAATATGACTTTTACTATTTACTAGACTAGAAATTAATCAAAGTAATAATTAAACTAAAGTTATAGTTAAAAACACTCTATTAACACAAATTTGTGAAAACAAAGAATTTAACTCTAAATCAAATATGTTCCAAAAATAGAAAATTAGAACTAAATAATGTCCAAAGAAATGCTATTAACTACTAAAAACACCACAAAATAGGGACTCAACAAACTATGAGAAAATTTATGATTCAATTGGGTATAAATCTTTGTTCTACATGATGGAAAGATTAAACTTTTGTATACGATGGACACAATGGGTAAAATAATTTTTAGTGTCATTTACGATATCATTTTTTGTCGATCGCAATCAACTCATGAGTTTTGTCCTTCAAAAGGTAGGTCTTAGACATAAAGACCCTTTAGCTCCATTTGGAGTTAAAAGTATGATGTAAAAAGGTAAAGGTAAATGAGACACAATTCATGGATGATATATTATTCTTGAGCGAAGCCGGAATGTAAAATATGTTGATTATAAAGAGTATACTTAAGTGTTTTTGAGTTACCTTTGAGAATTAAAGTAAATTTCATTAAAAGAAAAAAAAAAGAACTAGGTGTCGAAGAAGATAGGATACAAATGTTTTAAAAAATATTAAATTGTGACATCATGTTTTGCTATATGGGAATATCAATAAGGGGAAACCCTATGAAGTATCATACATGGAAAGGTGTAAGAAAAAGACCAGCTTGAGGAAAAGAGAAACACCAATCATTTGTAGGTACGACATAATTTCAAAAATCTATTATAATTGAATTATCGCTATTTTATTTGTCCTTTTTCACATTCTTGAAAGGGTGGAAAATGATATTAAGAATAATATGTAAACCAATTAAGGATATTTAAGATTTATGATTCTCACACAATAATAGAGTACTAACTTTGATCCATAAGAGATCCTGTGAATATGCTTTCTTCAATTTGTAATTTTTGTGTGCTATTCAATCATTGTTTCCTAATCTATCTCTTTGTCTTTCTTTTCTCTTCTCATACCTTCTTGATGGGTTATTGTGAAAAGAACCTTATGGTTAAAGACAGAACCCCACTCCCTTTTATAAACCAACGTCCATCAAGTTGGTTTTTATTTTATCTTTATTTTCACTTCCCATAATAATAACTAATAGGTCTTTAAATTTAAATTTTATTAAATCACAAACCATCATAATATTTCAAATGAGTCACATAACAAAATTAATTCGTCAATTAATTCTAACATCATAGAATTTTTTTAAGGAGACATGGAAGTGAGGGTTGGAAGATAGCATGAACAAAAAGAGTACGGAGGGTTAATAGTAAAAGATTTAAAGTTGTTCAATATTGCTCTACTAGAACAATGAAGATGGAGGTTAGAATAAAAAGTAAAGAATTAAAGAAAGTAAAATTATTGAAGTCCAATTAAGGAACATGGAGAAATTAAGATAATATGATACATAATAAGTATGAATCATGTTATAGAGGGAATTGGGAAATTGGTTTGATGACAAGGTGGAATGAAAAATTATAACAAGGATTATGATTGGATTTTAGAGTGTAGGTAACTCAACCAAGAGCCTATACATGAAAGAATTCAAAGCTATTTGACAATTCAACTAATTACAAACAAACAACAATTAGAATGATGGTAGTTGACATAATGATATTTGGGAGTGGTAAAACTAATGGAACTAGTCACCAACACTCATGGAACAACTTGCAATGGAAATGGAAAGATGAAAAATAAAATGATTTTACTGTTAGGCCAACTTATAGAAAGTTACAAAATGTCATTAATATGGATGAAACAAGGGTGTTTGATAAATTCTAGAAAGTTAAGGCTCTTACTGAGGACAATTTAGGTCAACCCATCTCATTTTGGTCCATCCCACATTTGATCTGCAAAATAATAGATCTTATTGGCCCCACAATTTCTCTAGCCCACCCTAACATAACATTTAGCTTATAAGCTTGTTGGTCGACCCACATAAGAAAACTATTTATTTTATAATTTTCTTTTCCAGTTATAGCATGCAAAATATCACAATGCAAGATTTTAATAACCTTTTTATTTAACTAAATTAGTAAAAGTAATAAACTCTATTAGTCTATTTCTTGAAATAACTAATATTCACAATTTTATAATTTCTAATTTTTAAATGTAAGCCTTAAGAAATTTCATAGCATATGTATATAATTAAAACAATAAAGGAAATTAAATTTAAAGTAACTAAAATTCTCAAACATAACATAGAATTGATGAAAGATCCTCCTGAAAGCAAACTTAATTAGTGACAAATCCACATAATACTCATATCCGTTGACAACAAATTCATACAATGAAAGTTAACATGTCTCACCTTGTTGTTGGCCCGCACGAATTACAGGTTATGCAAAGGGTGCGAGCTGGTGGATCAAAATATTTAGTCCACTCTGCACTTTTTCTCGTGGGTCCACCCACATAAGTTACCCTACATTGTTATCTTTAAATGTTCTTCCATTAGTTCAACATTTTATCTAAATACATTAAACAAAAAGTTGGCAAAGGATAATGTTAACATATTATGAACTATGTGCATATTAACATATGAATTCGATATTTTTTCTTCACTTGTAATATGGTATAAGGGGTATGGGACTTATGCAACAAATGGGTTAGCATTATAATATGTATCATTTCATGCCAAAGTAACATTTTTATCGATTTTACCTTATCGAATTAAGTAGTGAACCAGATGGAGATGGAGATGCATGTGAATGACAATTGTTTAAGAGATTTTGAAGAAAAAAAGAGAGAATAATATCAAATTTAGTATATGCTAGATCTGGACTATAACATAGTTGAAAACATGGGGTGTGAATAGCTAATAAATTCCCAAAAACACACTTTGTCTACTTAGATTGGTGTCTTAATCATATAACAAGCTTAAAATCTATTAGGTATAGACCAATAGGTCATATAGTAAGGGAAAAATGGTAGTGGCTAATGTGTTTTTTTGGGGTTAATCGGGGTAATGTATTTACATATCCACTTGACAATTTCAGGCTATGATTTTAGTATTCTGAATGATTTGGTAAGATCAATTGTAATCTTATTTAGAAGGAAATTGGACAAAAATCTTAGATCAATATAATTTATTTTAAAGTATGAAATTAGAGAACAAATTTGTAAATCCAAACTACTCTATGTACTCTTATTTATAGTTATAGTAATACATATTTATTTTGCTAATAAAAAAATGCAAGTCAAACACTAAGCTTTTTGGAAAAATCTATGATAAATAAATAAGTCGAACTCCAACTTTATATTTTTAGTAAATGTTATGCATAGTAAGACTTCATCTAGCTTATTTTGACTTACACACATGTAATAAAAATTTTATTTTGTAAAAAACCTAAAATATTTTGTTTGATTTGTCACAAAAAATTAAAATAAGAAACTTTCATAGAATCTAATGTCAACATTATTTCACACAATACAACTACAACATGCATCAGTCCTAGAATTGCATACTAATTAACAAATTTTACAAAACACAATGTTGAAAGATTAATTATGACATGTTCATATTATTCAAAACAATTACTAAGAGTTTAGAAACATGAAGGGGAGTCCAAATATCTTTTGCACTATTATAGTCAGAACGACCCTGATTTGTTGACACTCTATAAACCCTATAACCCCTTTTATTACTTTTATATTCAATAAATTTTTATTTTAATTAAATATTTAGTTAATTCAGTATATTATTATTATTATTATTATTTAGAGTTATAAGAATCGTAACAAACCAGTGTTGTTAAAAATCTTTTTCCTAATTAAAATCATGGAAAAGGAGGGAATTATTTTTTGATCTGAGTGCTAGGGTTTTGCATAACATTATGTATATTACAAAATTTTCTTATGAGATAAAATAGTTTTACATTCTTTCAAAGAGATAAAAGAAAAACCTTGCATTTAGGCATTATAATTTGTAATAACTGGACCTATAAATCATAAGCTCTCTAACATCATAAATTTAAACAACACCTAATTAAACATAGTATATAACATAAATTTCCATATCAATATTACTCAATAATCACAATTAATTTAATTATTAAATATACAAGTTAGTCAAATCAACGGAAAGATAGGCATTATATTCGTACATATTCAACTATACAAAATTAGGCAACTAACTATAAAATGAAACAATGGATTCATTTATATATACTCTTACTTGCCTCTGGTGCCACTCAACATGGAAAATAATAAATGTACATTTTATTTTGAGGTGAGTTGAGTTAAAAGGAAGAAAGAGTAACATAAAAAAGAAAGTATAAAATAGATATGTATAAGAAATAAAAAGAAAATAGGTTTGTTTATAATAATGATTCACTAAGAGTACCATTTTAGCTATTGAGTGAATGAACGTGAAGGCTTTTTGCCCTTGCTGAGTTTAATATGCTATCAATTAGTACATGTAGAAGAGAAGAAATTGTTATATAAATTTTATTTTTGAAGGAGATGAATGTAAACTATTAGCAACTAATAGATGAACAAGATGGGTGTGCAACCATTATCTATAAAATAAATATTTTTTTTACAAGAAAAAAAATCTATAAATATAAAATAGAGATTTCCACTTTCCAAAATTCAATATGCTATCTCTAAAAGTGTTTTAGGTCTAATTAATGTGGAAAACATCATTTTCTTTTATGTACACATGTACTCAATATCTTAGATTATAGAAAAGAAGTTTTATGAGAAAATTTCAAAGGGAAGATAAAATTAGTGATGCATTTGAAGAGAGTATAAAACATGAAGATATATAAACTTGATAGCCTCATTAATGGAGAAAAAGTTATTTTTTATTACATCATTTCTTCACTTAACACATTACTTGCACTATTAACACCATAACACCCAAATACTTCATATATTAGATTCTAATTATGCTAATATCAATAAGCACAACACAGTATCACATATGAACTCTGTATTAGATGCTACAGTTCTTCAATGCATTAAAAAAAGAAAGAAGCCAGTTCTTCATATACTGTAATTAACCCTTCAAGTTAGGTCAGCAGATTAAACCAGTTTCAAATCCCTACTTTGTATCATCAAATTATTTCAATTAAATGGTATCTGTTTCATCTCACATTTCTATCACTCATTTTTCACTTTTCAAGAAAACAAACTTTTATATGTATATGTGTGTGTATATATATCAGATTCACGATTAACAAACGTTAATCAGTTTTTAAACATTCTTAGTCTTATAGACTTGGCTTCTTCTAGTTTTGTTTAGGTTTTATCTAATTTTAGTCTCACTCTTTAGTTCCTTTCAAGCAGTTCAGCAAACCCTTCTTCCCTTGGCTAAGAAAATGAAATTAACTCTTAAGAGAAAACCATATATATATATATATTGGTGAAAAGTCATGGCTTTAAATCAGTTCCAACACATACAGAACATTTGTTAAGAAGAGAGAAAGAAAGAAAAAGTCTTGCAAGGAAAACATCATACACAATATTTATATATATATATATATATAAATATATTAAAAGTAAAAGTATATATATCAGTTAGAACTGATGGATAATCCGTGACCAAAACATTAAACATATAGAATTACATATTATGTAAAGATGAGTAACTATAGATATAGTGTAAGCAAGTGTATATATAGAAGCTTACACACCAATTACTCCATAAATATAGATAAATACCCAATGTTTATGAGCCATAAAAGGTGCACAGCATGTGTATTATTACATGCTCAAGGTTCTTCATCCTCTGCAGAATCCCTTCCCAAAATTTTTGCAGTGTATGCTGCTGGTGCTACATCGATTCCACCGTCATCATCGTCATCATCATCATCACCTTCATGAAAGGGAAATATAGTTTCTGGCCAGTCATTGCCCTTGAGAAACAAAGGAAGACCAGATTTTGTGCAAGAAATGAAAAGCTTCATATTGCAGTGTTTATGAGAAGTAGAAAGGAACTATTCTGTCACAAATTCTTAACTGCTTTGGTTGACTCTCTGAAGTCATGGGTCTCCCCACTCATATTTATACCCCAAAATTACCCTATTTTTTTTATAAAATAAAAATGTATATTCGATTAGTTTTTATGCCCTAAGAATATATGAAAAAAAAAATGCTTCCATCTTTTAATTATAAATTATTTTTGATACTCCTTCCATCTAAACTATCTCTAGTTTTAACTTTCAACAAATTTAACGGATAAGCAAAATGTTTGAATTTTTTTTTTGTTTATATTTTTCAATTTTAAATGAAATATCACTTTTTATTCTCCACATTTGTCTCTAAATATTTATTTGAGAGAGTTTTTATATTTACAATATAGAATTGTTGAAAAAGTTATCAAATCATGTTAATGACTGTTATTGATTATGTTGTTAATATGCTGATAAAAATAATAATTAAATAGCTTTGTCCAAGTTTACATTAATTAACTTAAAAGGTGTTTGTAATTTCTTATCAATCGAAAATTTTCACATCATGGGTTTTAAAAGTTATACCCTGTCATTCATACTTACAAATATAGATTATAAAAAATAGATTTTGATACTAAAATAATTAAAGAACAGAACTTTATTTTTAATTTATCTTACAAGTACAGGGTCTCAATATAATTTACATTGTTCTTTCCTCCCAACAGGATCATATTATGCAAAAGGATTCGCATATCAAAGTATTAACTTAAAATATCTTATAAATTAGGTTTAATTAGTTGAATGATACTTACTTTCGTTCGGATATGTCAGTTTTCTAAGAAGGATCTAATTGAGACATTTTTTCAAAAGTTGAAATTCAATTGAGACCCTTTTAAAAGCGGATATCAAATTGACACATGTGAACTTGAGTATTATCCGACTAATTAAACCTATAAATTAAGTTATATTTTTTTTCTCTCCCTGTGTCATGCTACTTTTATTTTATTAATGAGAGATATACAATAATGATTAATTTCTTTGAAAATTTTATAAACTATTTTAGTGATATCTCATCTCCTAATCATATTTTTCCATCTAGTTTTAGAAATTTGAATATCTTGCAAAGAGGGTAGAATGGTCCACAAAGTTTAACCTAGTGGAGTGTGAGAGGGCCATGCATAAGCTTGAGGAAAGCTCATGGCTTGTTGTTGCATAGAGCATGCAAAGTGTGGAACCATGAATTTTCACACACGCTTGAGTGCCCTTGTCGCATGGACAAACATGATGACTTGGATATACCAAAAATCTCTTCATAAAGGTGAATGTAGAGGCTCAAATAAAAAATTCTGGCACACGTGTGTTTGGTCAAATGTGACCTTGCACAGAAAGAAAGGTTAAAGGCATGTGTGTGTGTTTCTTCATTTTTCTCTCATGGCTTTTCAATGAGGTACGTGGCTCTCCAATTTCTAAAGTGAGACTTGTAAGATGCATATATTCTTTTGTGTAGTTTAAGTTTCACCTTAAAAAGTTTATCATGTTCTTCTATATCTTTTTTTGTGTGGACCCATGTGTTTTTCTCATTCTTGAAAGCATTGAAACTTTTGGTTGGAATTCATGGAAATGAATTTTGGGTAGCTAGGAAATTTTGGCTCCTTTCAAGTGGGAATTTGATTGCTTAATGTTATAGGGCACAAGAGACCCTTCTTTCATATGACGTCCTACTACACCCTAGTAAAAGTAAAATAAAATTGATTGTGTCTCACCAACCTACCTCCTAGAAACTTGGATTAACGAATATGAAAACTACTACATGTTGATATATTGTTATTATATTATTGTTAATTATTTATTTAATTCAACGGTCAAGTATTAAATTCATAATAAAAAATATACATTTATATAAATAAGTTTATGGTAGACATCAATGTTATAACATACAAATTTTATTAAAATAAAAAAAATAAAATAGAAAAGTATGGAAAGACTGTCTAAAATTCACGATAAAATTACATCACAAATATATGCAACATTAAGCAACATGAAATTGAAGCTCAATAATCTTCTTCAACATATTAAGAGATTTATCATTATCGAATACTTTTTGTTACTTATATTTATTGTTGGAAGTTTAACAATTCATAAATATATATAAATATAACGAGAGGACATATTATTATTTAATTATTTCTTATATTCTTTTTCAAAAAAGTTTATTAATTTTACGTCAAAGAGTTTTTTATAAATACATATTGTTAGTGAAAAATGACAAGTGCGCCGAATAATAAATATTGGTCTCTCGATAGATGTAAGACCGTAAGACCTGAGGAATTAAATAAATAATTATTCAATAAATGCAGGTACTGAGAGTCTTTATGGCATTTAATGCTGGCTATTATAATGTGAAATTGAATTAGCTCAAATGGTTGAGAGTACAAAGTTATGTTGAAAGGACTTGAGTTTGAATCTTGTGTATGTCAAATTGTGTGTTATTTTAATTATGTATTATTTTGATATTATGATTGATCATGATGAGTGATATAATATAATCCTAGAATTTTAAGAATTATCATGAAACATGAATTGATTGAATGGTTGTGCATTGACTTGACATTTGTATGGTTGTGTGTTTGAACCTTAACTTAAGCAAAATAAGGTTTCTTTTTGCTAAAATTGTTTTTGGCATGGACGAGAAGGGTTTCGTAGGGTCGTTTTCGCAAGGGTGAGGGAAGGAATAAGAGTTTGATCAATTGTGGTGCAAGAGGACTCTAGCATTTTTCATTTGAGCAAGGAGAACCGGGTAAGGGGAGCTGACTAGTTTAATCTCTTTCTATGAAAGAAGATTTTAAGTTTTGTTTGATTGAATTATTATTTACAATAAAAAAAAATGTGATGCATTTGTTTTATATTTTCGAAATTTTGATTGTAATGGTGATATAGTATCATCAAATTTTCATTTGAATGCTAAGTATGTGATTGATGAATTTTAGTGATACGAAATCTAATATAGCATGAATGCATTGAGGTTTTCTTGATATATGGGTGAATGATGCAAAGGAAAGGTTAGCGTTTATGTTTTTCTTTTTCAGTAGTGTGACTTGGGGTTGCATTCTAGAGCTTTCATTTTTTAGTTATATGAAAAAGTAGATAAATGTGATATTATGGTATGTTCATATAGTGATTTATATAATATTAAAGAAAAAAAAGGAAACAAATTATCTGCTTTGGTGCATAGCATCAATTACACTAAATACTTTTTTTAATGTGATATATAAAAAAAAAAAAAAAATATATTTATTTATATATATATATATATATATATATATATATATATATATATATATATATATATATATTAGAAAAAGAAGTTAGTAGTGGGGTTGGTTTTCTTTCTCTTTTTTTTGTTCTATTTGATATTATATATGACTTGTTCCTATATTTAATTAATTGGTTTTAGTTGCATTCGACTTCTAGGATGCCTCTTTAAAGTTATTCTTCTAAACCCAACAAACTTATTATTATTATTATTATTATTATTATTATTATTATTATTATTATTATTATTATTATTATTATTATTTTACTACTATTATTGTTATTATTATTCTTATCATTATTATTATTTTTTTTATTATTCTTATCATTATTATTTTATTATTATTATTATTATTATTATCATTATTATTATTATAACTATTATTATTATAACTATTATTATTATCCTTAATATTATTATTATTGTCAATTTATTTTACTATTATTATTATTATTAATTTTATTTTATTTTAATATTATTATTATTATTATTTGTATTATTTTTATCATTATTATTATTATTTTTTATTAATTTTTTTATCTTATTTTGTTATTATTATTAGTATTATAATAATTATTATTGTTATTTATATTATAATTATAATTATTTTTATTTTTATTTTTATTTTTATTGTTATTAATATTTTTATTATCATTATTTTATTTTAATATTATTATTATTTTATTATTATTGTTTTATTTTATTTTATTATTATTTTCATTAATTTTATTATTATTTTTATTGTTTCATTTTATTATTATTATTATTATTATTATTATTGTTGTTGTTGTTTGTTGTTATTTTTATTATGATCATTATTACTATTTTATTGCCTATGCGATATTTTGGGGCAATGATTATGTGTTCTTCCTGGTTTGTTTGATTGTCCATGACTGTGTTTTGGGTATAACACTTTTGTTTTGATGGTTTTATATGAATTTAGAAAAGGATAGATGTGTGCTTATAATTGAATGATGCATATGAGTTGTGATATTGTAAATTTATATGGATGCGTATTTTGGTTCCTGGATGTTTGAGAATTGAATTGTTGGATGCTAGGAATTGAGTTAGAGTACCCAAAACAAGTAGTGTCACATTACTGGTATAGCTCTTGACGGTGCAGAGTGAACCGCTAGGCAATAACAAGAAATAGGGAAGCTTTGTGTGTTGTGATGCGCAACAGTGTTATGGAATTGTCAAGCAGTCCGCACTTCCATTTCGCTTGGTGGCGCTTAAGTTGCACCAAGCGATGGTGCAATGGCAGGGTGCATTTGTGATATGTTTTGCATGACTTATTATGTTGGTCCTGATCTGGGATATGCTTGATATTGTCATGAGCGGGTAGGTTCATGACTGGTGATGAACACGTGATAATATGAGCAGAGAGGTTCATATTACGATGCTCTCGTATGAGGATACAAGCGGGGAGGTTCGTATGTTTCGTGCTCACACTTGAGGACTGCTGTGAGCGGGGAGGTTCGTAGCTGTTGGATCACGTGTGTTAGACTACGGGCGGGAGGTCCGTAGAGTTGGACTACGAGCGGGGAGGTTCGTAGAGTTGGACCACGAACGGGCAGCTTCGTGGGAGCATTTAAATTCCTAAGACCAGTTTGAGTGTGTATCTTGTATAAGGCAATGTGTTTTTCTTACTTTCATTTTAATGTGTTGTGATGTGGACTTGGACCAGGAGATGCTTGACTATGTCATGAACGAGTAGGTTCATGGTTGGTGGTGAACACGTGATAATATGAGCGGGGATGTTCATATTATGGTGCTCTCGTGTGAGGATACGAGCTGAGAGGTTCGTATGTTCCGTGCTCACACTTGAGGGTTGCTGCGAGTAGGGAGGTTCATAGCTGTTGGATCACGTGTGTTTGACTACGAGCAGGGAGGTCTGTAGAGTTAGACTACGAGCGGGCAGGTTCATGGAAGCATATATACCTTGGGTCCATGGTCAAGATTTGGTTGGAAACCTTAGGGCAATAAGGTTTCTTGTTTAAGCATTGGCTAAAATAAAGTAATTTGGGATGAACTTATATGTATTAAATTATACGTTTATATTGTTACATGAGCTCACCCTTTATGTGTGTGTTTGGCAATGATCGTGTAATTCATTACACGGGAGCAGACATTGTTTCAGGTGGAGCTGGTGACGCTTAGAGCCGGAGAGGGGATAACTCGGGAAGTTTTATAGACTATATTTGACTATTTTGTAAACATTTAGTTGATCAGTTTTGAATTATGTAAATCTGAAGTTTAATTTATGGTTTTGAATTTTGAGACATTTTATTAGGGTTTTAAAGTTCCCGCATTTTAGAAAGTAACTTTGAAAAATAATGGCATATTTACTATTATTTTACTTTATTTTATTTAAATTAGTAATATCCGACCGAGATGTTACAACAGAGACTCGTGCAACACATGTTAACTCTCGCAGTTCACAACTCAATTAGACACAAAGATAACAAAAACAAAAAGAAACTCTTTTTGGATTTTTATCAAATCGTTGGTGTGCAACAACAAATTTAACATAGAGTATTTACAATTGTCAAGACTAGATTCATTATCTTCATTCTCATGCATACACAAACATCTCAATTTCATATTCAAGTCAAAATAAACTCACTAATATACTTAAATCCTATTCCTATTGACTTTGAGCCTAGGATAACTCATCAAGTTCCAATTTCTTCAATCCTCAACAAGTAACCATGCATTAAGTTCAAGAGTCTTAAGATTACTAATGAATCATGTTCTATCCCTAGATACAAGCTCCAATATAGGCATTCAATTTTAGTTCTAGGTTTAAAAGACATTTTCCAACACCTTAAGAACCAACAATCAAACCATCGGTGATCAAGCCACAACAAACATTAAGCATAGAAACAAAATACTTGAAATGAAAAAAACATATGTTCAGTTCATTACATCTAATCTCAACAAATAGGATTAACTCTCCATTGTAGAGAATCTAGGATTTACAAATTGAAGAGAGAAGGAAGAAATTGACACCAAAGAGAGATGTATGTCCTTGCCCAAGGTTCTTTGCCTCTACTCCTTGCTCCAATTGTGCTTTCTCTTTGCATTTCCATCTCCAATTCATGACCCATCTTCCTCCTCAACCCAAAAGGGCAAAATCACCATTGATGAAGATTGAAGTCCAATGAGAAGAAGGGAGAGCTTTCCAACACCCCAAACAACCTCCAAGGGCCTCTCTAGTCATTTTAGGTGAAGAATGAAGAGTGAGAAGAGAGAATGCCCTAAAAACTCTAGGAAAACATGAATAAATATCCAATTTTGACATGTCAGCAATGACACCACTCAACGTCTCAACACTATTGAGCACCATCAATCAAAACGAGAAATCAATTTTCTATCAAACCACCGCTCAACTCCATTTTCCACCACTCAATGCTAGTTCTTTCGCATTAACTGGCGCTTAGCGCTACTTGTGTAGGGGCTGGTGGCACTCAGCCCTAGGCAGTTTGACAACACTCTATAATTGAAGCACTGGGTGTGATCCATTATCGACCAACACAGGTATTTGCTTTAAATTGATCTTTTCTTGTCCAAAACATGCTCCCTTGCGTTCTTGCTTGTTTTTCTCCACTAGAATTTCTCTCTATTCATTTATTTCATACACTTAAACCAAAAGAGTAGAGGTAAAACAAACATAAAACAACTAAAATACAAACCAATACAAAACACACTAAACTTAGGAGAAAACAAAATAAAAGCTAAGAACGAGTCGATTTATTGATGATAATAGGCACACAAAAATAGGTAAAAATATATGTTATCACATATCTTTTCGATTTCAACAATAACTTAGAGTTTATTTTTAAGGAATTCATAAAGTTTTGAACGTGAGAATTTTCCCCTTCCACACCTTGAAAAAGTAACATTCTTGCTTTGAGTAAGAATAGTTGACATTTATCATAAAATTCAGATAATTTATTTTCCTAAAACCATTTGTTTTATGACTTTTATTAGAAGTCACACTATCATCTCATACTCAAACATTAAGATGATTCCCTCATTAGTGAATACCTTAAAAGCACACATGGAAAGTCTCATTCAAAAGAGCGAGGAAATCGTTCAAAACAAGATCACTAATATGCAATAACAATAGAAAGAAGAAAATCACAAAGTTTAGGTGTAGCTTCGAGTGCAACTTGATAAAGATTTAAAGTTGGTTTGACAAAGACATCAAATCAAACTACAAAGTCTATGAAATTGGATGAACATGCTCCATCATCGAGAACACATTCATACCACGAAAAAGCATACAAAAGCTTGCATAGAGGGGAAACATATTAAAGTTCATACCTATAAAAAACATACAAAAGCTCAAAGGTATGTACCTATAAACAATCATATTGAACCTCATCTACAAAAGCAAAACACCAAGGTACACATACAAAGGCACTACACCAAGAACCAAGGACATTTCTCAGAAGTGCTCGTCCAAAGGCAAGACCAATTCAAGACATTTCAATACCTCTCACTACAAAAAATCATGTATATAATGACATTTTCAATATGATGGTTATTTGAAAATGTTGCTTTTTGTCGTATAATACGACATTTAGAGAATTGTCATACTTTACCTGTAAATATATGGCAGTTTTAAATGTCATATTATTAATTATCATACTATTATTAAAAAATATGTCATTGAAAAAGGTCATTTAAAAAAAAATAATTAATTTTTCAATTCTTCCTGGGTTTTAATTTTATGTCCTTTTTTTTCTATTCAAATTATGTTCCCTCCATTTTCTAAAATCATTCTATTTGCAGCACACCGACTTGAATTCCAAATGCCTTTCTATATCTCTTTCTCCCTTCAAAATTCTAGAAACCATAGCTTCACTTTGGATTTCATTTTCTAAAATCAAAATATAACACTTTCAATTCAGTCCATTCACTTTGAATTTGAGTTATTCCCCACTATTGTTCTTCACTGGTTCATTCTCTTAACACGGTATTCTCGAACATTCACTCATTAATCAAAAATTACTGAGGTTCATTCTCACATAGAATCAACAAATTAAAATTTTAAAACAATCGGCTAAAATACTAGGAAATTATACAAAATGCAGATTTCACGAATTTCACTCAAACATCATACTTTTCACACAAGATTCTAAGCAATATTTCTAATAAGATTGCACTATCAGATTACACAGAAACGCATGCCAACACAACAAAGATTCATTTGTTTGATTTTCTTGAGATTTTAAAGTGAGTGAGATGAAGGAAAGAGAATTGGATAGTTATTTTTATACTGGTTCACTCAATCATAAAGCTACATCTAGTTTACCAGGACAACCTGGGTCTGATTTCCATTATTATCAAAAGTTTTACAAATCACAAACCCAAGATTACCCTTTTGAACAATTTAAAACACCAAGATTTTTTACTTACACAAAATCTCAACTACAACCTTGTAAGAAAAACACTTACACACCTAGAATCACATCAGGAACACAACATGAGGCACAAGAACTATAAAACCTGATGGTGGCTCTCCCTAGCCAACCAAACTCGAGTTCTTCAAGCTCCAACCAAGCCAAAATGCCTCCAAGATTAACCAAGATCTTCAATCTAACACTTGCAGCTGTGTGATTCAGAGAGAAAGTGTTTTCCATAGATGAATGACTGATTTTCACGCTCAAAAACTCAAAATCGTGCCTCAACTTTCTAAAAGACAACTTATATTGTTTGGTCTTAAGTGAAATCAATCGATTGAATTTTTCGTATAATTTGTTGATTTCACTTGACTTAACTGAAATCATTCGATTGAAAAATAATTCAACTAATTGAATACATTCATACCAGAAACTATATACAACAAGCATTTTAACCTGTTAAAACCCATTTTAACAGATTAAAAAGTACACACTAAGACTAACAAGACATCTAACTTATGTCATATAGCCTACGAATATGGTATAACATGTAACCATCACATTCTACACGTTATTTCCAGATTTAATATAATAGAAACATGATCTTTGTGCAAATCTTCATCAACCACATGTGATCTTCATGCCCTTCGCTTTATCAAATCTTTGCACAAAGGTTGTTTGTGCTAACAAAATCTGTGTTTTAAAAAGGACAATTTTTTTGGATCGGGACCCTCTACTTGGTAATGGTCATCGAATCCTTTTGGGCATAGGTCCTCTCCTCGGGAATGGTCTAATCCTTCTTTCAAAAAGGTTAAAGTTTCAAAAAGAAAAGTTTTTCGGATCAAAACTCTCTACTTGCTAATGGTCATTAAATCCTTTCAGATATAAGCTCTCTCCTTAAGATTGGTCTCCTTCTTTCAAAAAGGTTGAAATTTCAAAAACGAAAAAGTTATTTAGATTAGGAACCTCTACTTGGTAATGATCATCGTATCCTCTTAGACACAATGATTTCTCACTCATCTTTCTCGATCTTTGTTTCTTTTTTGTGATCTGGACGAAACTAGATTTTTTATCTTTACTTATCTTTTACTCTGATAATACAAAAATATCAAATGATAATACCATAATATCAAATTTTCATATTATCAAATACATCAAAGTAAATAAGAGAGTTGTCAACACCCAATTTCGTCAAAGATGAATAAAATTTTATATAAAAAAAATAATAATAAGTGCTTGAAGAATTAGTGGTTAACTAATTTTCTTTTTTTCTTTAATTTTAATTAAGTTAATAAAAAATATTTTTAGTGAAAACTTGGAAAATTTCTTGTTGAAGAAAAAATTAAAAAAAATGGGAAAGAACAAAAAAGGGAAAAAAATTAACAAAAAAGTACAAGAAGAAAAAAAAAAGAAAAAGAAAAAAAGAAGAAGAAAACAATGAAGTGGGACCTTTTCTGTTTGGTGTAATTCTCTATAAAAAATATATATTTGTTGTTCACAACCCCTATTTTTACCTTTTTATACCCTGATCCTTCAATTTTTATTTTTACCCCCTCTTTTCAACAAACCAACTAAGCCCAACTCATATTACTGTCTCCAGTCCACCATTTTCATTTTTATACCACTTTGGACCAAGTCCAATACATTAATACATGTTTAATGTCCACACTCTCCTCCCATTTTCATTTTATAAGTCTATTCACCTACCCAAAACACCCTCCACCCATATGGGCAACATGTCACCTTCTCTTTTTTCTTGCTCGTTCTCATTTACTTCCCACACGCAAGGTAGAAGGAAGGTTCATGCAAGCAACTACTGTAAGAAATATGAAATAAATAATTAAATAAATATTTATTTAAAGTGGACTATAAATATTAAGTTATTTATGTCAAGATTTAACAAGGAACAATGGAAGATCAAGTGGTTAAGAATGTTTGGTGAGTCAAAGGAGTCTTGTGTTTGGATCTGTGTATACTATTAATGTGTGTTTTATTTAGTTAATTTTAATTAAATGCTATATGTAGTGTGATGTTTATTAATAAGTTTGAATCGGGGCCAGAGTGAAATAGTTATTTTTTGGTTGCTTGTGTCAATTGGTAGACAATCCTCATAAAGAGTGTTTATGATGAGTTCAATCACATTACTAGGGTTAATGATTAGAATATCCAAATTAAATGGCTAATTCAATTAAAATTTTTGTTTTACTATTTTTTATTAATTTTAAATAGTTGAAAACTAAGTTTCTAAATATTAGGTCACACTTTTTAGAACCCAAAACTTGACCGAAGTGGGAGCTAGACGGCTAGGTAGGGTTCTCATTGGTAGAGGCAAAGGCTAGAGCAATTTTTGAGTAAGAAGGAACGCTAGGAATGCGTATAGCGCGGGAAATTTCTGGTAAGTGGAATTGTATTTTCATGTTTATCTTTGTTGGTATGTTGTCTCTTTGGTGTGTTTCACGGTGTATTTCTATGTTCCTTGTGCTTTGGTGGTTCGTTGAACCTATGACCAAGCTGGATGGCAAAATTGTGATGTGGACACATGATTCCTATGGCATGAACCTTATTTTTGAACTTTTATTTTGTTTCCTTTCTATGAGTATTATGATGAATTGGTTTGATGTGTGGTTCAAATGTTATGGTGGGAGGATTATAAAAGAATATTACTTTTCGTTTCTATGTTAGATGGTAAAAATAAAGATTGATTTTTAGCGTGACTGTTGCTTTGATTAAAAATATATCATGCACAAGATTTTGATGGTGGTTATTATTATACATACGACATGGTATCTTTGTTTTTATTTACTTTGGTGGTAACAAAAGTGTGTTGGATGCAAGAGGGTTAGAGTTGAGTTTTTAATTGGCAATGATGGCTTTCTTTTAGGTGAGCCATTATAATAATAGTACTATATATATTACATATAAACTATAATTAGTGTGTGGTGATATCATACAATTATGAAAAGTAATTTTTTTTATATAGATGAAGCTTGGATACAATAGGGTTTATAATGATCGGTGATTATAAAAAGTTAAAGAGGTTGTCTTATTTTTGCACTTACGTATTTAGTTCGATTATAGGAATTTTGCAAATGATATTATGATAATATATCACGTTTATAGAAATATGTCTACATCGAAACAATTAAAGTATGGAGTTTGGTATCATAAAATATTAAAATATTAATTTAGTTACGTGTTATGTATTATCATATTGTATCATATATATATATATATATATATATATATATATATATATATATATATATATATATGTGATATAAAGTTTTGATTTTTGATGATTGTCAATTTTTTTTTACAGAAAGTGTTAATTGGGAAATTATAAGAATAACTCAGGTATAAAAGTTGCTTAGGTTGAAAATTGGCAGAGTCTCTTTTATCTTATTTAAAGTGAATTTATTAACATTCTTAGGTGATTTTTTTGGTTTATGGTTTTTCTGGTTAATGACGGGTCGATTTTAAGGAATTGTGCATTGAGATAAAGAGAAAGGGTTTCTGTGATTGGAGTGGGAGGTTTGGTGTCTGGTTAATTTCTTTATTATGGTTTGGCATTTAATAAATTTCTTTTTATATTTTATAAGTTTGGAAATTTTAGGAAAACCTTGAAGTAGCAGAAATGTTTTCTTTGCATATATATATAAAAGATCGTACATTAAAATTTTGAGTTTGTATAGATACAGAAAATTAACTATTTCTTAAAAATATATTCCCGATTCTAAAATACTTAACGTATTTTAACGTGGCTTAGTTTTGTAATCTGTCCTTTTTATTTACTCAGCGTAGAATATATATGAATTTCTATTTATGATTTGAATCTTTTTTTTTCGTTTGGAGGTTTTGGTGTGAAGCATGAGAATGAAGGGACTCTTGTAGGTATTGTTTGAGACCTTGTATGATTGTATGCAAGAATTGACTACTGCCATGTAGATTCTTATACTCATTGTGTATTCTTGGCCAAACTCAAGTTTTGACATGATTTCAAATTGTGAATGTATGAGTGTTTATATGTAACATCCCGATTGGATATTATGGGTTTAAATAATAAAATAAAATAAGAAAATAAAATCTCATTAATTATAAATTTATTTCCCAAAAATGCAGGAAATTTCAAATAATTTATTTGATAATAAAGATAATTCTAAAATCAAATTTCTCAAAATTCAATAAAATACCAAAACAGTCTTATAATAGTTTACAACTTTATTCCAAAACCATAAGTGATAAAAACCCAATAAAACTGTTCCCATGAGTTTTTCCCTGCTCCGCTGCTAAGCCTCACTAGATCCATCTACAACATCATCTGCTCCCGTGTATCGCGTACGTGATCATCGCCAAACATAAGCAGATGGGATGAGCTAACAAAATAAACACACACATACACACACACACACACACACACACACATATATATATATATGGCACAATTATACATGGCCACCACCATGTTAATCGTGTTCTACGTCTTCTAATGAGTACCTCAAGGTGTCTTGCTGCCATACCTATCGGCTACAACCGATAGAGCACGTGCGGGAAACCATTGCTACGGATCACACATCGTAACGCTAGGTGAAGTTCCCAAACATAGTTCGCAACGTCCCCAGACTACCAAACTCGTCAGTCAACTACTGAGGAGAGCAATCTATCTAGATCCATTCGTACTGACCACAACCAGCACACTCACACCGGCAACACTCGCCAACCCAAGCTCAACTCAAGGGTTCCTCGTGTTCATCCGCCAACCCGAACTCAACGCGAGGGATGCCATTTCGAGCTCAACTCGAGGAATGCCACGTGCTTAACCTATATCTCGAGCTCAACTCAAGGGATACGTTTCGAGCTCAACTCAAGGAAAACCAACAAGCCGACCTTTGAAGTATCTTAAAAGCCTTGCAGATCACGCACGCAGAATTAGCAACCCAAGGCCACTGTAGTAAAAATCGCCTGACGGGGGACACGTACTACCAGGTGCTACCGCTTCCAGACTGCCTGGCGGGGGACGCGTACCGCCATGTGCCAAGCGCCTTAGAGTCCAATATTCCATAGACATCGCCTGGCGGGACCTCCCCCACTACCAAACGCCCTTAGTTCCAGAACCCACTATTTGCACACCTATCGCTTGGCGATTCAATCCCCGTCGCTAGGTGCTATATCATTACTTTGCACAGTACGAGTTTTTTTCTTAGCTCTGGTTCAAGCACAGTAACTCACACAACCCTTCACATTTCTTATTCATTATGCGTATGATAACTTAGTCATATACTGTATGAGTCAATTCCAGTTAGCATAGTTCTTGTCATACACCTTCATTCTCTAAATACTTACCATTTTTACTCATTTTCATTAATAGTCCAATTCTCATTTAAAACCTACTTTCATTAACATATCGCCACTCCTATTTCCGTCTTTCCAACCTTTTCCCAACAATCACGAGAATAGTCCATTCACCTCTATTTCACAGCCATATATCATGTCTTATCATTGAAGATGTGATTTATTCCATATGCTCAAGTTGTCAATTTGTTTAAGTCAACCCTCCACACTACTAACTAGGCTTATAAGGAACACATACTATCTACTGCCAGATTTAAAACTGCAGCCACAATACAATTAAAAATCACAAGGTTCTAGTCCCCTCTTTACTTCCCATATTCTTTCATTATATAAGTTTCCTTTCCGACTCTCGAGATAGTCCAAAGGGATCCTTTTTCCTCTCATTGATCAGTACCATTTCAGACCTAAAAATCACCACAGCACCAAACCCAACCCAGCGCACCCAAGATCCCCATAATTGCGTTTGGTTTCGCGCTGTCGCCTGACGGTATGATGCAACCCGCCAAGCGGTGCATCAGTCCTGGAAAATTCCAGGTTCTGTTAGACCATCTAGCAACTTCCTTCATTCCCTTTTCGCATTTCTCTGTCCAATCTTCTTCATTTCAATCAAGAACGCATTAACAAGATTACGATAATCTACTCTAACTATTTCCAGCATGGATTCTAGTTTAAGTTCACAATAATTAAACCAAATCCTCAAAATTCCCAAATCTGTTAACCCTAGTAGTCATATATAATTAATTTCACTTAATTCTCTCGCTCTACAATGTGATTCCACAATTTCTCATCTCCCTTTAATCACTTTACGGTTGATACACATTTTACATCGATCAATAACGACCTAGAACTCTGGAAATATAAAAATCGAGCCAATGGCTTGCGTCGCCTGGTGGGTCCATCATCACCGCCAAGCCCTTCAACAGGGAAAACCCAGAATTTGGTATTTTGGGATGTGTTGCCTAGCGGCTCGTTGCTTACCGCTGGGCGGTTCTTTGTGGGAACCCAGAAACACTCATGAACAACATGAGTCGCCTGGCAGCAGTTCATCGCCCGCTAGGCAGTTTTTGGAAAAATTCCAGAAACATGAATTTTCACAACATGAACATTATATAGGCATCCAACTAAACATGCTTTTCATACAAAATAATGATATAGCTTAAAGAAACGAGTTCAGCTCCCTTCACCTGGTTTCCTTTGCTTAAAACTTTGACCCTTGCAAAATTCTCCCTTGATCACCAATGACCCTCCTTGGTTCTGCTCAATTCTGCCCCAAAGATTCACTCAATCCTCACCACTCTCAACACTTTGTGTTCTCTTCTGCAACCACAATGACAACCCACAAAAACCTTCTCTCTTATCTCAAAATGACCTTTTAAATGGGTCTTAATGTGGGTTTAATGTGGCAAAACGAAAATGGCTTAAAGTCTAAGATAATTACCATTCAATGACTGATTAAGGACTATTTTCAACCCCTCTTGGCTGCTAGGGTTTCCTTGCCCTTTCACCTTCATGCCAAAGAACATTTTGGCAAAAATAAAGTTTAATTTGGGTTCACCAAGGTTTGAACCCCTCACCATGCCAAAGCCAAATCAATGTTCAACCATTTAACCAATTCATGTTTCATGATGATTAATATAATTTTATGATTATATTATCACTCAACATGCTCTAGCATATTATTAAAAACAATAATAATGAAATAACACACAAACGGCATACATAGGACTTGGACCCAAGTCCTCTCACACATTTAAGTACTCTCAACCACTTGAGCTAGTACTTTTCCACATCATAGCAATCCGCATTAAATGCCTTAAAGGCTCCTGCTACCCACATTTATTAAATAATTATTTAATTAATTATTTAAATTGCTTGGGTCTTACATTATACATGATTGATGCATATGAATTGTGGTGATGCAATTTGAGGCAGGTTGGATTGTATAAATACGCACGTTGGTATTTTGATGTGTGTTTGTGATGATTGGTGTGTTAGAATTGGCTTTGTTGTGCTTAAAACCGGTAAAATCGCATTATCGGTGTAGTGCCTAACGATATGAACTAGACCGCCAAGTGATAACTACCAACAAGGGAATCCTGGAGCTTGTGGTTCCCAATAGTGTGTTGGGACCGCCAAGCGGTCTACAATGCAAATTCACCAGGCGATAATGCGTAGAAAGTGTGTTGTTTTGTAGCGTTTTACATGACTTTTTGTGTTGGTCCTGGTCTGGGATATGCCTGATCGTATCACGAGCGGGTAGGCTTGTGAAATCATGATTGATATGAGCGGGGAGGTTCATATTAGTGATACTCTCATGTGAGGATACGAGTGGGGAGGTTCGTATGTTCTGTGCTCACACTTGAGAGTTGTTATGAGCGGGGAGGTTTGTAGCTAGACTACAAGCGGGGAGGTTCGTAGAATTTGACCACGAGCAGGCAGGTTCATGGAAGCATTGGAATTCCTAAGACCCAGGTTGAGTGTGTACTGATCTTGTATAGGTCAGGTTAAATGAGATTGAAAGTTTTACACGACTTGTAGTGATGGCTTTGAGTATGAACCTTGTTGAAGACATTCCTTGAGTTGTGGCTCGAAATGGAGGGTATACACATGGTAATCCCATGTTGTGGCCTGGTTATTTTGGTAACTGGTGTGAGTGTGCGAGTTGTGACTTGTACAAATTGTCTCCACTTGCTTAAGCAATCACGGATGGGAACTCCACCTGATGTTACGGATGGTGGTTCATAACAGGATAGTCTCGCATGTGTATCTACAAGTTGTGGCTTGTAGAGGTGGAACCACGAGTTGTGACTTGTGGCGGCATGTGTCATTTTAAAGTTATTACTAGAGTGTGAAGAATTTGGATGTACATGGTGGTGGCCATGATTTCTAGTTTATGATATGCTTAATTATGTGTAATTACATGAGCTCACCCTTTTTGTTTGTGTTTGACGATCATCGTGTAATTCGTTACATGGGAGCAAATGATGTTTCAGGAGGAGCTAGTGTCACTTAGAGTCGGAGAGGGGCTAGCTTGGGGAGCTTTTATGGCCTATATTTTATTATTTTCTAAACATTAATTTTGATCAGCTTTGAACTATGTAAAGATGGAGTTGGATTTACTGTTTTGAACTTCGATGCATTTAATAAAGTTTAAATTTTCTGGCTTTTTTGGGAAAGAAGTTTTATTCAATGTGACTTTATTATTTATATAATTTCTATTTTATTTAAATTAATAATATCCGGCTAGGATGTTACAACAATTGCACTCAACATCCTATGCAACCAATCACCTATCTTTTCTTCCTCATTCCTCCACTGAACAAAACAATCATAGCAACCTTATCATCACCATTTTCTACACTATTGAACACATCATCGTGACTAGTATTAAAAGAAAACTTAATCTAATTTTCGAAAAAGTAGAAGAGACACACATTCTACATAGAAAAAAATAGAGAATTCTTGAGAAAAGAAGAGTGAAACATGAAAAACTAGGGAGCAACGTACCATTATTCATCGCATAAGGAGCAATAGCAAAGTTTTAGAGCTACAGTCACAACTACAGTAAAGGTAAGTCTTTCCATGCAAGATTTTAAGTTCTAATGTGAATGTAGATATGAATGGCTATTAGTCTCTGCACAACATCCTCATTGTTGCATTAGTTTGATAAACCCATCTTTAACCAAGGAATGGGGAAGATGTAATTCTCCATCATCCCACGCCATGAATACGAACAAAAAGAAAACCTTCAAGAAAAAATATCTAATCATCTTCATCTACAGAACTCACCATTCCCACATCATCTCTACTCTAGTCATCACCATCCTTCATCCACATCCAAAACCACCTTCAACATTAACTCTCATTCTACCCAACACCATTCTTTTTTATAATCTCAAAGATGCATAACAAAGATGCATAACAAGGAGCATTCTTCCCTCCATCACCACACCTAAGAACCTCCATTGCATTCCACTCGCCTTGAGCAAAGACAACACACGTACAACACACATACAACACCCTTAACACCTTTATCGGATCATACCCCAACCAACACAACGAAATTTTACCTTCATCAACTTCCACATTCACCCACTCATAGTTTCATGATACAGAACAATAAAATCCCCTTTTATCATCCTTCACCCTTTACATCAAGTGTTCTCCATCTTCCACCTCCATCAACACTACAAAATAGAGCCAAACTCGCATCACATAGTTCCTTCTCTACCTTTGAATGCACCTCATTATCACCTTCACATTTCACCTTGACATACCTTCAACAACCACTCATAAAAATTATTCCAGCACACACAATTTTTAGCAAGAAAAATCAGGGAGAGAGGGAGACGAGTGGTCATCACAACTACGACCCAAAATCGGATCGATGACACAAGGAAAAGAAGAATCGGTGATGGCCATAGGTGTTTGTGCGATGGTCATTGGGTATACAAAATCAAGATAAAATCATATGGCTGAGTTAAAAGGTATAAGTTAGACTTATTGCTAAATGATATACCCAAGAGTATGACATGGATTATGAGGAAACATTTTCTCGTGTGGCAAAGATGACTATTATTCTTTATAGTTGTCGCTTCTATTCTTTAATGGAAGATTTTTCAAATGGATGTGAAGCATGTCTTTTTCAATTAGGATCTACATGAGAAAGTCTACATGATTCCACCACCAAGTGTCTCTCACAAATCTAGCAAAGTTTGCAAACTTCAAAAAACCCTCTATGATCTTAAACCAGCAAGCATCTCGTGCTTGGTTTCAGAAGTTTTCTGCAGTAATTGTCTCTCTTTGTTTGTCGCTAGTCGTCATGATTCTACATTATTTGTCAGGAAACCCAATGCAAGGTGTATTTTTTTGTCCTTATATGTTGATGATATGATTATTACTAGTGATGATTTTGATGGAATTGCATCTTTAAAAATGGCATTCATCATTTTGATATGAATGATTTGGGTATACTACATTACTTTATAGGTATTGAGGTTGCTTCTTCTTCCCAAGGTTATCTTTTGTCTCAGTCCAAGTATATTGCGGACCTATTTGAGCATGCCCGACTATTAATAACAAGATTATTGATACTCCTCTTGAGACAAGTGTATGATATTCCCTATCAGATGGTGTTTCTTTGACTGATTCTACTTTATATCGAACTATCATTGGAAGTCTGGTTTATCTTACTATGACTCATCCAGATATTGCACATGTTGTTCATATTATTAGTCAATTTTTTTAAGCTTCCACAACAGTTCATTGAGGTGTTATTCTTCATATTCTCAGGTATCTTCGAGGCACTCAATTTTAGTCTCTATTGCTTTCTTCTATATTGTCTTCAAACTTACATGCCTATTGTGATGCAGATTGGAATGATGATCCTAATGATTGGAAATCCACTATTGGGTGGTGCATTTTTCTTGGTGAGATTAAGAAACAAGATGTTATATCTTGATCACCCACAGAAGTTGAGTATCGCACCAAGGTTGTGCTGGTTACTTGTAGATATGGGTGTCTATTTGATAAATCCTACACCTCTACACTTTGACAATAAAAGTGTTATTCAAATTGCTCACAACTCTGTTTTTCATAAACCAAACATATTGAAATAGATTGTCATTTTACTCGTTATCATCTTTAACTTGGCATTATATTTCATTTTTATTTGACAAGCTCTCAATGCATTTAGCCGTAACATTATGAGTTTGTGGGGATGTTAGCATAGGTCCATTTACTTATGGCTTCTAGGGTTAGCTTTGTGTGTGTGTGTGTGTGTATATATATATATATATATATATATATATATATATATATATTATATCTCGTGTAACATTTTATACACAATCTCTTTCTTCATATTTTTTTTATTTTCTACAATATACACATATGACGAGCTTAAGGGACCAATGGTTTGGTTATCGACCCCACGGTGGGTGTCAATATTCTGATCCCAGATCCAATGATAGAATCGTTGTTGACCATCATACATCCGATGTATTGTCCGCTTTGGAGCGTAATCTCCGTCACGATCTTGTCCTTAAAAAGTATATCGAAAAGTGAAAGGAATAATGAGTATTTAAACCACGTTAAACATTGAGTACGATAGGAACATTTCTACTTCAAGTAATACATTCCCTCATAATAAGAAGAATATTAAACAAAGCGATGTTTTTCTTCTTCTTACTTAAATTTAATTTCCATACATATTTGGTTATGACAGTGATTAATAGTCAAACAACCAATAATTTATTCATCATCAAACCACGTCAATACACTTGTTTATAAAAATTTATAACGTATTTTTGGATGGCTCAAGTTTTCTATAAACACTTCTAACAATAAACGAAATATGTTTTAGCATAAATCAAAATTAATTTGAACAGAAATTAATTTATAAAGAATTTTATATAACTGCTTTAACTTCATTTCTTTTAACTTCTAAATAGTTTAAATTTAGCTTTGGAGAAGAAAATTATATTCCCGTTTTTTTCTTCTTATTTTTCTTTCCTTATAAATACTTATGAAGAATCTCTCCACACAAACTTTAGTATGAAAATTGAATAAACTTTTGTATAAACTAATTTTTTTTAGAAGTTATAGTGAGATCACTTTCATAAATTAACTTATATATAAACTAATTCCAACAAGAGAAAATATTATTTATCCTTTTGATTTTCCTTTTTCACAAGTGTTTATGAAAAATGATCTAAATAGATGCATTGAACTTAACAAAACTAACCATATGCTGAGTTGAATTGTGTCGCAACCGAAATCGCGACGGAAAGACAAACCAAAAAAGAAAACTGGTTTTAAAAAGAGATTGAGAGTCACCACCATAGTTATTTATGGAAAACTATGGAAAACCATAAAATAAAGAAAGTCTGTGAAAAACCAAATTTTGGATCCGGGAGTCAGTTACGCGTAGGGAAGGTGTTAGCACCCTACGCGCCCGCCCGAGGGCGGTACCTTTAATTAAAAATGCAAAGTCGATGTGATTTTCAAAATGTTAATTTTCCCCAAGAAAAAAAAAATAATAAGACAAAAATTCTAAAAAAGAAAAAAAAAATAATTTTTTTTTAATTTTTTGGGCCCGACAAGGATTTACCTTGGTCCTACGTATTCTCATTAAAGATGAGAAATCAGGGTTATGTAGTTCTTGAAGAAAATATTTGTTGGAAAATGTTGATATTTGTATTTTTAAAATTTTGTATTTTTTGGTGTTTTTTTGAATTACTTGAAAATATGTGTCATACGACGCGAGCGGTCGGACAGACACTAAAAAAGAAAGAAAACTATTTTTGGTATTTTTGAAAATGAGTGTGACACGGTGCGGGCGACCAGACAAACACAATAAAGCAAAAAAGAACATTTTTCATTTTTTAGATTTTTCTATTTTTTTGTAATTTTTTATAATTTAAAAATATTTTTGTTTTATTTTTTTTAGAAAATTATAAAGGTAGAATTTAATAAAAAAAGGATAAAATTGGAAAAACAAAATGTGAGGGTGTATGGAGAATGTGTGAGGTGCATGAAGTAAATGAGGTGTGTTTATTAAAAGGTCGGGGTGCAGTGAGTAAAAGTTGAAGGTAAAGTGAACCTAGAAGGAAGGGTGTGAACTGTGAAAAGTGGGGTGTAATCAAAAAATGGGGACTAATGACATAAGGAGTGTGAAACATAAACAGATACATCATAACACAAGAGGTGCAAGGCTAGTAAACAAACGGGTACACACAACGTAATAATAAAACAAGTCCAAACAAACAAAACACAGGAGTGTCAAGTTATCAGAATATGGAGGTGCACGAAGTAAACAGGTGGGGTGCGTGAAGTGAGACATAGGTGTGAGAAATTAAATGAAGTGGAGTGTGTGCAGTAAACGAAGAGGTGTGTTAAGCAAAACACAAACATATCCAAACCACACAAAAGGGAGGGGTGCAAAGATTAAAAAAAGGGTGGTGTGAGAGTAAGGATGGATCTGACTGCTAGCCCAACCTCTTCCTTTCTCAAATCAGAAAACCCTAAAAGCTTATTCCTCTTCCCCTCTCACGCAGACCATGTCCTCGCAGAATTCGAAGTCGTTGCACCTTCATCGCACCACTAGGGATGGCAAAAATACCTGTGCCCGCAGATATCCGCGGATAAAATCTGCGACGGATAGTTACTACCCGCGGGTATTTATTACCCGCGGGTAGCGGGTAACGGGTATTTTAATACCCGGTTATAAACGGGTCGGGTACGGGTATCATACTATCCGTACCCGCGGGTACCCGTTAC
>Ga0214545_1003730_pt1 | contig 28891 bp, 18 predicted proteins | sample CNSS4metaG_FD_160064 | JGI IMG/M metagenome (GOLD analysis project Ga0214545, IMG submission 160064) | Root nodule microbial communities from cowpea collected in UCLA plant growth center, Los Angeles, California, USA - CNSS4 | ecosystem: Host-associated > Plants > Roots > Nodule | place: USA... | reverse complement strand
TATTATATTTTATGTGTAAATATATTATTTATTTATATATATTTTTTAGATTATTTAATAAATTATAAATAGTTTAGTAATTTAAGCGGGGATGGGTATTTGGGCGGGTATATATATATCCCATCCCCATTACCCAGTCAAAGCGGGAATTCCCCGTCAAAACGGGGACGGGTTCGGATGATACCCACGGACACGGGTTTATTTGCCATCTCTAACACTATTAGTAATTATTTATTACAACACGTGTGAGAGGGTGAAGACCAGTCATGCAAACACTAAGATACACAGTGAATTGATTTTTTGTACTAAAATAAAACTAGGGTGATATTTTGAAGTTAACAGAAACTTTAATTTTATAATTTTTTATGCGTTCCAACCCACAGGATTCCATGTTCTGGTTTCTGTCACCAAAACCACTTATGCTTTCGACTTTCCTCAGATTGTAGTTTATTTCTAATTTCCAATCCAATTTTTTCTCCATATGCAAAGAACAATTTCTTAAACAATCAATTGACATTATTATTTTTTACAAAAAGAAAAAAATAGTTATATAATAAATAATCACAATTTTTTTTTCTTGACTCTGTCATCTTAGTTTTTTAGTTCAAATTTTGATTTAATAGGCATATTTTAAAATTCACTCGACTTTGTCTTCTGCTAAACTACTAGCAATTTCCAAACGTGTAAAATGCGTTTGATGGCGTTTTTGTTTTTTTCCACAATTCAGGAGCTATTATGTTTTGATAATGATAACTATATTGCATATTGATTATTTATATTACTGATATATATTTTTTATAACTGTTTTTGTGTTATATTTACTATTTATGAAATGAAGATAACTTATTATTTAATACAAGATTCTAACGTATAATTCATTGACGGACCCTTTAACTCAAAAATAGCTATATACTTTCCAAACGATCCTTACAAAATTATAACATAGCATTGCACATTATCATTATTGTTCATCAGGAATTTAGGAATAATAATTTATAGGATTAAATATATATTTGGTTCCTATTTTTGTTAAAATTATTCAATTTGGTCCCTATTTTCTTTGTTTGTTCAATTTGGTTCTTATTTTTGTAAAATCGCATTCAATCGAGTCCTTTTCCCAAATAGTGTTAAAATTGTTAATGGAACAGTGACAAGGTGGAACTGTTTGGGTTACGTGTCAAAATTTTGAATATATGATCGCACACGTTGGCACAATGTTTTCGTTGAAAAGAAATTAGAGAAAAAAGTTTGAATTACGTACAAAGATAAAACATGGTAAAGTTAAAAAAATTAAAAAATTTGAATTGAGGGTTTACTGTAGCGAGAGTTCGAGAGGAAATTGGGCATTTGAGAGTTCGAGAGTTCGTTGAGTGAAAAATTGAAATTGGGCATTCGAGAGGTTGAGAGATAGGGAAAAATTAGGGTTGTGAGAAAGGGGAAAATTAGGGTTATTGGGTGGTGGAGTTTCTTGTTCATCAATTAGGATTCGCGAAGAGGGAAATTTGCGCTTGGAGAGTAATTTGTGATTGAAGCTTCGAGATTGCGCTTGGAGATTGTCAAGCAAGAGGAGACATACCTTTCAAACACGAATTCTGAATCACCAACCGGATTGTGCACAAGTTTCTTGCTGGGCACAATTTTGCTTGAAACCTCTCAAACCCTAATTTCTTCCCCAAATCAATTTCACTGACTTTTAAACCTACAATGGCCATAAAATTTCACTGTGCCAACGTCACTGTCAAAAATTTGACACGTAACCCAAACAGTTTCACTGTGTCACTATTCCGTTAACAATTTTAACATCGTTTGCCAAAAGTACTCGATTGAATGTGATTTTACAAAAATGAGGACTAAATTGAACAAACAATGAAAATAGAGATTAAATTAAATAATTTTAACAAAAATAGGACTAGATATATATTTAAGCCTAATTTATAATACTTGTCGTATACTTTAAATGAAAAAAAGTGCTTACAAACAAGAGAAGGAAACTACACCCTCCTACATTTCGAGTGTGTCGTACAGTTAGAAACGACAAAAGGGTGAAAGTCTTTACGAAGGTTTTGTAGAATTGACAGTTTTCGTTTTTTTTTCTATAAAGGTGACATTTTTCAAAGTTAGAAAATAAATAATACTGAAATAGTCGTCTTCCCTCTCCCAAATTGATTTAAAATGTAAAAAATGAAAGAGAAGTTATATTATTTAACATTATGTTTTTTTCTTTTAATTTTGAACTTATTTTCTTCTATATTTCAAAATCCCTAAACTATCCCTGTATCTTAATTGATGAAACATAATTTTTAAGTTTCTTACTAAATAAACTTTAAATATAATTTAAGTTTTTGAATTGTGAATTTTGTACTTTTTTATTTATGGTAAATTTATTTTATTTTTAATTGATGTAAGATATTTTATACATTTTTTTTATAAAGACATACATATATGTGAAATTAACAAATAATAAATTTTGTCAGAATAATTTATAATTTTAGTATCATTTAAAAAATACATTTTGAGTTTAGTTTAAGTTTATAAAATTAATTTATGAAGTAAAATTTATTTATTTATATATAATATATAAGTAGGTATAAATTTTAATTTAATTTTGTATTTCCATTCATATTAAATAATTATGGACCTTGGTTGTTCACTTTATTTCTTTCTTACTATCTGCATTTATGGATGATAGTAATGAATGATGGGGAAAAGAGGCTTTTGTGGATGCCACATTGTTATTTTTGGAAGTCACTGTTTTGTATGGTTTCCCTTTACATTTTCTTTTTAATTGATTGAGAAGTAGTTTTTAGTTTTCAGTAGTGGAAGGTAATGGAAATGTTCCTTTATTTTTCTGTCTTTTTTCTTACAAAGTTATCAAAATGGATGTAGTGGAGAGAATTGTCATCTTTCCATAAACATTTATGGCATAAAAAAAATTGCTCTTATTTTTATTTTTTTATCTTCAATCTCATGCACACTTACTTTTTCCACTTTTGTTTTATCTTCTTTATACGTATTATTATACATTTTTTGGAAAATAATTATTATTTAAAAAGAACTATATAGTTCCAATTCCAGTTATTTATAGAGTCCAACTTTAACCCTTTGTTTTTTTCTATAATACGAAAATCTGGTGTCTTTTTTCAAGAGAAGAGTCATTGAAAACTGGAAGTTGAATGGGTTTTTCATGAACATCAGAAGTTGATGCAGCAGAACAATTTTGATTTGTGTAGCTCCTGACAACAAAGGTCATGGTAAATCACCATTATACCCTCCTGAGAACAAAGACCAGTCATAGTTGGATTATTTCAATTCAACGTAGTTAGTCACAATTTCACATGGTTATGTTATTTAAAATATTTTAGGAATATTATTTTTTAATAATATACTTATTCCTATTGAAAAGTTATCAATGAACATTTTTCTTTTCTTTTATAATGTATTTTTATTCCGACAAACGATTTAATTATTTACCAACAAAAAATAATTATACACGCAAGTTGCATTGCCGCACAGACACGGTTTACGTAATGTGCAGTACAACATCTCTGTGAGTGGAAGTACAATGGGAGGCGATCGGAATTAAACAAAAGTTAAAGGGTAAAAAAGGAAATAAAAATACCGCGCATTTTGCACCTGTTTATAACTAATAGAATAAATAAAAATGATAACTGAAATGTGTTATTCAACATTGCCGTCGAAAATATTTCCCCCTTTTTCTTTTCCATTTCACCTTTTGTTCACATCCTTTTCAGTTTCTCTTGCCTTAACGATCTCAGTGTTTTTGTTTCTCTACGCTCTCTCACGCGATGGCGCCGGGAGCCGGAGGCTTGCAGCTCACTTCCCTCGCCGGTGACAGAAGAGCCGCCGCAGCTGACTCCGATGACCTCGAGGATGTGCGGCTGTTGGACTCCTACGACAAAATCGACGCCGAAGCGAGGCGGATTCAGGTGACCGTCACCGGCATGACCTGCGCCGCTTGCTCCAATTCCGTCGAATCAGCTCTCAAATCACTTGACGGAGTTATCAGCGCCTCCGTCGCACTGCTTCAGAACAAAGCCGACGTAGTTTTCAACTCGGCTCTGCTCAAGGTTCGTCTTTCTCTCTCTACACAGTTACTTTTGCATCTTCTATTTACTGCTTGTGAAAATTTAACTTGTTTGAAGTTTTAGTTAACTATGCTTTACAAGTTATGTTCTGCTTGGATATAAATCTTTGCATTAAACACTTGCAGCAGATAAAATTAAGAAGAAAATGTGTGCTGCGGTCACTTAATTTTAATTTAGGGAGAAAATTAATTAATTTTAGCTTTTTATTTTTTTTCCTCCTAATTTGTGGAGAAGTTTATCTAAAGCCATAATTGTAGTTTGTTTTAAAGTATTTTAGATAATTAATATATATATATATATATATATATATATATTTAAAACGATCTCTACCTAACAATTACTTAATTATTATGAATTGAGAGTATATTTCCGTTATGTTTTTTCTTTTTTTGGTTTGGATGTTTTTTTTACCATTTTTTTGGCCTTAATTGACTGCATTTGGTCAATCGTGGGCACGTGCTTTACGTCTGGAATTGAGATCCATGCTCGTAAAATCAGTAATCATGCTGTTTTTCCCGGTGAATTTTGCTGTTGTGTTTTTTATTGCTGTTATTTATCGTCTGCTTTCTATATTTATTGCTTTGGTCGCTGGTGATTGCATTTAAGTGGACATTTATATACTGTGTTCCTGTCACAAGTCATACATAACTTTTTATCTGGCAAACATTCTCCAACTCAGCTTTTAAAGTATGTATGGCGATTGCATTGTTTTTGTTAGTTATACTTATAACTGTGTTAGCTTTTTTTTTGGGTTACTTTTACATGTTTGTGTTCAGTGGTGGGGTTTCTTGTACTTGGATATGAAACCAGGTTTTTTGGGGTCCTCAGGTACAGGTGATCACCGTGTATGTTTTTCTCTAAGATGTTGACTGGAATTGATGTTAAGCTTCTTCTCTCAGCTCTCACGATAATTTATATCATAAAACTTCAATTGATATCGATATTCCTCTGATCAACTCATTCTCTTAGTGGTTATTTTTTCTTTTCAGTGGTATAAATATTTTGTGCACAGATATCATAATTTGGCCACTAAGGCAGACATCCTTTTAACCATCTGGTTCTGCTACTACTGAAAGATGATACTCTCTCTGTCCCAAAATGATTGTAACTTTAAACTTGTGAAAAAAAAATAAAATTCTAAGTAACTAATGTTAGCAGTTTTCAACGAAACATTAATGTTCTTATTCCCAATCTGTTAACAAATTAATTACTGTGTCTCAATAAAAGTAACACATTTAGTGAATGAGTAGAGTCATTTTAGTAAATATTGTTTGATAAAGTGATGTATTTATCATCGTTCTTAATCTATGCAAAAAAAAAAAAAAAAACTTAAACTGAAACTCATTATGAGATAGAAAGAGTATATTTGATTGGAAGATTATTGTTTGACTGATACATGTTAAGTGATGATTAGCCAGTCCTTTAGTCCTATATAATATGAATAAAAACAATTCTTTTTTTGCAGTGATTTAGTAGTCGAAGCTTGTATTTGATAAGATATTGCGTTATGTGTTTAAACCTGTCATATTCCAGGATGAAGACATTAAAAATGCAATTGAAGATGCTGGGTTTGAAGCAGACATATTACCTGAATCCAGTACTGTTGGAAAGATGCCACATGGAACCATGGTGGGACAGTTCGCAATTGGAGGTATGACATGTGCAGCATGTGTAAATTCCGTTGAAGGTATTTTAAGAAATCTTCCAGGGGTCAAAAGGGCGGTGGTAGCTTTGGCTACTTCGGCAGGTGAAGTTGAATATGATCCCGGTGTAATTAGTAAAGATGATATAGTCAACGCGATTGAAGATTGTGGTTTTGATGCTTCATTTTTACAAAGCAATGAACAGGATAAAATAATCTTAGGGGTGGTTGGTGTGTACAGTGTGATTGATGGACAAGTTTTAGAAGGCATTATTAGCAGCATAAAAGGAGTCAGGCAGTTTCATTTTGACCAGATTTCAGGTGAATTGGATGTTCTGTTTGATCCAGAAGTTCTCAGTTCTAGATCCTTAGTTGATGCAATCCAGGGCGGAAGCAATGGGAAGTTTACATTACATGTTAGAAGCCCTTATACGAGAATGGCTTCTAAAGGTGTTGAAGAGATCTCAACTATATTTCGGCTCTTTGTCTCCAGTTTGTTACTTAGTGTGAGTATCTTTTTAATCTCAAATCACATAATGATCATATAGTTTCATTGTATTTCTTTGTCTTCTTTATTTGCATTTCTTTCCATCTAATTGTGATCTCTATGGGTACATAATATCACATGTCAAAATTCTTGTTAGATGATGTTCTGGCACCGACAAACACTACATATTATTTGTTTTAAGTTGTGAACTGTGCTTTATCTTGAAAACTCATTGACAATAAAACAATTTCTTGTTTATACTTAGAAACAGATTCTTATATATATTTCATTTGAGAAGGGAAAATTAGAACTGTAAAGAAGTTGTGGGCGGTTGGGATAGAAATCATTTATTGCCTTGCTTCAGTATTCTAAAATATTAGGCATCTTACCATCCTTGGAGAGTCTGCAATTGTCAAATCCCATAAACATATGCCTTGTAGGGAATTCATCCATACATTAATTTCACATAAAAGAAGAGGTTTTCTATCTTAGTATCATCTTCTCTTAATGAAAAATACGCATACTGAAACAATACAATATTTGATATTGCTGAAAGGAAAAATAGTTCTATTTAAAATTTGAGTCATAGTATAAACGGTCCCTTGTGTTTTTAGGCTATGTTAGATTTTTTAACATATTTTTGCCCGATGCTTGTCTCAGATTCCTCTCTTCTTCGTGAGGGTAGTTTGTCCTCATATACCAATGGTGTATTCCCTCTTACTTCGGCGATGTGGGCCTTTCCTCATGAGTGATTGGTTGAAATGGGCATTGGTGAGTGTCATTCAATTTGTGATCGGTAAGCGCTTCTACATAGCAGCTGGCAGAGCTCTTAGAAATGGTTCTACAAACATGGATGTCCTTGTTGCAGTGGGTACTACCGCTTCTTATGTTTATTCTGTTTGTGCTCTTCTATATGGTGCTCTTACTGGATTTTGGTCTCCAACTTACTTTGAAACAAGTGCTATGCTCATAACATTTGTATTGTTGGGCAAGTATTTGGAATGCCTTGCCAAGGGAAAGACATCTGATGCTATCAAGAAATTAGTAGAACTTGCACCTGCGACTGCTTTACTAGTTGTCAAAGATAAAGGTGTGCGTGAATTTCAATTTATTTGTTTTTTTTTTGTTTGTAGAAGGAACAAAAGGTATTTGGATTTCATTATCTTATATGTAGGTTGAAGGATCATTAATTAAGGTTATTATCACATTTATCATGTTCTGGATGAATATGATGACAACTAAAATTATATTGATATCTAGGTGGTAAATGTATTGAAGAAAGGGAAATTGATTGTTTGCTTGTTCAACCTGGGGACACATTGAAAGTTCTTCCTGGTGCAAAGATCCCTGCTGATGGTGTTGTTACTTGGGGCTCAAGTTATGTAAATGAAAGCATGGTAACAGGTGAATCCGTGCCTATTTTAAAGGAGGTGAATGCTTCTGTTATTGGAGGCACAATAAATTTGCATGGTGTCCTTCATGTTCAAGCTGCCAAAGTAGGATCTGACACAGTTCTGAGCCAGATTATTAGCTTGGTTGAGACAGCGCAGATGTCCAAAGCTCCTATTCAGAAGTTTGCTGATTATGTAAGTATATTGGTCATGGTTGTGTTTGCCTATGTTGCCCTCAGGGTTACCTATATTTTTCTCGAGTTACTTTCACAGTGAATGCCTTTTGCTTAGTATTTTTTTTGTAAAGAAAGGATTACCTTGTGAAACTGTGCTCCAGTTCAGCCAATTGTTTCATGTTTCAAGGTGACCTGGCACTTCCAACCAATCATTTTCTTTTTGTTTCAAATGTTGCAACTCTTCTTACTCTGGCAATCTCAAATTTTAAGTTATATTGTAGTTTTACGTGGTTGTTACTCTCTCTACAGTTTGTTAAGCAAAATTTCTGGTATTTGGAATACCCTCATCTTAATAAAAGATACATTGAGTATAAAGGAATCGTATAGTCTGTTCCTTGACTGTTTTCTGGCTAATTTGGTTAAGCTTGTAAAGTTAGGGTAGTCTTTTGAAGTCTCTCTGATCTCTGAAAATTAGGGTCTTAACGATTCTAGTTATTCTAATTTGTGGCTTTCCTCCTAAATGTTGGGAATGTTTTTGCTTGTTCATCATTTCTGAAAGTAGTCTCTATTTTTGAAAGTAGCCTCATCTTAATAAAAGATACATGGAGTAGTTTATTGGTCCATAGAGGAGTGAATATATCATTAGCTTAAGTTCTATTCTCTTGGTTTGCAGGTGGCCAGCATATTTGTTCCATTGGTCGTTTCTTTGTCATTATTGACGTTATTTTGCTGGTAAGGTCACCTAACTGGTTTGGGCACATTAATAGATGTTGATAACTAATGGATTGGAATTCTTAATCCTTCTTATCTTTAAATTTGGCTCATTATCTGTAGGTACATTGCTGGGTCTATTGGAGCTTACCCAGATGACTGGCTGCCAGAAAATGGAAATCACTTTGTTTTTGCGCTGATGTTCTCAATATCTGTAGTTGTGATTGCATGTCCCTGTGCACTTGGCTTGGCAACACCAACGGCTGTGATGGTTGCAACTGGGGTTGGGGCTAACAATGGAGTGTTAATCAAAGGGGGCGATGCATTGGAAAGGGCCCAGAGGGTGAAGTACGTGATATTTGATAAAACAGGCACTCTAACTCAGGGAAAAGCCACTGTTACTACTGCCAAGACATTCACAGGAATGGAACGTGGAGAATTTCTTAAATTGGTGGCTTCTGCTGAGGTGAATTTTAATTTCTAAATGACTGTTACGTTTTTTTTTTCTTATTGTCTATTTATTCTATTGATGATACATATCTGGTTCAGAGCATTCAGGTGAATTTATAGAGGATTCATATAGGATATTTCAATATTTCCTTCCTTCTTGTCTGCTTAACTTCTTGAAAAGCGTTATGGCACGAGTAGCAAGTTTAGAGTAGATTAATGAATCATAATTTCTTATATGTTTGATTGTCAGAAAATTACACGCTTCTATATCTTCTCTGATTCCTGTAGGGTAACAACGTAACCAATTATGACTTGTAATATTTCATTTAATTTTTATGATTCAGGCTAGCAGTGAACACCCACTAGCACAAGCAATATTAGCATATGCACGCCATTTTCATTTCTTTGATGACTCTTCTGCTGATACTGGTGCTGAGAATGACGTGAAAACTGGTTGGCTTTTTGACGTCTCAGACTTCTCTGCTCTTCCTGGAAGAGGTGTTCAATGTTTGATTGATGGGAAGCGCATTTTGGTATGTCCGTTTACTATCGTGGTCATCTTGATCTCTGCAAACCTTGGAATTTGCTTCTTGTTTTCCTGAGAGTTGTAACCATGGCACTTTTGTCCTCAACAGGTTGGTAACAGGAAGTTGATGGCGGAAAATGGCATACATATTTCAACAGAGGTGGAAAATTTTGTGATAGAGCTTGAAGAAAGTGCAAAGACAGGGATACTGGTAGCATATAATGATATATTAACTGGAGTCTTGGGGATTGCAGACCCACTAAAGAGAGAAGCTTCTGTAGTCATACAGGGTCTCCAGAAAATGGGTGTCACACCTGTTATGGTTACAGGAGATAACTGGAGAACAGCTCGTGCGGTTGCTAAGGAGGTCTGTATATTTGTGTATTATGTTTTATTTATATTCGCTATTAAAATCTGTGTTCTGTCTGCCTTCTTATAACTATTTGCTTGTGTAAAGAAGATCAATAACCACCGAAATATTGTTGCAATTTTGGTGTTTAAAATCAAGGGATATGGGAAAGACATGCTTAAGATCCAGGGATGAAGAAACTTGTTTTAACTTGTAATCTGGCGTTTTTGAGAAGGCCTATTGTAGGTACTCTTAATTCATAACTAAAGTGGTATAAGTTGAAACACTGATCTGATGTAAAATATGAAGTTACCGGTATCTTTAGCTCTCCATTGTGAATCATAACTCAACTAACAAACTGTCCGTCTAAAGCAAAATTAGTACTTAAGTACAGAGTTGCATCATAAATTTTATGGGATAGAAACTTATACAACACTTGATATTGGGATGGAAATTGATGTTGTCTAACTTGTGTTTAAAAAACGTATTGTATGACAGGTTAGCATACAAGATGTTAGGGCAGAGGTTATGCCAGCAGGAAAAGCTGATGTTGTTCGTTCATTCCAAAAAGATGGAAGCATAGTTGCAATGGTGGGTGATGGCATCAATGATTCTCCTGCATTAGCTGCAGCCGATGTTGGTATGGCTATCGGAGCTGGAACTGATATTGCAATTGAAGCTGCTGACTATGTGCTGATGAGAAATAACTTAGAAGATGTGATCACAGCCATTGATCTTTCCCGGAAGACCTTCTCTCGAATTCGATTGAATTATGTGTTCGCAATGGCTTACAATGTTGTGGCCATACCAGTTGCGGCTGGTGTTTTCTACCCTTCACTGGGGATCAAACTACCACCGTGGGTTGCTGGTGCATGCATGGCTCTCTCTTCTGTAAGTGTTGTATGCTCTTCTTTGCTTCTTAAAAGATATAGAAGACCCAGACTTACTGCAATACTTGAAATAATTGTAGAATAGCAAGAATGCAATGAGAATAATTATAGGTTTTAGCTTGTGAGGGTATAAATGAATTGGGATCGGAATTTGTTATTCCAATTTTGTGCATGTTCCTTTTCTTTTTCTGCATCCTGGGAGATGCTGTTGTAACTGTAGCCGCCAATTAATTGTAAATTGTACTTGGATTGTAATTGACGTAGCACTTCCACTAGTTTTTATCTATGCTCAACTTCTTCGATGGAGCCACACGTAGGGGACGATTTGAATGTGTATATGGTCCTGAAGTTCACGCATTGATGCGATCTTTCCAACCTAGTGAGGGACCTAGGTTCTGATTTTTTATTTTTTATTTCTAAAATAAAAGAAGATAGTTAATTTTCTTCTTCACTCATTTTATTGTATATTAAACAAATATTCTCTCTAAATAAATTATGTATGCAAAAATAAAAGTAAAGTGTTTTTTTTTTAATTTCATAAAGCCACTTTCTCTCCTCCATTCCTTTTAATTTTGGATGGATAATGAAAGATGTAGGCTCTCCATCCTTTTAAATCTTCTTTCCATTATTTTAAATGAATGGATTCGATAACCATTATTTTATATTTTGTAATATAACTATTGTATATTCATAATTAGAAGTAAAATTCAGACCGAGTGAAAAGCTAAGAATCATGGTTTACTTTAGTAAATTATTCTTGCCTTTACTTTCAATTACAAAGATTCTTACCGTATTTTCATTTTTGTTTTTCTTGTTTGTAAATGCTTGTAAAAAATATTTTCTTTTCATCATTGTTATACAAATTTTAAAACAATAAAGAAAAATTAATGTTAAAAGTGTAATTTGTTGACAAAAAACACAACTCTAGTAATATCTGAGCAAAATTAATTACGCGAATACGTAGTCAGTCGGTATAACGTGTAATTTAAGCAAGTTTTTTCCATAGGCTACCGTCAATTCGCGTCACTAAGGTCAATCCAACATTTTTTATTTTCATTGGCAGTGAATTGTTAATAGATTGAATACATTTTTATAAAGCAAATGAATGGAAAAAAGTATCAATGATTTCTTATGGTGCGTACTGATTCTATAACATATGCCTTTTTTCGGTTATTTAATTAAAATTGGTTTAAGATGCAAATTATACACATATATATTTTTTTATAATGTATGTTTATGTGATTTGAAACCACCTGTATATATTCATTTCTAAGAATGATTTGTTTTTATCGAATACAATTTAAATGAAGTATTTCAAGTGTTGGTTCTATTATTTTTTAAATCAGAATTAAATCTCCATTCCAATAATCCACATAAAAAAAATTATGTATTCGCTTGAAATTCCACTTTCTGATTAAAAAAACAATAAAAACACAATAAGCAACATACTACATTTATGTTTTTTCCCCTTTTCTATTCACATAAAACTATGGATTGAACTCAAGTAATTAATCCAACACATACACACTAGTACCTTAAGATTATCCTTTGGTTCTAGAAATGTTTCTTCCTCAAACTTGGTATTCAAAACCATAGTTCAAACCTTAGATGTGACCAAGACTTTACATTAGACCCTAGCCCTTCTCTATGTAAGTCATTGGATATAGACTATATATAAAAAATATAACTATTACCCACACTTTTCCTAAAGAAATATCATTGCATGTGAACAATGGTTGGTATTTGTTATTATTTTTCGTGGCGTGCGTTGAATTGAACAATAGAAGAATGAAGAAAGAAATAGTGAGAGTTGATTTTTCATGTATTGCATTACACCAAGTCAGATTTCCCTTCCTCAATGTTTCTCTGTGTACGGAAAATTAAGTTTGACCATCCGTAATAAATGTTTCATGGAAGCTAACATGAAGAACAATCAAACTTTTTCTTTCTTTGACGCATTACAAATACTATATTCCTTCAATCTTTTTGTTTCAGTCCCTCACTTCACACTGATAATATCATAGTAAATTGTAAACTAGGTTAAGCTTTTGTTCCAATCTATATTAAAAGAAATTTCCTTGCTAAAGATGTTTGCAGAAGAAAGACTTATAAATTATACTTAGCTTCGACTCAAACTTTCTTAAATAATATAAAACTTTTTAAGACACGAAAACTCTATGATGTCCTTTAAACTCTTAACTCAAAATTTTACTCTACAACTCCACGAAGTCATCTATAACTTTAAAGTCTAATAATAATTTATAAAGAGTTAAACATACTTTTATTCTTTAATTTTTAGTAAAATTGAAATTAATATCTCTTTAAAAATTTAGTCATCTAATATTATAAACGCGTGAATTTAGTTATCTTAATTAACTTTTGTTATGTTTGTTTAACGTTTTAAATGTGTTTTAAGATAATTTTTTCTGCTAACATTGTAGTGAAAATGTGTCAAACGGTGTAAACAACTCAAATTATTATGAAACATTAGATAAACATAACAAAAATTTGGTTAGATGGATTAAATCCATACATTTATAAAGTTAAAAGACTAAATTGAGTCAATTTTAAAACTAATTCAAATTTTTATCTAAGAGACAAAAAATATATTTAATTCTTTTTATACATATTGTTTAAATCTCGAAATTAAAGAAGAAAGTTGTATTTAAATTTAATTTTGCTATAATTAAATCAGAATAAATTTTCTTTTTCTGTTCTGTTAAAAGTTCCTTATGGTCATCAGTATTTAAAATATTTTTTACTTTCATTTAAGTATTATGTTATCTAGTTTTCTTATGGTGATTAGTATTTAAAGCGTTCAATAAATCAAAATTTTGTGTTCAACATACTGTTCTTAATCCGTAGTTATATCTTTTAAAAATAAATTATTCATCAAACTTAAGTTATTCATGGAAAAGATGAACTGGAATACAGTTAATTATATAATATTTAGAAGACCAGTTTACGTGATAGAATAGAACCGGTCAGAGTTTAAATTGGTTTTCTTTTCATTTCCATTTCATTTGGATATATAATTTTATGCTGCATAAGATGCTATTTTTTGTAATATATATATTCATGTTTAGGTTACGTTTGGATAGAGTTTTTTCCAGAACATAAACAAATTATAACTTTTTCAAAACATAGTTTTCATATTAGCTAACCTCAATTTTTTATAAGTATTTTCAAAATATGTATTGTAAACAATTCCTAAACATACTCTAGTTCAGTTCTTACCATCACTTGTGTTGTTTTACTGAGTCAAATTTATGCAGAAACGAAGAATGAAATTGCAGATAGAAGCATATTAATTTGATACAAATTTTGATGAGTGGAAGAAGTGGTCCAAGTTCTTGATGCATTGTCTCTTTCTCTGCTCACTGCAATTTCTGCATATAAATTTCATACCAATTTCATTTTGCCACTCTATTTCGCTCTGTTCTTGGCACGTATGTGTCTTAATTTAATTTTCTTAAACGTTGTGTTTCAACTGTATTATATATATTGCATCGTTATCGTGTAAATCATAAAATAATAACACAAACTCAGAAGCAAGAGCAGAAGGGCATTTGCCACGCGTCCACCCATTCATCCATAAAATAAACACACGTAATGAAGGGATAACCTTTAACACTTTCTTTTCAAACTAAAAAGAATTTGCTACGTTATCTTGCGAGCGGCAGCAAGCAATTGTTTTGTGATGGAAATCAGATAGATCGAGTCACAATCAGATCATGATGTTTGGATTTATACGCTTTTAAATAAAAAGAGTTGTATTTTGACTAATGATTAATAATTATATAACTTTTAGTCAAGTAGTAAGCGCTCAATCAAATTCAAGGTCATGAGTTCAATTAGTTGACAAAGTGATAAGTTTTCGATCGAACATATTATTGCAAAAAGGAAAAATTATAAAATATAATATATACTAGTAAAACAGTTTATGAATTAGTTGGTAACCATATTATTTTTTTAATTAGTACATTAACTGCTAACCTTAAGATCATAATTTAAAAATTGAGTTATTGAGTTAAAAGTATTTAATAATAGATCTATTAAATACTAATATGCTAATTAGTAAATGCAAAATAGTAAAGATATAAATATACAAGTTATTGTGTAATTATGAGTTTTGTTATATAAATAGATGTATTGTTTTATAATTATAATTTTGAAAATTTGAAAATAATTAAATTTCTATTGAAACTTGTAGTGTTTCTATTTATTTAATAATAAATAGAACAAGGAAAGATGGAAAATATATTGATAATTGTGAAAAGAATCACAAACTAAAATCAGTAATTTATAAGTAAAATACAGTTAAAAATAATCTAATTTGAGATATTTATCACATAATTTTATAAAAATTAAATTAGTTTATAAAATAGTCAAATAAAATTAGTAAATAATTTATTGATCATGACTACAAATGTATTGTGGCTCATAAATACGAACTTACACATCATTGTGAGGTATGGCATGATGAAATGTGTAAAGTAATAATATATCTTATATTTTATGTTAATTTTTGAATTTTAAATCAAACTTAAGTTTATATTTTAAATATAGTAAAATTTATTGATTATCATTATCAACAAGTTCTTAAACATTTTGTTTTTTTGTTTTTTGTTTTAACGTGAAAAAGACGTGGCAGAGTGAGTTAAAATTCTATAAGTAATCAAGATATAATACATAAATAAACACCAACCTTCATCTTGTAAACTTTTTTGAATTAGATTCAAACCAAATTTTAAAATAAATGATTATTATAGTTTCACATTATTATAGGTGGTTATAAACTTATAAATTTATATTAACTTCTAATTTATAAGCTTTAGTAAACTAGTTTTTGAAATACATCTTAAATATAGATGAAGTAATGGATAAACGTTTCAATTAAGAGTGTATGCATAATTCCAAACAAAAATGATATATTGCAAATTAATATAATATTTGAATATTTCGCTATTTAAATATAAGCAAACACGTGCATTCCAAGGTAGCTTATATAATAATAGTGTAAGATATTTTATGTTGTATTTATATAGAAGAAAACACGTGTAAGGTTCAAGTGCCAGTTATATTTTAATTATTAGGATATTTAACTAATTTATAATGACAAATATGGATAGTATACGCAACGTAAATTTACTTGAATTTTTTTATTTAATCAAATATAATTAATTATCGTGCACATTTTACATATTAAATTAAAAAATAACAAGTTCGTAATATTATTAGTGATTAAGTCCTTTGAATTTTTGGTATAAAGCGAGAACATGTTACATGTGATGTCGGCAAATCTTCTACCTTACCTGCTACTCACAAACAAATTTACACTTTTTTTAAGTGAAGTATTTTAATTACTAAATTACTTCTTTTCAAATTCATATTAATTTAAAAATTGTAGATTTAATCAAAATTTTAATAATTTAAAAATTACATAATTATAGGAAAAAAAGTAACCTATTTGAATTAATTCATGCTATATGTATACATACACTGCATATATACCTTTTGTGATTTTGGGAATCCAAATAAATTAAAATTATAGGGTTTCTTAATTCTTACTCAAACTATCCAAACCCTAACTTTTTCATCTTTTTAGCTTGTTTTTTATACTTGTTATTTGAGTATTTACTACTTTTACCATTTGATATAGTTAAAATACTATTTTTTAACTATAGATTTTAATTAAAACATTTCTAAATAAAAAAGGTTCAGACCAATTATTTATAAATAAAGTTTTTAACGTGAGTTGTAAATATATTGGTTTGAGAATTAATTAAGCAATTCGTATATATTGAAAGTGTTATAATATAAATTGTAAAAGGTGTTTACATGTCTTTGTATGCTTTTCTGCTGTTATTTTTGGAAGGACATTAGCCGAAATTAAAAGTCAACACAGCAGGGTTAAAGGACTTTAATTACATAATAATTTATGTTATAATTAATTAAATAATTGTATGTGCGATTAATTTGACCAGTTCTTGGTTAAAACTGTAGTAGTGTTTAGTTTCAAAGAATTTTTAAGGCGAGTTAGTTACTTATAAAAATACGTATAAATAAAAATATTATTTTAACATACATATTACGTATAAGATATTTAAATTTAAAGGAAATTATTTATAAATTTAAAAAGATATTTTATAAGTATTTTTAATTTAACAATTTTTCTTTAATTTAAAACAATTTTTATATATGTGGATCGATTTTAAAATCATACTTTTAGTTTTAAGTTTTAAGTTTTAATAATAAAATATGTAGTTAGAAAGGATCATGAACGTTGATAATGATTGAAAAATTAAATATTTGATTAGGAAATTATTCATTTTTCTATCGAATTGGCTAGAGTCAGTCAAAATTGATTCTTTAGATCAATGAGATGATAAAGTGCTTTCTTTTATTAAAGAAAGGAAAAAAGTATTTAGCTTTTCTGAACTTTATCTTTTGTATAAATTGATATCCCAATAATTAACTTTATCTTATTTTATTTTTAAACTTCATCATAAACTATATTTTCTTCAAATTAATCCATAACTTTTTATTTTTCTACAAATATACACCTTAATGACAATTTCATCTCAATTAACATCTAAAGACCACTCATTCTATAAATAATCGCTCATATCAAATTAGGAAAAACCTAGAACGAAATATTAAAGATTTCTTCATTTGTTATTTATTTATATCCTTTTCGTTTACTAGTTTGATTTTTATGAATCGATTTTCAGACATTAAATCATAAGAAAATTTAGAATTAAAAATCTAAAATAAAGCTTTTGAATTTTTTTTTATCAAACAATTTTATTACATTTTAACACAAGAAGAAACACATTAAAAACTTATATCTTTGTAAATATATCATTTTTAATTGCATTTTACATGTCTTTAACTTTTCTTTCTTTGATTCCTTTTATATTCTTCTTATTAATTCACATATAGGATTACAATGAATTGTTCTTTAAATAGAATTGAATATTTTAAATTATATTTGTGTAAAGTAAAATGAATGATATATACATGAAAACAGTTGACAATTAAGTTGACAATTAAAGTATGAGTCTTATTCTCATATTAAGTAAAGATATATAAAATAGAAGACTTATCAATTCATTATCTAGGATTAAAGTGGTTTCAATCATTTATACATAAATTGAGTTAATATTTTATTGATATTGTATTTATAGGTGTTCTCTCTTGAAAAACCTATAATTTAAAACTATATATTTATCAATAATACTTCCAATACTCTAATAATCCTATTCAATAATTTAATTTGAATGAAACTATAAAACAATTAATTTAGTTTAGTTTATCTAAATAATTGGACAATTTAGTTTAGTATTTTGAAATATTTTAAAAGTGTTAAAGTATGTGTCCCTTCACTTAACTATGATCAACCTAGACTTTTGCTTACAATGGTGGGTGTTCTTCCATATTAATTTCTTTCTCCTTTGTACACATCACTTTGACAGAGACTTTGTTTCTAGTAAAAACACGTGGGTTCTCCACGTTGAATTGCTACCATAGCAGCAACTATCGCATAAAACATAGCAAACATTGATGAACAAGGTATGGTGGGTGGGTGGCTCACACCATCTAAATCTTATCTTTTTCATCATCAACTCAACACACTACACAATCTTATGACCAACATCACTGCAAAAACCTCCAACATAACAAACAACCAGTCCAACAATGATGTCACTCCACATTTTCATGTCGTCACTTGTATGAACACACTGTAGAAAATGTTTCAACTTTCCCACCGAATTTAAGTTTGATCTTAAATATATATAATTAACACTTGACAGATAATGATCTTATTTAATAGGAGTGTGATTTGTTTGTAGAGAGGCGTTTAAATTTGTGGTTTATGTCAAAACGATGAGAATAGTATGAACACGATATTTCGTGGAAGCACACCATTTTCTTCATCAAGTTTCTTTGCAGTCCCTATCAAAGAATAGTCAAAACTTGGACATTTTTTACTTTGACCGTTACAAGGCACACATGTGTTCATTCATAATAATAGAGCCAACTTTGATTCTTTCTTTAAATGAAGGAATGTGTGATAGAGTGAGGGAGTGATCACTCTTCCTTCTTCTGGTTCTGAGTTCTAAGTTCTAAGTTCTAACCCACATGAGGGATACCATGACCATGACTGCTACTACTGATCATCAATGGATGCAGTTCTATCAGCAACCTCTAATGGATGATGGTAATGGCCATAACCATGATCATGAACATGATCTTGATCATGATGTTCATGATCATTCTTTGGCACCAAACACAGATGTGATGAGAACTAGTCCACCTCCAACCATGCCATCATCAGAGAGCAATAGCAATAGCAATAGCATCTCCAACCAATTGACACCAAAGGGTAATGTATGCAAACCAATAAGAAGAAGGTCTAGAGCTTCTAAGAGAACCCCCACCACCCTCCTCAATGCCAACACCACAAATTTTAGAGCTTTAGTACAACAATTCACAGGGTGTCCTACCACAGCCATATCAACACTTGGGGTCCATAAGGGTCCTATCACCTTGAACTTCCAAAAAGGAAGCAGTGAACACAAGATTCACCACCATAACACAACAACTACTACACCACTGTTACCATTTAGAACCTACAACAACAGCAGCAACAACAACAACAACAACAACCGGGTTCATGTGCCTGCATCACTTCCTTGGCAGAAGCAGGAGGAACAACAAATGACTGATCAGCAGCAGTTGTTGCAACAACAGAGAGGTTACTCCTATGATTATGTCAAGAGCAGTGGTTTTATTCCAAGTTCCGGTAACTCGGTTACCACCACTACTACCATGGATGTCTCTGACGGTTTGCTCTTGGATAATGATTTTAGCTTGTCTGATCTAACTATGAATGCCTTCCCCAATGATACCTTTTATAAGAATGAATTATAGATATGTTTCATGCCATCAAAAATGTTTAGTTATAAAAAGGGTTCAGTTAGTGAACCCTGTTAATATCAGAAAAACAAAGTGGACTTTAGTTATATTCAGCTCATATGTATGCATATGCTTTTACAGAAACAATAATTCATAAATCCTTTATGCCTTAGTTTCCAAATGTGCGGTTTAGTTTACTCTCTCTCTCTCTCTCTCTCTTTCACTCTTTCCCTTGATTAAACACTGTTGTCTTGTCGAACAATTTCCTGGTCCTGTTTTCTTGTTTATATATTCTTTTCTGTTGAAATGTGTGCAGGTCTTAATTTCCTCGTTACGAACACAGTTTCTGTTCCTCTCCACCTTTTTTATATATTATCTGCTCTTAACTAGTTTATGATCAAATTCTGATTTGAATGAGACCTTTCAAAAGTCAAAACTGAGTATTCATGAGCAGTTGAAGCGATCTCGACTTGTGGAATTCGTTGATGAAAAACCTGCATATTGGGATTTGGTTGCAGGTTCATATAAATTACTTCCAATGAACTTTGCATCAAGTTCATATCAATAAGTTACGGTACCCATAGTTCTTAACTTTCTTTTCAAACCATCACTTCGTGAAATTTTGAGTTGATCACAAGTCATCACCAACCAGCACGTGAAGGAACATCTAGGGTAGGTGGAGTATATACATATATTTATATTCATGATATCATATAGTAAACAAGAAATGGTCATAAATGTTAGTTATCTAAGTATGAATCTTGCAGAAGGATTTAATTATTGAAATGATGAGTGATGAAAATTTGGAGGAGTGTTGGACAGTTCACTGGGACCAAACCCTGGGCTGGTTTTGGCTGCATCTGCATCACCAATGTTTTGCTATACGCCAACTTTATCCTTATCTTTTCTGTTACAAGGTTAAATCACACAAACTTATAATAAAGACATTACTATATAAAAAGCATGCCACAATCAGAGGTCTCTATAAAAATTATCAACTTGCCATTTTTATTAGTCCTCCTCAGCAATTGTTGCTTAACATAAACTTAAATAGTAAATTTTCATTGAAAGAATTAACTGTTATGTAGTTTATTTTTAGACTTCTAAACATTTTTCATCAAAATATAACCATGGACTGTGTTTCAATAATTAATGACACCAACATGATATCTGTCAGAAAAACACTAACACGGTAATGTTCTTGATTAGTTGCAGGGGCATATACCCCATTGCAGTTATTTAATTTAGTGTGGTAAACAAGTATTTGATTCAGTTGCTTCCATTTGTATGCTTTAAGCTTGTTTCCAATAGTAATTTGTCACTTTTAAATAAGTAGTTCAAAGTGAATATGTTTCTGTCTATGAAATTTAACTCTAGCAGTGTATGTTGTTTCTTTATGTGATAATTCCAAACTTTTAATAATCACAATTTAGTTTTTTTTTTTCTATTTGAGTTAAAAATTATTTTCATACAAAATGTTCAAAGGTTTTTATTGTTGTAGAACCACAACACAAATGGTTATTTCTGTCACAACCAGAAAAAGAAGAAGAAGAAGGTTTTCATGATGGTTAAAAACCTCATTGAACAATTGTATTTGTGTCACAAGTCATTACATTTGTCTAGGATGACAAAACGGATTGAGGGTGGCAAAACGGATGAATCTGACCCGTCCTTGATCGGTTAAAAACGTGCTGGGTCAGGTTAGTCCGTCATTAGTAAACGGGTTGGATATTGTAACTCATCTCGTCTCAGGGTGGATTGGCAGACCACCACATTTTTTTTTATCTTTTTTAAATTTTTTGATTATAAATTATAATATATATATATATATATATATATATTTTTTTATATAATATAAAATTTATTATTTTTAAATTATTTTTAATTTTAAACATAAAAAAATAAAAAAATACGAGTTGATGAACTAGATAGACCAAATCACAACGGGTTAACAAGTTAGAGTTTTCAACCCGATCCGTCATTTTCTTGACGAGCTGGCGGACCGGTCCACAAACCTAACTCGCTTTGACATGTCTGCATATGTCTCTTCCTTTTTAATTCTAATCCATAAAAAGATACAATGACCATACAAGTCACAATTTTAATTGTTTTCTATTATTTTAATTTAGTTTAATTTTATATATACCTTAAAATCAAAGTTCATACACAAAGCACCACAATTATAAAATAATAATTCAAGACAATTTAAATCAATATGATATAATGGACTTATTAGTCAAATAGATTAGTTGCTCACTTTTTTTTAGTATCATAAAATATATAAAATATAATTATAAATAAATCAGAATTGTTAAATATTTTACATTATAAAAATTAGTGAAAAATAAAATCAAAATTCTGATATAGTATCACTGATGTATCATATAAATGTCATCTACTCCAATGACTTGCAAACAAGATTATCAAATTCAACAAATTGATATGAATTCTACTTAAAGTTTAAGATTAAATTATTAATACACATTCTAAGACAATCTTAGAAGAAACAATAAATTTCAAGTCGTATAGACAAATTAATAGACTAAATTATGTAATTAGACTCTTCTAACTAGAATCTCAAATGCTTATCATATGTGTAAAATAACTTTTGTCAATCAAGACTTAAAAAGTTAATTTTAACATATATTTCTATTCATAGCTTGTTTTATCCTCTTAGAGAAATCATAGTTAAAACATTATGTTTAAATACAATTATTGTATTATAGAGCTAAGATTAAATGACTTATAAGTGTATACAAGTGGAGTCATAAACTGTAAATAATTGAGTGGTTAATGAATTTGTTAAGAAAACTTAATAATTTGGTTTAAATTTTTGACACACAAATGTGTTATTTTTTTTTTGTTAAACTTATGTTTACATTAGTTGAGCAAATAATTGCCAAACAAAAGTGTTAAAATATTATATATTAAATATAAATAAATAGCTTGAGATGCTCCTTAACAACTTTTGTGTGATTTTTCCCTTGGTCGATTCTTCAATATGAACGATGGATGTTGTCACTAATAATAATAACAAAATAACGGTTATTTTTTTAAAATATATTTTTAATATAATAAACGCGAAAGTTTTAATTTTCATTACAAATCTATTGTGTGTTTAAAGTATGGAGTTTGATATTCAATGTACAACACCAAATAAAATGTGGTAATGCAACTATACAACAAGTAATTGTCAATGATATTTATCAACTATGTGATATTTATTATAAAGACACTTTGACATATCGATAATTTAGGCATAATGTTACCATTAAAAATAAGAGTAAACTCCATAATGACATATTTGTACAAGGACTTAATCTAAGGTGTTTGTACATAAAAAAATATCTTAAATTATCGACTTGTTATTAGTTTTAAATATTTTTAAATACATAAAAAATTAAGTATAAAAAAAATACTTTCAAAACGAAATTAGTGATTTTCATGACTAAAACTAATTAATAAAATTTCAACAGCTTCCTCACTTCACCACTTTGCTCACTAGCCGCCGCTCCACGCTCACAATGCAAGCCCTTCACCGTTTTGCATTCGCCACGCGCCGCGTCGCCGCGTCGCTGAGTCACGACAGCCTTCTTCCCCCAACATCTTCTAGAATCATCTCCTTCTCGACCGATTCGCGCGACGGAGGAGGAGGCGCCTTCGACGCGGAATGGCATACAACCACGTCGTGGTCGACGGGGATCGCCGGTGAGCACTTCAACGGTGAACCCTCGCCTTCCAAGTCGGCGGTTCTGTCGGAGCTGCAGGACACGGAGGATAAGGTGCGCGAGCTGGAGGCGGCGAACCGCCGAGGTAAGGCGTACGTGGACAGCTGGGGGAGACGCTTGACGGAGACTAGCGTGCTGATGAAGCAGATTCAGGAGCCCGGCGCCCGAGGCTCGTATCTCAAGGACTCCGAGAAGGCGGAGATGTACCGATTGCACAAGAAGAATCCCGAGGTCTACACTGTGGAGAAACTCGCTAAAGATTACAGGATCATGCGGCAGAGGGTTCACGCCATTCTATGGCTCAAGGAGATCGAGGAAGAGGAGGAGAAGAAACTCGGTCACCCTCTCGATGATTCCATCGAGCTCTTGCTCGATACTTTCCCCGAGTCGGTGTTTCAGTTTCTTAGGGTTTAGGGTTTAAGATTTGTGTGGTGTTAGGAATTGTGATTTGTTTTTTTGGTGGTTGCAGGTTTTTTAATTCGCATGATAGGGAGTTTCATGTTGCGTCTCTTCCGTATAAGCCGGACTTCAAGGTTATGCCCGAGGGGTGGGATGGCATTACCAAAGATGTGGATGAAGTGCACTACGAGATCTCCAAGAAGGAGGATGACATGCTGTATCGAGAATTTGTCGAGAAGATGAACTTCAACAAAAAGAAAGTAAGTTCTATTGGCCGTTGATCTATATTACTATGTCTTTGGGTGTCAATATGTGAATTGAAGTGACGATGTTGTGTACATTGTTTGGTATTGTTGTGGATTATTAGAAGTCTTTCATATCCTCGTCCTAGAAATGAGAAGCCGTATGGGCAATGTTTGGAGGAGCAGATCCCAAATTCTCACCAAGAGTTTTGCTCCTGTCTTGTCTTTTAAATCAAAACTAAGTTATACGATTGTTGTTTATAGATGAATGAAAATTTTGGTTGTTTTGTGAACAAAGAGTAAAAGGTTTTCTGCTAGGAGTTTGGTTAGGCCATTAGCTGCCTGTTTATCACATTGCTTGTCCATGTCCGTTTTATGCTCGTTAAGGTTCACTTTTCTGTCTGATGGGCAGCCTTTTTCCCTCTTTCTTTGAACAATATAGCAATAGACTTGATCCTAGATCTTTGAATGAAGAAGTAACTAGATGGTGATTCAGAAGTAGATGATATTCCTTTTGTTTTAATTAGGGTCTTGTTTTAATTTATCTTCCTCCCACATCCTATGATAGTCCATCAAGTACGGTCAAGGTAGTCTAACACAAGATTATGGTTGGGACTGTGAAGGGCTCACAAGATCGGAATCATAATCTAGATCCTACATTCTACTTCTACATGAACATGATATGTATACACATGCAAATAACAAATAATTAAAAACATCAGTCACGGTGTTACACTTTAAAAATACGTGATCAAACTTAAGTTCATCATAAACCATAAGAAAGAAAGCATGTCAACCAAGTCATAACTACCAAATGGCAAATTATCAAATACCAACTACCAAGTTCAAGACAAAAAACACCTAGAAGCCCAAAAGCCTAACAGTAGATGTCTAATATAAATATTTTTAAACCAACACTCAAGGGATCTTCATTACCCCGATCTCCTTTGCCAAGCATATTAATAAGAACATCCTCCACTTGTAGAGGTGGCACGACAAGAACATCATCCTCTTGCTCTCCAATTTGGGCTTGACATTCATCCATGTCTCCTGCATTCCAGTTTGGCCGTGTGCTCAGCAATCATGTATGATTTCAGATTGAGTGTTCCCAACCACACAAAACGCCTTAGGAATTCTGTCCTAGTGAAGTCACAAACTCTTGTTGGATCTTGGCAGTCAAAAGCTCTGTAGAGCCTTCAACCTAATGGTAGAAGATTTTAATTGGTTATTATTCCAATTCTCTTTTTTAACTCATGCTGGTTTTTATTTATTTATAAGCACAGTATGCCTAGTAGAGTGTTGCAGATGCAGGACTGATTTCAAACAGATTTATATGGTTGATTAGAATCTTTGAAAAAAAATCATTTTTTTAATTGACAATTTGTGGCTAACAAGTATGGTTGCGTTGACTAGATTTGTGCAAAAGAAATGATGGAACTTGAAGAAATCTTAACAGATAAATTTTGGACAATACATTATTTATGAATTATTTAGTAATAATATAAGAAAAGAAACATTTTGTTCTCTTTTATTAGGTATTGTTTCAGATATGTTTTTTGTAAGCACTTGGACAGACTTTTTCTTTCAGTGGAGGTGGTTAAGGAGTAACGTGTTATAAACTTCTAAAAACTTCTAAACCATGGCCGTTGCTTTCCTGGTACTACTATGAAAGGCAATATGTTGTTTTGGGCACATTAAAAAATCTAACCTGTCAAGTATTTGTAAACTTGACATTTTTAATTTTGCCTTTTTGTATTTGCTTGTTATCTTGATAGTTAATATACACTTTAGCACTGTTAGTGGAAATCATTTCTCACTTGTCTCTTTTAATTTGTTATTGGCATGTATGATCTGATAGTTGATGAAATGGTCATATCACAATATTTATATATATGGATAGTTAAGTGATGGAGCATTTCATACAGGTTACAAGACCCATTGATGTAAGAGGGATGCTTGTAGAAATAACTGATATTTGTCCTTACACTTTCATTAATATTGTTTGTGGAGAGTGGTGGACTGTATATAGTCTCCCTCTCTGTATTTGTAGCGGAGTTATTTATTTATTTTCTAATTAAATAAATGTGTAATTTATAAAAATAAAAATCTAGTTTTTGAGGAGAAAAATTAGTTTTAAACTAGTTCATTAAAAATCCAAAGCCAGTTTTAGGGTTTGGTATAGTTTTGGTTTGAATTTTTAGAAAATCCAAACCATGACCACCCCTAGGTAATGGAGAGATTGATGGGGATGTCACTGGATTGAATATAGTGGATTAAGTGGCCAAGTGCTTGAGGTGTAATTTGTGAGTACTAGGTGCTTCCAATGATGCTTTACGGTTGCAAATTGTTGGGCCGTGAAATTCTAACAGTAACAAATAAATAGTTTACCAGAGATTAAAATGCTAAGGATGAGTGCACATCTAAGAAAAGATAAAAATTGGATCATAAATATTGGAAGCAGTGTTAATACTGGCATAAGGCCAAAATTTCACCTATACAAACACCCCATTGCTGCCTATGATGTCGCCATAGCGGACCTTCCTTCACAAATTTCCTATGGCAGAGATGATGAAATATTATATAAAATGAAAGATGGTGACTACCATAAAAACATCAGGAGAAACTATTATAAGCTGAAATTTCTTTAAATGGTCTCATACTTAAACAGCTCTCTTCGGATCCATATTCAGCCTCTTGTCTTTTCCATGTGCTTCTAGTGTGATTTTTGTCTGTGGATATCATCAAATAATGTGACTTTGATTGTGTGTAGATGGCTGGAGAAGTCAAATGCCACAAGTACAGTCGAAGACGTCCTTCAGATGGATGGACTTTTACAGTAGAGAAATTGGGATCCAGGGGAAAACGTGGAGGTGGTGGAGGCTGGAAATTTGCAAGCATAGCAGATGGATCAAGCCGACCACTGAATGAGATGGAGAAAATGTATGTGAGGCGAGAGACTCCACGCCCGCGACGCAGGATCCTTCCCTGATCACGCTTATGAGTTTCTGAATTTATTGTTAGCTGTTAAAATTAGATTCTGTAACCAATGCATTCAATCGTTTGGGATGTGTGTAGTGTTAATTTGTTGTCTCTTTTCTTTTTCTTTCAATGAGTTGGCTTATATTTTAATAAGCTGAGCCAATGGTGATGCTTATAATGCATTCTCCTTTGATCGCACGTGCATGGTTATGTGGAGAATGAAGATCCTTTTTGTTGTGAAGAAAAAAGGTACCCCTAATTTCAATTCATGAAATCAGAATATTTACTTAATTTTTCGCATGTTTACTCGATTGAGGAAAATAGAACTATATGATCTCTTGGATTTGTCTTATGGCTTTAAGGCTTGTGCAGACAATGATATCTTTTTTAGTGTAAAGCAAATTTTTGGTGTGACGTCGTCAGAATGTGACCCAAAATTACATTTTCTTAATGACCTTAAAAAGCCAATGATTTTTTTCTTCTCTTTTTTGTCAATTATCTCAAATGTTTTTATTTTATAGTATTGTAAAAAGCAATTCAAATTGGGGATGGCAATATGGCACATGTAAGTTTCAAATTTATGTTTATTTTCATCTTCTATACTCAATTGGTATGAAACTTGTGTAGCATCTCTGTCTTTGTGAAATAATGTTTGTGAAATAATGAGTATATTTGTCATATTTTTTAAAATAAAAAGTGAGTGAACTTTTGGAGTGAAATTCCTAACGGGATTTGAAAATTATATTTTTTAAGTTTATTTTCATGAATGTATTTTAGCAATTTTTTTTCTATTTTAGAATTGTAAAACATGTTTTGACAGGTTAACATTTAATCATATTATTATTACAGTAAATTAAAGAGATTAAATGTAAAATTTGACGGGAGAGAATAAAATAATGACTTTCAAAATTAGGAGATTAAGATTAAGATAACGATATTAAAAAAATTGAGAGATTAAGACTTGTAGAAAGATTGTTAAAAGATTTAAAATAGTCAACAAAATGTTGAGACAATAAAAATGATTTTTGTAAAAAGATAAAATTCAAAACAAAAATTTATCTAAAATTAAATATGGTTATCAGATCATATTCATGATTCAAAACAAAATTTTAAGTACCTAATATTGGCTTTATTTAGAGATTAAAAATTGAGGGATGGGAAACTTTATTAAATTTTAAGTAGAAATTTATTTAAAAATCGATCTTACATTCCAATTTAATTATATTAATTTAGGTTTTAAAGAGCTTTTGTTTTGATTTGATTATAGTGAGTGACTTATCTATTCATATTAGGTTATTGATAATGAGCCTATAAGTTCCTATAATCATCTCTTGACTAGGGATGACAACGGTGCGGGACAGGGACGGGTTTCGCTATCCCATATCCATCCTTGTAAAAAAAATTCATCTCTATATCCAAACCCAACGGGTATTAAACTTTTGTCCCATCCCTACCGGGTAACGAGTATAATCTCGTACCCATACCCATTTTCTTACTACTTTAATATTAATTTTAATTAATTTTAATAAAATAATAAAAAAATTACGGTAAAGGAAACATAATATTGTCAAATATTTAATATTAGGAGGATGGTTGTTTCTTCAATATCAAATGCTTTGAAATAAACTATAATTGTTTACATTTTAGATTATAATACCAAATAAAATTTCATGAGAACATAAATATTTATTAAATTTGCAAACATTAATGAAACCTAGTTGATAAAATTTAAATTTTTTATACACTAATAAAAGTTATAATACATTACTTTATCAAAATGACGCAAAGAACAAACAATAACCATAATAATAAAATTTTAACATAGATCTTGTATCTTTTGAACTCCAATATATGTTGGATGGTGATAAAAAAATATTCATAGCAATTACATTA
>Ga0214545_1003724_pt1 | contig 28910 bp, 19 predicted proteins | sample CNSS4metaG_FD_160064 | JGI IMG/M metagenome (GOLD analysis project Ga0214545, IMG submission 160064) | Root nodule microbial communities from cowpea collected in UCLA plant growth center, Los Angeles, California, USA - CNSS4 | ecosystem: Host-associated > Plants > Roots > Nodule | place: USA... | reverse complement strand
AAATAAAATATTATTTTAACTTTTAATTGATTAGTTAATGTTTTTAATTAGATAAGTTAAAATAATTATTAAATTTACATATTAAATTATTCAATTATAACTAATAATTCAAACTTAATTTGTAGGTATTAATGATTTAAATTATAATACTATTATATATTTCTACATTTAAAATATATAATCTAAAAAATTGATCTTTTTAATTGTTTTATTTTATTTATTTATTTAAAACGGGCCAACGGATCAGGACAGGACGGGTCGGCCCATACTTTGACCCGTCAAGTTGACGGGCTAAACAAAACGGGCTAGACGGAACGGACCAGAACAGACTGACGGGTTAAAATCTTCAACCCAGCCCATTCCTTTTAGCACGGGCTGACGGGCTAGCACATTGGGCCCAGTCCGTTTTGTCACCCCAAGAAAAAATCAAGTGTACCTCTAAAAAATTGATCTAGCGTGCTAGTTTCCGAAAGTTTATTTATATAAAACTCAACCACACTAAGATCTTCCTTAAATGCAGAAAAGGCAAGGCAAAATTCATTAAACCTTTACTTAACTTCCTCAATACAGTTCACATTGCAACAGCAGACTAAACCCTTTTGGTTAACATATCAAGATAACAATAGAGAAATCATTGCATCAGAAGATTCTGGTCCATCGTTATTAACACTTGGTATAATGTTGCTAGGAGATACAAGTTTTACAAACTCTCTGAGTTCTGTAAAGCTGCTATGCTCACTATACGGTACTTCATACCTGATGAACAAGGAAAGCTTCAATTAGTCAATAGTCGTAAAAATTTAAGGAACGAGAGCCTGATCTACCAACTACCATTGTGCACAGCTCTAAATAGTGTAGTGAATATAACTCAAAAATGTACTTATGAGACCAGGGCTTTAGTATAACAAACTCTATTGACCACAGGTAGAAAAAAAAGTCTTCAGTGTATATGATTCAAGATTCTGACCAGAAGTATTTAATAAAATAAGAAAGTAATGAAGGAAATTAAAGTACTACCTTATAATAGTACCCTGCTGCCATCTTCTTCCAGGAGACTTCTTTTTACCTTTGCCAAACGTCCAGCCAGTGGGGGAGAAAGCAACTATAAGGTTGTACCGATTCTAATTAAAGAAAAGGCATCCGATGATTAGAAACGTGGAGCTAAAAATGTTATTCAGTATGAATATCCCCCCTCTAAAGCTGTACAACCCAGCCACCAATATATTCAATCATGGAACAGCTCTCAAACAAATATTATAGATCCAAGTGTGAAAAAAAAATACTACTTGTTTCGTCCTACAATAATATTCTTTTAAAAAAATTGTTGTCTCTTTCTATAACATGCCTTTGTAGTTGAATGATATATTAATTATTTCTTCTTAAAATAACCTTATTTAATCGACATGCTTTTACCAAAAGAAATTCATAAATGAATGACAGTTACTCTCTCTGATGTGGTTCGAGAATGTTAGTACTTACAGATACCAAAGTTTCAAAGACAAATGTAATTTTGAGAAAATAATATTACTGTCAAATTTATAATTGTTAACTAATTTAATTAATTTTATATAAGTGCTAACTAATTGAAAGGGTCTTATGATTAGTCACGGAGGGAGTAATACATGTATGCATACATCAAGATATGTTCCTCTCACATTGAATAAATACCACAAAGTTAAGCATACAGTGCCTGTGCCAGAAAAACAAGCGGTAACACTAACCTTATATTGACTTGATATTTGCTTCAATCTTTTGAAGCTTGCGAGCGTCCACATAGGGGCAACATGAATGTTGCTTTCATGTTCATTTGAAGTGAACCACTGTATATCCTCCTCCTTAAATTCCAAACATTTTAAAAGACGCAACTTTGCCGCAGTCACGTGAACCTTTTTACGAAGCGCGCGAGCAACCTCCAAGAATATCCTTTCTTTTCCTAAAAGAACAAATGAAAATAGGGACGTGACAAAAAAATCGAAAATCTTCTTATTTTTCCTCATCAATTTCTTAGTAATGGGGCAATACTACCACAGAAACACAACTCTATGGAAACCTACCAATGGTATAGCTGCCGATCAGAAAAAGAGTCTTGGGATTAAAAGTTTCTGCTTGAATGGCGTCAATGACGAATTGTATTACCGCCTCTTGTTTTGGAAAGTCATACTGCAAAGAAACAGAGTACACATATTAAAAGGAATTATTAAGAGTCAAAGGAAAAAGTATATTAGGTTATGAACTCATTTTAACAAACTGAATGTAATTCAGTGATTGTAACAACTAAGTGCAAAGATTGTAAGAGAAATGGATGTACCGTGTTTTTGGAGAAAAGACTTGGGAAAAGGTAAAATTTTGTTGTATTTTGTCACTTTTCATTAGTTTAGACTGGATTATACTCAGTCTTTTATCTTTTACCTTACATTCAATTTGGTTATTTATATTCAAAAGAATTAAATTTAATCATTTATGTTTTTTAGAGTGAATCAGAATATCATTCCATCAGTTTATAATTAATTTACTTAATAATAGTTTAAACATTAAAGATTTAAAACTGTCAAAAAATACCCATTTTTAAAATATTTTCAGAAAACATAGTGGAGGATTTTAACCACCACTATAATTTTAAAAAAAAAAACAACGCCCAGCCCTCTAGGCTTGCATACTCGATATTCTGATAAGAATAAAGTATTACCAACCCTATTTCTGTAGTAAATTGCTAAGACCGTCTCTGTCAAACATGCTTCTAAGTTAGTATTAGTTTATTCAAATACCTAGCGATATTAGGCATACTATTACTCACTAAAACACATTAGTTTCTTTGGATAACCTTCTGAAGAAAGTTTTCACGTTGAACTTTTTTCCTCAAAGCAACTTTCTCGAACTAAAAATGAACCAAACTGAACTTTACTTTGTCTAGAAAACTAACATTATGGGGAAAGATTAAAATCCAAAAAGAAACATTATGGTAAGATATTGCACATTGCCGCTGCCAAGCCAACCATCAGTTGCCATGTTAGTATCCAAGGCCCCTAATAAACTATAGACATAAAACACTTCACTTTGTCTTAATCTCGAGTAGCTGGATTGTAATGTGATTCTCCATTATTTCTTTATTTTGTCATTGAACAAAAAATTAAATTTATTGAGGCCAGGTTCCAGAACAAAAGTTTACACATTCATGTCATTTTGACAGATGACTCCACTATTCATATAGGACTAACCTGTGGATTGCAGTATGTTGTATCAAGAATTAGAGTATTGATAGGACACATCTTGAGTAAAGGATTGATTGTCATTTCGTCACTAAACCGGAAATCACCCGTGTGCAGCACAGCCTAAAAGGAAAACATCTAGTCATTAATCAATGCTAACATAACAATGGGTAACTGCAAAATAATAAATACGCTCATAAGTCAATCCAAGCCACACCTTACCATTTGGAGGTTGAAAGAGTATGAGTATGGAACCTGGACAGTGGTTGGCATCAAAGCAAGTCACATCAACACCAGCTATTTCAATCTTTTGGTTCAGAGGCAAAACATGTAATTTATCATATGAAATTCCAATGTTCGTATTTACTAGTCTAGCTGTAATGGAGGAGCAATAAATCTTTCCATGATTGAATGACTTGGTAAGACCTTGATAATCTGCAATTTAACGTGATCACAAATGAGAACCAACAGCCAAAGCGTCACTTGGAAAAGTTTGACTCTGATGGCATAATCCACTCAAGAGGATAGGCATACCATGAACTCCATTAATTATTTATTTGGTAGTTTAAACTAATGTCTCCAATTTAACGTGATCTGAAACAATTTTTTTTTTGGATACAAACACCCAAATATAGTTGGAAGAAAATAGAATCCACAATTTTATAGCACATTCAATAATGCATTTCCACGTAAGCACCAAAGCTACTTCGTTACTACAGTGTTTTCCATGAAGAACATCTTCGATCTCCCACTGTGAATATGTGATTTCCACAGTAATTGTATATCCAAATTTTATGACCAAAGTCAAGCATTATGTAGAGAAAACATATCAAAACAATTATTCAAACTTACTAAGCTGACCATTTGTTAGGGATCCGTGTGTCAACTGTTAAATCAAATCTACTAAGAGCTTACAATACGAGGCCCTACTCAATAGGATCACATCTCTGTGTGTGGAAAAAAAATAATATATATATATATATATATATATATATAATATATATATATATATATATATATATATACACACATAAACACGTTTGGAGCATATAAACAGTGTGACTCAACAAGACTGAAGTTGATTTATGATAAAGATTAACTGTACACTTACGGTCCAAGTGGAAGTGTGTGAGAAACCAGTGGGAACAATCTCCTCTAAGATATTTGAAAGCATCCTGCATGCAATAATGTATTTGTCAAACACTCGGACCTACATCAAGACTTGAGAGAGATATAATGGTGATAGAATAGCAGAAGTTTTCTAGGTTAACGTTCATAATTTACTGGCACGAATATTGCATTCATATTTTGCTCATTTTCTTCAATTTCCTTTTCTAGTTCAGAAGGTCAACATGAAACGTGATTGATGTGTATGCTCAATTTGAAAATAGACGTCCAAGTGGCCTATAAGCATTTGAATGGATATTGAAACCAGTTACCAAGCAGCACACAAGAAAAAACCTTTTCTACGAGCAATAATGAATCAAAAGCACAACTTGAATGTAAAAGACAAGGATTTTCCTTTTCTAGATAATTTAGAAAGGGAGGTTTCCCTTCTTTCTAAAATATTTACAGAGTCGCAAATGAATACATGAAGGCAATATAAATTAAATCAAGACAAATACGCATGTATCATTTAAACTACTATTTACCACTCGGAAAGGCGTTCCTTGTACAGAACACCATTTGGGAACATCACGGAGCTTTCTATTTGTTGTCACAACTTTTGATTTGTGCTTACGACCAGAATCCAAGTCACTGTTTTTCATTTCCTTTTGTTCTCCAGGAGGGGCAGAAACTTTCTTTTCTTTGGAAGCAAACCCCGGAAAATATTCAGTAATTAATTTGTTTGCCGCTGGTTTATTAGAGCCGTCAGCTTTTCTTTCAGATTTGTCATGCTTTAATTTGACTTTCTGGTTTCTGATCCTTCTAGGCTCCGCCAACGCACTCCCTTGTTTCTCATTTGCAGCGGCATCTCCTTTTCTTAGTTCACACAGGGCATGCACAATCTTTTTTCTTGGCCCAAATGCAGTGATACCCATGCTTAAGAGATCCTGCAGATACAGAAAGAAATGAGGAAAAATATTGGCCAACATTAATCCTCAACAACAAAGTAAAAGACAAACACTTAATACAAGCAAACCATAGTATATTTGGGATACCGAAAAACAAAAGCAAAGATATCCTTATATTTCCAATAACAACCTCATTAGGATAAGCGGTCTTCATGAACACTCTAGACCACCAAAATTGCAAAGTAACTACTTTTCCCGTCAGTGGGGAGAGGAGAATAATAACTACAAATTCTAATTGCTTACGTAAAGCTGAAAATTAAACAAACAATTCTTCAAAGCATAAATGAAGAACAATGAACTAATAAAACCCAAAAATAAATTCAAGCAACATATGGGGCAGAGGTTATGAACCTAAAACTACTGGAATGAATGAGACCAATTAAATGACATAAGTAAACCTCTTCTGTGAGCCATTGCAGCGTGTCCCAATCAACTTCTTCCCTAACGAAAATCACTTCATACTTTCCCAAACCGAGCCCGTGGAGCCAATCAACAACAGAAGCGACTTTTGGCCCATGTTGAGCACCCTTCTCGTCTTCAGGAATCGCAACCTGCACAGCATTTTCACAACTTATAATTGAATTGAAATGATAAAGCTCCCACTTCAATCACCATGAATGGTGTTACTGTTGTGTAAAGGGTGTGAATCTAACGTTATCTCCTTTGTCAAGACAATTATTGGTATGAAGATGTCTTTGTTCCTCAGTCAAATTCGAAATATCAACATCACAAAGGGGACACCGAACGGAACTATCTACTTCCTCCAACTCGTCGCACAAATTCATCAACAGACCAAGCTCCGAATCAGAATCTGCAACTGCAGAGTTAAGCTCGCCGGTTCTCGAAACCACCAGCTTCGACTCTATCGAGTTGCGAAGATAATTCCCCTTCTGTTTCAGCTCCGACAAAGACGCGGAAGAAGAATCACTGTCCTCTTGTTCCGAGTGTTCAACGCTGCAAACCGAAACGCAATCTATGGAGGAAGGAATGAAATCCAAGCTGCAGTTCAGAATTTCGCTGCCCTCGCTGGGTCGAGCGTTCTCCTTGCCGCTGCCACGAAGCGCCGTCGTTTTTCGTTTTGGCTTCTTCATTGGCCGTTGATTGTCGTCGACGGAAGCGAGCGCGTGAAAACCCGTTGCCGTTTGAGTAAGAGGGATCTCAAATTCATCGTTCTCGTCCCAATTCATTGTGGAAATAATCTCTTCTCTACTCTGCGCCAGAACTTGAAACAAATATGATACGCATTTCAAATTTTTAAGCGGGAAGCGAGTGTGATATGAAATGTATTTTGTGCTTGGGCCAAGCCCATCGTCGCCTACCGCGGGCCCAGACCCAAGCCTAATTTTTTTTTTTGCGCGTTTTTTTCCCATGTGACAAAGACAAGCCTTCACTGCTTTATTATTTCCTCCACACTGTGAATCTGCAAGTTGAATCAGTGAGCTTTTTGTTTAACTATGGCAGCGGAAGACAAGTGGTGCGTGGTGACCGGAGGCAGGGGTTTCGCCGCTCGGCATTTGGTGGAAATGCTAATCCGGCACAGCGAGTACTCCGTTCGCATCGCCGATTTGGAAGACAGCATTGTTCTCGACTCCGCCGAACAGTTGGGGCTTCTCGGCCAGGCCTTGGACTCTGGCCGGGCCCAATATGTTTCCGTCGATCTTCGCAACAAGGCTCAAGTCCTAAAAGGTGATCAACCTCTTCTATTCTCTCTCAATTGTATCAACAATTTTGTCGCGCTCGAGCACTGGCTAATGTTGGTTTTACGAGTAGTACAGCATTAGAAGGAGTTGAGGTTGTGTTCCACATGGCTGCTCCAAACTCTTCCATTAACAACTACCAGCTTCATTATTCCGTCAATGTGCAAGGTGAACCTCATTCTTCTGCTTATTTGCTTCTTCAAAGTTTGAATCTGACTGAGCTTTTTCCTATGTAAGGGACAAAGAATGTCATCGATGCTTGCGTGGAGCAGAAGGTGAAGCGACTTATTTACACCAGCTCTCCCAGCGTTGTTTTCGATGGAGTTCATGGGATTCATAATGGTGACGAAACAATGCCTTATACACCTTCGGTATACACTCTAGCAACTCTTCTTTTACTTAATTCACAAATTTCCATGCGTTTCTTCGCATGGAGCTTGAGAAAGATAGATAATGTATATTGTTATAAGACTAGTTCGGGGTGGTCCTAAGCGTAATTCTTTTTGTTGGTTTCAGCCTAATGATCATTACTCAGCTACGAAAGCCGAGGGTGAGACATTGGTTATTAAAGCTAATGGGACTAATGGGCTCCTAACATGCTGCATACGCCCTAGCAGCATTTTTGGGCCCGGTGACAGATTGTTGGTGCCTACACTAGTTGAGACTGCCAAAAAAGGGAAATCTAAGGTAGATGTTGTTTATCCTCCTAATGGTATATATTTTAGTGCCTGTATATCTAACATCATTCCTATGGCAGGAAATGTATCTATTACGGTTGAGTCTAATGATATAATTTAACCTTTAGTTTGACTGGTTCTTTGGAGCCTATTGACTGATTTTAGTGTGTAACCAACTGGGCTGACACTAAATGTCATTATTTGTTGTGCATATCTGGAGTCTTAGGAAATATATGGTACTTTTTACTGTATAAATTACTAATTCAGTACTAATGAAAATGTAATCTTGAATATTTTTTTTATTAGCCTTATGAACATCTTGAAAAATCAAAGACTAGCCCAGATTGAATGAAATGGACTCGGACTGCTAATTAAAACATTTTTCTTTATAGCTTTGGGAGGAATATGTACACCAATGGTTGCAAAGCAATTAACTATTTATTGGCAGAAACTGCCTTCATCCTTTCTTTGATTCTCTTATTTATATTTCTCTTTTGATCAGTTCCTTATTGGCGATGGGAATAACCTTTATGATTTCACGTATGTTGGAAATGTGGCTCATGCCCATATATGTGCTGAACGGGCTCTGGCTTCAGAAGGGCCAGTTTCAGAAAAAGCTGCTGGAGAGGTACCACTGAGATTTTTTTACGACTTAGTGACTTCTGTTTATTTGTGTTTGTAAATGAAGATTAAAAAGTAGACTTACAGAGATGATGATGATGATGTGTTTGAAGGTTTAGGGTAGAGTCTCTTCATTTGGGAAAATGAGGAAACATGAAAGAATGCTTGTTGAGAAAGACTTGCCAGAGACCTTTGTTAAATTAAGAATGAATTATTTCATTTGCATTCTCATACTAAAGGGAAGGGAAAAATTATTGATTTGCAAGTTGGGAAACTTAGCAATTACTGTAGTATTTTATAGCTAACGGGTATTTGTTTTGTAGGCATATTTCATAACAAATATGGACCCTATGAAATTTTGGGAGTTCGTGTCAGTGGTATTGGATGGTCTTGGATATGAAAGGTAGTTTCTTTCATACCGTTACCATTAGTTATTTCTTTCACATGTTATGGAACCTCTTTTTTTTATTTGAGATTCTCCCATAGTGTAACCAAGGATTCAAACCCATATTTCATGCAATTTTTTTTACTAATGATTTATGAAAATACCGATTTGAATCTCGGAAAAGGAGTATTTATGATCCTAGAATGACCAGTAGTCAAATAGTAATCAAACACCGAGGCTATCTATAGATATGGAAAATTTACCTATATTTAAAAATTGAGTAACATAAACTATCTTGAACTGTGGACCATTGGGTTGTTCTAGAGGTGGCAAATTCGGCTGGCATGCATGGGATCATATATTCTAACCCCAATGCAACTATCGTGTTAAAAAAAATATATATATATTTACTCTGTGTCTCCCCTGCTGAATTCATAGTAAAAGGGAAAGTGATGGCAGTTTCAATTGTCAGATTAAGCATAAAACTCTTATTTGATTATACTCAGTTAACAATTTTACATCCTTTTCCTAATTTTTTTTCATAGTATGAAAGTTGCAAATTTCGGTTGTCCTTTATCATCAGTAGCTCAAGTTGCTGTCAATTAGGGATGTTGGATTATGGGATTTTTTGTCTTGCTATCCTAACCAGTGGCTATTATTTTGTTATCTATTTTATTCTTAAGTATGACTTCTTTATGTTAATAGATTATTTCCTCAGTTATTAATCAATCATTCGTAAGTTTTAAAATTTCTTGTACTTTTCAATGCTTTTTCAATGCTTTTTTCTTGCTATCTGAGTCATGTTATCTTTTGCAGGCCAAGAATAAAGATCCCTGCCGTTGTTATCTTGCCCATTGCGCATTTGGTGGAGTGGATATATAGGCTGCTTGGCCCATATGGGATGCCGGTGCCTCAGTTAACCCCTTCAAGGATAAGACTCGTGACCTGCAGCAGAACTTTTGATTGCTCAAAAGCAAAGGATCGCCTTGGCTATGCCCCCATAGTAACAATGCAGGTCTCTGATATTTATGAAAAGTAATAATATATTATAGCATCTAATATTTACTTGACATTAATCTTGTTTATGCTTTTAAATATAAAAACATGATGACAAGTTGGCTAACTTCATGCCCCCAAAATCAATGATAACGCCAAGTTAGGATTATATAATATATTATGAAAACAAGTATGCGATGCTATTCTTAAATGAATGATATTTCAGTGTACTAAGGTTATTACATCTATTGCTGTGAATATATACAATATATACATAATCATACTTGCCTGGGTGTTTCTCCCATACTAATGATATCGTATTTTTTCTTGCAGGAGGGCCTACGGAGGACAATTGAATCATATGCACACTTGAAGGCAGAAAATCAACCTAAAACTAAAAGAGAAGGTCCTTCAAAAGCTTCCAAATATCTTGGAAGTGGAAGAGGTGTGAATAATCAATTATATGTATCTAACTTCTTCGTTGGACAATCTGGACTTCCTTGTAAAGGAGAATTAATCTGTTAATTTAACTAATTGCCATATATAAATAGAAACATGGCTGCTGATAAAATAAATAAGTAAATAAATGAATAGAAACATGGCTACTGCTCTTCCATTACTGTATCACGAGGTTGATTGACTTCGATTGTCTCATGAATCTGATTAGATTATGATCAACAACATTTTCGTAGACATTAAATACATAACATTTATTTTCCGCAGGTGAATTGTAATAGATAGAGCAGGGAGTTGTTGTTTATGCTCATAATCAAATCATCATGTACTACGTATTATCCATATGTTTCAATCTTCATAGTTGCTTTTTTTAATTTGTTATAAAGTGTGTGTCTGATGTGCTAGTTCTAAGAGCCTGAAAGAGCAATTGAACTCAAAAGTTCCTGTTAATATTTCTAACTTAGTTGATTATAAAAAATTAACGGGTTGTTGTATATTTGCGTGATCAATGTTGTTAGATCTCTTCTATCTACTATACAAACACACAGCTATGCAAACATTACATCGTAGCGAATTTGTGCTGGGAGTAATTTTACAGCTTACATTTATTTATCTGTAAGTTTTGATTGATCTGCGAATTTGCAGTTGCTGACACGTTGCTTTGGAAGGATAAAAAGCAAACTCTCATCACATTGTTTGCCTTCATTGCAATATACTTCAACTTCATTGCATCTGAGAATACCATCATTAGTGCTCTAACAAAGCTTCTATTGTTCGCATCGATCTTTTTATTCATCCACGGCATTCTACCTGCAAAAATGTAAGTACACTATGTATGGTACTATTAACTTGTCCATTGATTTATTATTATCATGATAACTCTTAAGTCAATCCATTTGTTAGAAGCATTGCTATATCTTATGCTTGTGCAGGTTGGGATATACTGTCGAGAAGATGCCCAAATCATGGTTTCACTTGTCAGAAGATAGGTCACATAAATTTGCTCTCTCAGTGGCCTCATCATGGAATATTGCTGTTAATGTTTTGAAGTCCCTTGCAGAAGGGAATGATTGGGTACTGTTATTAAAGGTATCTGCGGTGCATTGCCTATATTTTCCTTGTCATTGCTTGCTGCTGTTATTATGATGTATGGGATGCATCGATTTTAAAAATCCTATCCTTTTAATATATTATTATTATTATTATTATTATTTACATATTAAAATATGCATCATTAATATAAAATATCATTTTCTTTAATTTATTTTAATTTTTAAATTAAAAAGCATTCGTGCAGTAGGTCAGTAAACTTGTCAGTGAATTTATGAAACTCTAGGTGAAACCCATAATTTTGGAACCTACATTTTAAATTTTCCATGTAAAATTTTGCATATAATCAAGTTTTCTGTTTAAAAAATAAAAAATTTACCGAGTACTAGTTTCTCAAATATCAGAAGTGCTGACACATCTTTCCTTTGATGATCAATAGGTTGTTCTCTCTCTGTTCATTCTTAGCTTCCTTGGAGCCTTTTCACTTCAGAACTTGTATACTATAGGTCCTCTCTCTTTCTCTTTCGTGCACACACACACATATATGCATGTGGCGACATGAATTTGTCTGTGCCAAAAATATTTTATTATGATTGCCTCTATTTAATTGAATCTATTCCTTCAACCAGTAAAATTGTGACTGGAGGTGTCTCTCTCTCTCTATATATATATATTACTTGAATTCACCATAGATTTGTGTCATTGATGAATTTTGAATCATGTTTGATTACTTTCTATTTAAAAAAAATAAAAAAAGCATGTGCAATCAGCATTCAGATGTCTGAGCTCTTTCACTTATGGATACCTCATTGAATAATTTAACTTAGTATTCCAGAGGTTACAGGTTACATGTTACAGCTCACCTTTTTTCTATTGATTTGTCTTGTTTGAATCCGGAGCACCGAAAAGAATGATACAAGTTTTGCCTTTTCTTTTTTTTTTGGGGTGAGGAATGATAATAATTTTTTTCTTTGTGGTTACAGGAGTGACATTTGCATTTATAGCTTTCTACGTATACGAAAAGAAGGAGGAAGACATTGATGGCATATTTATAAAAACACATGCTTTTAGTTGCAAACTGAAATCTGATCTCACCAAAAAGTTTCTTTCTTCAAAGAAGATTGATTGATAGGCTTTTTTTTCTTAGATAGTTGCACGTTAAATATTCGATTGAGTTTCATGTATGACTGTTTTATAATTGTAATTTAATTTTATATTTGACCAACTTGGAAAACTCTTGCTTTTGACGTGTTTGTTGGACACTTGCGTAACTGATGGAATTTCAAATTTCAGCTGTATTCTTTTCTTCTTTTTTTCCTTTCTTGTTTTCGTTATCTTTCTTTTCAACTAAAGGATTTTTGCAACTGACGATGGGTTGTGAGTATTTATACGCCTGGAATATATTTACAACTGACCTCACTTCAGAGAGAAATTCCTGATAATGGGCCATTCAAAAATAAATTGTTGAGGATATTTCTTCCTGCACCTCCACCTCCTTGTTTTTCCTTCCTGTACCTCCATAAAACTTGTTATGTACAAACTACTCCTCGTTAAAATTATAATAAAAAGGTATAATTCATCTCTTACTTTCCTTTTTTCAATATTTGTTGGAACTAGTGTTTTGAAAGATATTTTTAAATTTAAAAATATATTTTTGAAACACTTAATCTGATATACGTTTTTATATTTAAGATTGAATAATTCGGGAATATTTTGAAACATTCAATCCAAAACATGTAAAAGAATATTATAAATGAAGTTATTCACAAAAATATTTTTAAATCTGAAAATACTTTCTTATGCACTTGAAGTAGTTTTATTACTCCACCTCCCCTTTATCTTTCTCTCAAATGTCCTCTTCATTCATATTTCTCCTCTTGTCATTTTCCCTCTTGTCGAGACTTATTTTCGCACTCTGCCCATGGTACCTACAACATTCTCATTTTTATTTTTGATTTTCTTTTGGGTTAAATATGTTTTTGATCCTTTAATTTTTATTAAAAATTAGAATTAGTTTCTCTTCGAAACTTTAACGCAATATAGTTGAATGCGTGGATTTAGTTATTTAAACCAAATTTATTAAGTTTATTTGATTTTTCAAAGGCATTTTGTGATTGTATTTAAGTTGTTTACATCATTTGACACAATTTTTTTTAAACATTAACTTAAATACTATCATGAAATGTGTTTGGAATGCCAAATAAACTTAACAAATTTGGTTAAAATGATCAAATCCACGCATTTCTAAAGTTGAGAAATTATATTGGATTAAAGTTTCGAAGATAGACTAATTCCAATTTTCACTTAAAGTTAAGGGACCAAAAATATATTTAACTCTTTCCTCTCCCATTTTTTTTTCTTTCTCTTCACCTTCATCCATTACCTCCATTGAACACTTCCTCCATCTTCACAATTCCATCATTGACCAACACCCACAACCATGACTACCATCTTCTCCTACTCCATTCACCCCAACTTACAACACCTACGTCTAATTCTCTCTTCCTCCATTCTCACTCTTCAATCCTCTTCACCATTCTTATTGGATTGTGAAAGTTATACCCAATGCATAACACTTTAGATGGAGGTTGTTGCTACATGAGGTTCCAACAATGGATAAATTATTACAAAGGGGAGTACAGTTTGGTAACAACCTATGTGATCTGCGTAAAGAACAAAAATGAAAATGTTAAACATTTATTCTTTTGTGGTAAAATAGATCAGCATGTTTGGAACTTATGTGATGGGGTAGGAGTAAGTTCAGTGAACCATAACCATCCTAAACATATTTTTCAGCACTTCAATCTAACACAACTAAATAAGAAATAAAATAATATATATATATATATATATATATATATAAAAGGGATTGTCGATAACAATTATATGTGTAATTTGGAATCATAGGAACATTATAATTTTTAGGCAAGGTAATGTAGATATATAAGAAATCTCTTGCATGACACAACTAAGTGCATGGTTATGGGTGAAACATAAATTGTCCAAAAAGCATTTTCATATTGGTTTAATGTCCTATCTTTTGCTCAAAATCTTTATGATTTAGGGTTGAACGAAGTAATTGAAATGTTTAAATTTCATTTTTCCTTTTTAGATAAAGCAATTTAATCTTTGTCTTAAGGTGAACTTAAATTTTCTTTTGAGTTTAACTTAACTTAGCTTGACCTTTAATTGAATACTACTCATCTCGACTTTTTGTTCAAGTTGACTCGCGCCGATTCGACCTTAGATCGATTCAAACTGATTCAACCTCAACAAATTTCAACCAATTCAACTTTGGTTGATTTGAACCAATTTGACCCAAATTGACTCAACTCAATCTTTAACTAGGGTAGATTGGTTTGAACCTTAAGTCTTGGTCGATTCGGCTCAACTTTTATTCCGGACAGATTTGACTCAACTTTCAATCTGAGCTAATCCAACTTGACCTATGGTCTAGTCCAACTAACTCGATCCGGGGTCGGGCCGACTTGACTAGACCTAAGACTCGGACCATCTTGACTCAACCTAGGACTCGATCCAACTCAACTCATCCTAGGCCTTGACCGTCTTGACTCAACCTTGTGCTTAGACCATAAGTTTAAACCCATGTATAAGTATGAGTTGATGTTTATTCATGTGTTTTTTTATATTAATAAATAAATATCATGTTGAAAAAATTTTAGATATTGAAAAAAAAGAGAGTAAAAGAATAAATTAATTTTTTAAAGACATATAACAACAAAATAAATATAGATAAAAAGATAAATTAACAATGTTAATTAATTAAAAAATCATTTTTAAACACACATCAATATAATAAATATAAATAACAGTAAATATCTTAATATTTTTTTCTTCTTCTATTTATATTACATAAAGTATATTCTATTTACTTAAAAGGAAGATGCGAATCTTTATTTTCTAGATGAGCATTTAGGATTAATTATTCTAATATAGAATAGTCTTATTATAATATCCAAACATCCTATCATAACTTTACTTTTTCTTTTTACAAAATATTGTTATAATTTAGGAGATCTTCTGTTTTATATATCATTTAACTTGTCTTCTCAGTATTTGTTCTTCAAATATTCTTTAATTGAGAATTTCATTCTTATGGTCACCTCAAAGTAGCATGAAGGACACTTGATACATGCACGTGACTTTTTCATGTAAATATTTGATCTAACATAGTGATTGTGAATTGTGTGATTCATACTTACCATGTCAAAGTATTAATTATCATTGCTGGAGTGATTGTAGAATGTATCCGTGTGGTCAATAATTAAGACGTTTTGGTTCTTAAAATGGCTTGTCAAAATCAAGTCAATTACTAACTTATTTTATTAACTTATTAGTGTAGTCAAGTTAATCTTTCCTTAGTTATTTAATTATTTGTCATACATTTCAATACTTTTTTTATTATCATTGTTTTTTTCTTATTGTTATATTTTTAAATATTGTTATAAAAAAATATTTTTAATTTTATACATATAAATTTTTTTGTATTTATTAAATTACCCTTTAATATTCTATGTAGTTAAATTAAAAAAGTTATAACATTACAACTTAAAAATAACTAACGTCTTATTAGATAATATTATGCAAAAATTACATTCAACAAACATTATAAAATATAAACTTAATATAATTGTAGTTAAAATTGAAAATAAAAGGTTAGTCATTTTTATTCTTTTTATTGTAGCAATATATAGAGATCATAATTTCTTTTTGATTTGTCTAATTTTTTACATGATGAGAAAATTAGGTGAAACCATGTTTTATATATTTTTAATTAATATTTATTTAAATAAATGATATATATATATATATATATATATATATATTATGTACTAAGAGAAGAGAGAGAGTTTGTATACAAATATTTCAATGTTATTCTCATTCTTATTTTATTATTAATTCTGTTCTTATTTTATTTAAAGATAATTGATGTAATGTTTTACGTGTCTATGAATAATTCTAGATTTATGGGATCCTTCCCTGGGTCATTAATGAAAAGAATCAACTTAAATATTTAAAAAAAATTAAAAGTCCAAATTGAATAATTTTAAAAAATTAAAAAAATCAATAACTATAAATTTGTTAAAATTTAAATAAAATTAAATGATCAAATTAAGAATTAATTCTGTTAATTTTTATTATAACTAGCAGTATAAAAAGAATTAAAATCTTGTATTCATTTTTTATTATGACAAGAAAATAAAATGTTACATTTTATTATAACTATTTGAAAAAAATTATTGGATTTAAAAAAATATATTCACAAAAGATTTTTATGAAATAAATAACTTTACAATTTTATCATATATTTTTTTTACTATAAATAATAAATAATTAAATTTCAATAAACAGTCATAAAATTTATAAAATAAGACGTTAAATGTAGACACATTAACAATTATTAATAATAAAATTGATAATAAATTTTACAAATATACATAAACACTCATATATATGTAATAATCTTCTATAATAATAAAGAAAGATGATTCCTTATTTTTTTTTACATTTCATAATACATGTTTCATCCTTATTTATTTTAAAAATTAATTATTTTATAAATAATTAACTTTTAATTATTTTTTTAGATTATTTTTTTGTCTAAAATTATTATTTAAATTCTTTTTACATATTTTTTTTAGTTTTATATTTAACAATTATTTTAAAAATTATATATTTATTATTAATTTTAACTTAAATTTTTTAAAATTAAAAAATCTAACACATAAGCATAACTGTGTCTGTGTATTCCTTAAATTTTTTAAAAATTAAAAAATCGAAACTGTGTCTGTATTCGCTAGTTATTATTAATTTTTATAATTTTCACTCCAATTTAACAAATATAATAAAAAAAAAAGGCATCTAAACTATAAAATGTTTCAATTTATTCCAAAGGGAAAAACATATCTTACTCTGCGCCGCACCTGTGTCAAACTGGAGAGAACCCTAGAAACCAAACTCTTTGCTCTTCATACTCTGCCTCCGTAACGCTGAGACCCTACAATCATGGCGGACGTCATGGTAATGAAGGAGATCGAAGACACGGCACTGCGTCTCGGCGTCGATCTCTCCACTCTTGATCTCGACTCCATTCGTCTTCCTCCCGGCGAAACTTGCGGAATTGTCAGGTCTCTATTTCGTGTTTTTCATTTTATTCTTATTCTGGCCACTGAACAGAAACCCTAGGTAGCGGTGTTCTTACGTTTTTTTCTTTTTGCATCGTTTAGTGATGACGAGGAAGTTTACCAGGAGGATAATCTCGAGTTCGAGTCCGGATTTGGTAACATCATTGTCGTTGACAACCTCCCTGTCGTTCCGAGGGAGAAGTTTGAAAAGCTCGAAGGAGTGGTTCGGAAAATTTATAGTCAGATTGGTGTTATCAAAGAGGATGGTCTCTGGATGCCGGTTGATCCTGAAACTGATAAAACCCTAGGGTACTGCTTCATTGAGTACAATACTCCTCAGGTATATTATAAGATTTGTTGTCCTAAGTCTTTTTGTTGTTGGGAATGCCAGAGTTTATTGTGTTTTTGAAAGTTTTTCAAAAAATTGGATATTGAATTGGATTTTTTTTAAATTCTTATATTGTGGGTTTATTTAGGAAGCAGAGCTGGCTAAAGAGAAGACTCACGGATACAAATTGGATCGTGCACATATTTTTTGCGTTAGCATGTTTGATGATTTTGATAAATTTATGAAGGTGCCCAACGAGTGGGCTCCTCCGGAAACTAAGCCGTATGCTCCAGGGGTAATGCTTATATATACTTTCTTCTATTTCCTCTTATGATGTATGCTATTATGCCTAGACTTTAATATATCGATGCACAACTTACTGTTTTTGACAGTCATGGTCCTGACTTTTCAATTAACAATTGTGGCCTTTTGATATGATGACATTAGGATTATAGATGCTTTTTTACTAGTTTCGTGTAAAAAAGTATGTATATGTTATCCATTTTTGTACTGCCTCACATTTAATTTGGTTCTGTGCTTATTTTCTATTATGTGGATTTGTGAATACAGGTGCTTTACTTGTTGTATAGTTTAAAGTTTGTGCATTATCTGTTTGTTTTTAGTTATGGTCTTGTAGCTTTCACACTGGAACTTTGTGGCTTATTGATATTTCTGATGCTCTTTGTTTGTGGCATCTCTTTCAGGAAAATCTTCAACACTGGCTCACTGATGCAAAGGCCAGGGACCAGTTTGTGATTCGTGCTGGTTCAGATACTGAGGTTTTGTGGAATGATGCGAGGCATTTGAAGCCTGATCCTGTTTATAAGCGTGCTGTGAGTAAACATTTTATTTCTGTATTGTGTACTATAAAATATTTATTAGTGCTTATCTTTACATGATTTTGGATTGATGTAGTTTTGGACCGAAAGTTTTGTCCAATGGTCTCCTTTGGGGACATACTTGGCCACTGTTCACAGACAGGGGGCAGCTGTATGGGGAGGTTCTTCAAGCTTTAACAGGCTTATGAGATATGCACATCCTCAGGTTTTCTTTGAGATATATTCTGTGAAATTGTTTGGCTTTTTTTATGTTGGCTTCTTTTTATTTTTACCAACAATTATTCATATTAATATTAAACACAGGTAAAACTTATTGATTTTTCACCTGGTGAAAAGTATCTGGTGACTTATAGTAGCCATGAACCAAGCAACCCTCGAGATGCCAATGTAAGTGCTTCGTCTTTTTGTTTTTTGTTTTTTTAGTATTTCAGACACCCTTCCTAACTCTAGCTTGTTTTGTAGAGGGTTGTTATTAATATCTTTGATGTGAGAACTGGCAAAGTGATGAGGGACTTTAAAGGTAGTGCCGATGATTTTGCTGTTGGAGGGGCTGGGGGTGTCACCGGAGTTTCATGGCCTGTTTTCAAGTACTATTTTATTCATGATTTTTGTCTATCTCATGCAATTATATTATCATCTGCCTGGTTTCGAATGCAGTAATTCATTGTTATCGCTGTCTTTACAGATGGAGTGGTGGAAAAGATGATAAATACTTTGCAAGGATGGGAAAAAACGTGCTCTCTGTGTATGAGACAGAGACCTTTTCTCTTGTTGACAAGAAGTCCCTGAAGGTTGAAAATATAATGGATTTCTGCTGGTCTCCAACTGATCCAATTATTGCTCTCTTTGTTCCTGAGATGGGGGGTGGTAACCAGCCTGCAAGGGTAAGTTTGTGTTTTTCCTTTTATGCACATGACTTGAAATTGTTTTACCTAGTTATCATACACAATGGCCATATCATTTATGAACTGTTTTATATTAATGTTCTTTTACATATTTATAGGTAAGTCTGATCCAAGTCCCCAGCAAGGAAGAACTCAGGCAGAAAAACCTTTTCAGTGTCAGTGACTGCAAGATCTACTGGCAAAGCAATGGAGACTACCTTGCTGTTAATGTTGAACGCTATACTAAAACGAAAAAAAGCACATACACAGGCTTTGAGCTTTTCCGTATAAAAGAACGAGACATACCAATTGAAGTATTGGAGCTTGAGAATAAGAATGATAAGATCATTGCATTTGCTTGGGAGCCAAAAGGCCATAGGTTTGCGGTTATTCATGGTGATAACCCTAAACCTGATGTAAGCATTTACTCCATGCGTACTGGTCAGAATAGCCGAGTTTCAAAGCTCACTACTCTGAAAGGCAAGCAAGCAAATGCTCTATTTTGGTCGCCTGCAGGTCGCTACATTGTACTGGCTGGGCTGAAAGGGTTCAATGGGCAGTTAGAATTTTACAATGTTGATGAACTTGAAACCATGGCTACTGCTGAACATTTTATGGCAACAGATATTGAATGGGATCCAACTGGAAGGTATATGGTTCATCTAAATGCTTAATGATAGTTTAAAATTTTATTTACCTTAGGCACTAATTAAGTTTTCCATTTCTCGGTTTGGTGAAGAGTACTTTTCATTCATTTGTTGATTGTCCCTTGCTTTTCCTTTGTACTTCAGGTATGTTGCAACTGCCGTGACATCAGTTCATGAAATGGAAAATGGTTTCAATATATGGTCTTTCAATGGCAAGCATCTATATCGGATTCTGAAGGATCACTTCTTTCAGGTACTGTATCATGTGCACTGTTATGCATTTTTTTTGGCAATTATACCCTTATTATATAGGGTACATGGAAGAAGAATGATGTTTGAATGTACAATGTTGAATATTCATACGGGGATGGGTTTGGACATTGTAATGTTCCATCTTTGAATCTATGTTTTGGTAGTATGATTGTGATAAAAGATCTTCCATATCTTTGAAATTGTTACAATAATCCTAATACTATTCTGCATGTTGTATGACACTGATTGCCCTGTGTGTATAAATCAATCGCCTCTTATTTGTTTTCTTTTACCTTATAGTTCTTGTGGAGACCAAGGCCACCATCTTTCTTGAGCCCCGAGAAGGAGGAAGAGATTGCCAAGAACTTGAAGAAGTACAGCAAGAAATATGAGGCAGAAGATCAAGATGTTTCGCTGCTGTTGAGTGAGCAAGAACGTGAGAAGAGGAGGATGTTGAAGGAAGATTGGGACAAGTGGGTCAATGAATGGAAGCGAATCCACGAAGAAGAGAGCTTACATCGACAAAAGCTCAGGGATGGGGAAGCCAGTGATGAAGAGGAAGAATATGAGGCTAAGGATATCGAGGTCGAGGAAGTCATTGCCGTAACAGAAGAGGTCCTTCATATTGAATATGGTCAAGAGTGAGTTTTATAGCTTGGCTTGGACCAGAACATTTTATTATTCTCTTTGTCGAGGTTTAGTTGGGCATTTGTAAAACCCAATTTTGTAGTCTTTCATTAGCTTTTTTTATGTGGAAGGAATTCCTTTTACTTCCAAATTTTTATGTGAAAGACAATCTTACTGCCTACTTGTGGCGAAATTGTTCACTCATTCCTCGTTGTCTGCTCTAACAAATGCATGAAGAAATATATGTTGATATATATAAATGCATGAAGAAATATATTTATATTTAATTTAATTTATTATTGTTGTTGTTGATGATGTTACTCTTGCAAGTAGGTTTGTGAGTATACATGTGATTGAACACTATTTAAAGTTTGTGCTTGAAGGTTTTAATGTGATTGCACTTGAAGTTTGTTTTGGAGTAATTAATTTGAGTATATTACCCATCATATAAGGTAAGTTTTTGAAAATGTTTGTTAAATTTATTGTTAACGAGTTTTAACTTCATATTCTGAATATTTGTTTGATTAGAATATTTTGTGAAGTGTGTGAACTGAATTATTTGGTCTCGATTTGACTGTTATGCATGTATGAAGAATTTCTCTGGGTTTTTAATACTAGAAATTACATTGTTTGATATGATAACTATTTGAAGTCCTTTAATATATTTTTTTTAATACTCGAGTCCTTTAATATATATATATTTTTGAATAATAACTATTTGAAGTTTTAATAACATATGTTCTTTTACAAGAAAAAGTTGAAAGCATACCTGGTTACAAATATATAATCAGGATCTGAGTGTCCTATGAGAGTGGACGGTGTCCAACATTAAAAGTAGCCTTAGGGTACTTGAATACGCTTCACAACTTATCAATTCCGAAGATTGTTCGTGTGCCCACCTACTCATGAGAGAACTGAATACTTGTATTGTTCATTACTTACGATGAGAAAGCTTTTCATTTCCAGATGTTGGGAAACCCCATCAAACTTACTTGAACTTTTAGATTTCGAATTTACGAAGGACACTTCAAAAGATTTTATGTTCCTACGTAGAAACACCATTTGTTCATAAAGTGAGCAAATTTAGAATAATTTAACTCCTACTTCATGACCTACAAACATTCATTTCTTCACTGTAGTATATACGATAGTATGTTGGACTCCAAAATGCCTTCTATCCGACCCATAATGAAACAATGTACTTCTTACTCTTCCAATAAGGTTCAATTCGTCCTTTTCATTACTATATTTGTCTCACAATGTATTCATTTGTTAGGGTACTCAACAAAACTCAAATCCATTGTTCATTCTTCAACACTTAACCCTATCGATATGGTTTAGCATGGACATCGTCCAATGCTTCAAGTGATCAAAAGCCTCGAATTTTGGTTTCATTACGAAAACATTCACATTTAGAATTTCTTTATTCAAGAGTCGATATAATAAAGAAATTTACATTTTATTATTATTTTCCATCAATATTTTTCTTTGGTTTCATATGTATTATCCCTTTTATGTAACTATTGACTTTTTATTGTATATAAATGAAATCTATTTACAAATGTTTTTTTAGTAAATGTTCTCAAATAAAATTGATTATAAATTGAGTATAACAAATAATCAGTTATAAAATTATCAATTAGTAAAATAGTTTAATTTTAAAAACAGTTTTTTAACTTTGTTATTCTGATTGAGAAGTATGATTTGTTACCCTTTATGATGGTGAAAATACACTAATTTATTTTGTTGTTTATGCCCAACTTCTGTTCCGAAAATTTCATACACACTTGTGTAGGCCTGCAAATTGCAGGAGTCAACTCGAAAGCATCAAGAGTTAAAATATAGGAATGAAGCTGCTGTAACATGGGAACAGAAGAGTATCTATTGGATAGTCATTCAGTCACTAACAGTAGTATATTAATTATTGGATTGAATATGTTTTTGGGAAAAATACGTTTTTGGTTTCTCAAGTTTGACTCAAATTTAGAAATGGTTCCTGGTCGAAACTTGGTCACTGTTTGATCCCTATATTTTTAAAATTATTGTTTTTAGTCCTTATTTTTGGATGATATTAAAAATAACAATATTAAAAATAATAAACGGCGTGTTACGTGTTATTTAATTTTTTATATAGAAAATAAAACTAGCGTCGGCTTGGCCGACATTTTTAACAAAAACTGAAAAATATGTTTTTGATCCCTGAAGTTTGAACTTAATTTGAAAATTGTTCCTAATTGAAACTTGATCACTGTTTGTTCCTTGTATTTTAAATAATAATTATTTAATAATAATAATATTATACTACTAATAATAATAATAATACTACTACTACTATTAATAATAACATTATATAATAACAATATTATATAATTGTTAATAATAATATTATCATATATTAATAATAATTAATAATATTAATATATCAATAATATTATTAATAATACTATTAATAATTATATATCAGTACTATAATTATATTATTAATAATATTAATATTATTATTATTATAAAATCTTATTAATTACTAATATTAAAAACTATTAATAGTAAATAATAATAATAATAATATTATTATTACTCATATATTAATATTATTAATTATTATTTATATTATTACTGATATATTATTATTAATATTAATATTAATAATAGTTATCATATTATTATTTATTTTAATATTATTAATAATTATATATTATTATTATTATTAGAATAGTATTATTATTATTATTATATAATTATTATTTATTGTGTAGAGACTAAATAATGACCAAGTTTTAACTAGGGACCATTTCTAACTTAAGTTCAAAGTTCAGGGGTCAAAAACATTTTTTTTTTCAGTTTTTGTGAAAAGCGTCGGTTAGGCCGACGCTAGTTTTTTTTTCTTTATATCAATAAATAAATAACACGTGGCATGCCTTTTGTTACTTTTAACGCCGTTCAAAAATAGAGACTAAAAATAATGATTTTGAAAGTACAGGGACCAAACGATGATCAAGTTTCGATCAGGGACCATTCCCAAATTATGGTCAAACTTAAGGGACCAAAAACATATTTTTCCCTATGTTTTTTGTCCCTCAAGTTTCAGTGAAATTTGAAATTAGTCTTTTTTCAAAATTTTTGACAAATTTTGTCATTTACCTTTAAAAATGTGTGAATTTAGTTCATTTAACCAAATTTTTTAAGTTTATTAACGTTTCAAGCACATTTCATCATAGTATTTGAATTGTTTATGACACATTTTCGCTTCAATGTTAACTCAAATATTATCATAAAATGCGTTTAAAATGTCAAATAAACTAAACAAAATCTTGTAAGAAAGACTAAATTCATGCATTTCTAAAGATGAAAGACTAAATTGGTATAAAGTTTCAAAGAGAAACTATTTCCAAAATTCACTTAAACTTGAAGGACCAAAAACATATTTAACCCTTGATTATTCTTTTGAAGTGTGTTTTTGTCTAAAAATGTTAAATTGGTCCTCCAGTTTTATAAGTTTTAATTTGGTCTCAATTTAAAAAAAATGATGCAATTTGATCATTTTTCTTAGATTTATTGAAGCAAATCAATGATTTTTTATTAAGATTGACATTTTTATTATGTTAATTATATCAATCAAACAAATCATCCTTATTAACAACTTCAATTTTGATGAAAAATCTTTGATCTGTTTCAAGATATTTAATAAAAAAAGGCAAATTACATTAATTTTTAAAAAATCAAGATCAAATTAAAACTTTAAAAAAGTTGAGAACTAACTTGACATTTTTTGAACAAAACCAGGACCAAAAGAATAATTGAACTTATTTTTAATTTTAGCAACAACTCGTTGTTAATTCTTATTTAACAAATCTCACTTATAATTCTATAGTTTCCCCTAAATTTTAACTAAAGGTGGCTGGAGGAAAAAATCCCGCTAAAAATGCAATAAATTTTCTAAAATATTAAATCCTTTAGAAAGTCAATAAGAATTTTGCACTAATTATGATCTCCTAAGAAAATATGTTCATCTTATTTATCATATTACAAATTCTTATTTAACAAGTTCTATTTATTTTATGGCCTACATATTTCCTTAATTTTTCCTGTAGTATCAAAATTCTAATTTTCTTAGCACCATTATTCTCCAAAGTACATCATGTATACTATAGTGGGGCTAACACCTTAGTTGACTCCATTGTCTCACACCCACTTTGTTTCTTTTTCCATTATCTATTTTTCTTTTCAATTCTCCTGCAGCCATCCATTAATATTAGGCCACTACTAGCTAGTTTTGGCAACACATGTGGTGGAGTACTTTGGTTACACTCCATCTATGCCACAACTATATATATATATATATATATATATATATATATATATATATATATATATATATTTATATTTATTTATTTAGATGGATAAATAAATATATCGATGGATAGGTATATATTTATTTAGATAGATATTTGATTATTTGTTTATTTAGATACGTAAATATTTATCTATTTAGATAGATAGATATATTTTAGATAGATAAATAATGTTTAGATAGGTAATATATATCTACCTATTTAAATAGATAGATAGATTAAAAAAAGATAAATAATATATATATATATATATATATATATATATATATATATATATTTGTTTATCTAATGATATTTTTATTTCTTATAATTTAAAAAATGTTTGTGATAGGAACAAGAGTAAAAGAATAAAACAAAAGAAAGTTATCGATGATACTAAATTAAAAATATATCAAGGGTAATATTAGCTTTCTTACAAAATGAACAATATATGGCAAACAAATAAGAGAGATTATTGAACCTTTTTCCACTCTTTCACTTATTTCCACATCCCTTCTACCAAATTGATTCGTTAACCCAGGGACAGTCCTTTTTAAGACCAAGGATAATCATGACTCTCCCAAAAACTTTTCATTTTATTTTTTAAATATATTTTAAAATTATATTTTTATATTATTATTGTTCAATATAGAAAAAAATATATAGAGTTCATATTTTATATTTTAAATATACATAAGATGACTATAATTATAATAAAGAGTGATACAAATATATATGATAATCAAATATAAATATAATAAATAAAAAATATTATAATTATAATAGGTATAAACATGTCTCAAAACAATATTTCTAAGAATGATCAACAAATAATTCAACATTTTTATATCTCTAGACTACTCCAAGTTAAAAAAATCTGAATTTGACCAATTGTCCCATTCCATATTTGAACAATCAATTTGTGACCAATCTACTATTCCCTTGTTAGACTCAGAAGTAGGATTCTCCTTTGAAAATGAGTTGTCCAAGTTTTTAGACTCAGAAGTAGGATTCTCCTTTGAAAATGAGTTGTCCAAGTTTTCAAGTTTATGAGAAGAATTAGTATCTAACACCCTCGTACTTGTCTTGTCTATATCCTTGTTACTTTCCTTGCTTGTATTTTCCTTGTGTGTTTCATCATTATCTGCCACAATAGGAGAAAAACTACTATTGCCTTCTTTACAGACCATTTGTTTCACAGGTTCAACCATATCTCTCTTGGTTGAGATCACATTGTAAGAAGGGGAGACGACCTCCTTATTACATGTTGCATCATGAGAAATATGAGTAGGAGGTAGGGACACATATGTATCCCTTTGAAATGAATGGATTGTGGGATGTGTTCTCGAAACTGAATTAGATGAAATCTGTAATTCCCTTTGTGCAGATTTCACGACCAAGGATTCAGTCGATGCAGAAGAGGATCCAGAATCTACTATGTTATTAGGAGATGGTAGCAACATGTTTGTACCTATAAATGTGGAGAATGTTAAAAATTTAATTGATGACATATGAAAACTAAGTGGTATACTTTATGCAAACATAAAACAATCATACATTGGACTTGCTTTTTCTTCCCAGGTGGTCTACCACGAGGTTTCTTTGAAATTGCACACCCATCTACTGTCGGAGTATCTTTTCTCTTCATGTCAGACACTTTAATCATAGGTGATGAGAAGTGTGTATGGAACATGGTTTTAGGTGGTGGCAACGACATTGTGTTTTGCACAGGAAAAACTGTAGTAGAAGACACAACTAATAAAAAGGAGAAAAAAAATCAATAGGTTAAAGGAGGAAAAAAAAATCAAAGATGAAAAAAAAAATAAAAAAATAACAGTAACCATATTTTAATCCATTAACAACCATAAAATTTGTGCATCTACCTGGAGGATTTTGGATAGAATTTTCCACTAGAGGAATAATTGCAGGATTTGTGACCACAGTTGTGACATTAGACATGGGTGATCTTGCATGGAAATTGTCCATACCTTTCTGAATGTCTTGCAACAACATTTGGATTCTATTTTTCTCTTGCATTAGCATGACCTTTTCTGCCTCCAACCATATATTTTGTTTCTTCATAAGTATATATTGATTCAATATCTCCTCCAAATTCATCAAATTCTGGGACACCAAGAAAACAAAATTGATGAGAAAAAATATAGGTCTTTTGAGGTAGATTTATTATTCCTACCATTCTCAATAGTCTCACTTCGTTTAGAAATTTGAGGCCTAAGATAATTTAAATATTCATTTCTCCTTCCACCCTTTGAAGCACCATTTAAAGACAAAACCATGACGAACCAATGTTCCGATCCAAGGTCTGATGATTAAAATCATTGTCAATCACCATACATTTGAGATATTGTTCGCTTTAAGTATTTAAAGTGCCTTAGACCTCAACTTCTAAGCGATGTAAGACTATTGTGTGTATTAAGTGTGATAAGAACACTATTGAAATTTAAACTTACACTTGGATTTTAAACATAGAATGAAAGAACATCAATTCATTTGTGAAAATTGGAAAGACAAGGAGAAAAAAAATCAAAAGATAGAAAAAGTAGGATGAATAACCTCGTTTGGTGGCAGATTGGAAAAGAGTGGCAAGACTTCATTGCAAAAGGTGACCCTTGTTTGGTAGAATTTGTTGCGACACAAATACTGATCCACCATGATGGCAACTAGAGCCTGGAGATCGTTACCCCTTTCACAAGGCATTGATGTCATTGAGAATATCAAATACTAACTCACTCTTTTTTGTGCTTTGAAATCAAACTTTAGGAAAAGAACACTTTGAGGTGGTGTGAGATGAACTACTTTTATACTAGAAGGAAGAAGGCAAATATAAATCTTTTATCTTTATTATCTTTTCAATAAATCTTAAATCTTTATTATCTTTTAATTAAATCTTAAATCTTTGATAACTTTAATTATTTTCAAATCAATTTATATTACTAATTTTATTTATTAAATTTTAAAAATTTATAATTTATAATTAAATCTATATTATTTTTGATTAATTTATTAAATCAATTTTATATATTCGGTTTAATTTCTCTTTCCATTTTTCTTAGTGTTTTCTTATAGGCTCTAGATAAGAGTTTTATCTTTTTACTGCGTTTTTTAAAAAAATATTATTAGATAGATTTTATTTTTTTAGAAGAATAAAATATTAAATAACATCATTTACGTGTTATTTATTTTAACACGTTTTTTCATAGTTTTTAGAATATAATTATTTGTAGTTTTGTTTTTCCGAGAAAAAGATATTAGACAATTATTATTATTATTATGTATTTTTGTTTTATCATACCATTATATTTAAAAAAAATACAATCAAAATTCCTTTGTTAGTGTTTATATTAAGATATATATTTGATTATTTGTTTATTTTTTTTGTCTATTTAGATAGATAGATATATAAATATTTCAATAGATAGATATATTTTAGATAGATAGATAAAATAACTATTTAGATAGGTAATATATATTGTAAATATTTATCTATTTAGATAGATAGATAATATACATATTTAGATAGATAATATTTAGATAAGTATATATATTGTAAATATTTACCTATTTAGATAGATAGATAGATATATTTTAGATAGATAGATAATATACCTATTTAGATAGATAATATTTATATATATATATATATATATATATATATTATATATATATATATAT
>Ga0214545_1003720_pt1 | contig 28916 bp, 29 predicted proteins | sample CNSS4metaG_FD_160064 | JGI IMG/M metagenome (GOLD analysis project Ga0214545, IMG submission 160064) | Root nodule microbial communities from cowpea collected in UCLA plant growth center, Los Angeles, California, USA - CNSS4 | ecosystem: Host-associated > Plants > Roots > Nodule | place: USA... | reverse complement strand
CCTAACCCTTGGATGCTTTGGATCCATGAGGTGTAGGAAGAAGTGTTGACTTCCACTTAGTCCACCTTGACTCTTTTGATAGCTCATGGCCAAATCTCCTATTGGGCTTAGTCAAGCCTAATTTTATCAATTGAACTACTCATTGTTTGACTTATTATTCTAGAAAGTAAAGCCTAAACAATGGGCCAATGTTATTGCTATTCTATTGCTCTTTGAGACATCTCTTCAAATCTTCACATCTTCTTTGGCCCATGTGAAGAGTATGAGAAGCCCATGTAGGTTTGTGCCATCTTGAATGAAGCCCAATTTGATCTTTTTTTAGCATGCCCATCATTATTGGGCCTCTTGATGGGCTTAGGCTTCATATGCATGTGGGCCATGGATTGGGCCTTGTTCATGATTTGGGCCTAGGCGTTGCCCAAGCTATAAGCCTTGTTGGGATCACATTAGGGGGTGTAGGCGATATAATCGGTAAAAGGGTGGCGGTGCCTGGGTTGTTAGGATGGTAGCGGGTGAGGTGGAATGGGATGGTGGATGAGAGTAGGAAAGGTGGAAGTAAAGTTGTGAGGTAGGATGTGGGTGGTGGGAAGGGTGGCAGCGGGGGTAGGTGCTATAAGGTGTCCTGTGAGGGTAGGATGGAAGTGTGTATGATGGGTCGAGATGATGAGAGTTTGTTGAATGGTAGTGAAGGTGTGCGGGGTAGGATTGTACTCACTTTCCCCCCCACTAGGCTGCAAAGCCCGGGACTTTGTGGCTTCTGACGTTTCTTTGGCTTTTCCCTTTTGGGTGGGATCAACCTCAATCTTTCTCCTTAGCCGGGATTTTTCATGTCTGAGTGCCTCCATTTCATCAACACTGCGCTTCTTCATATCAATTAGCTCTTGTTGCATTTTGGCTTGGCCTTCCAAGATAGCGACCAAGTCCGGGGTGGTACCAGCAGGTGCTACAAGGCCTGCTTTAGTTTGCTTGTTGACTCCGGCTCTGCTGCGGGTAGAGACCATCTTCAAGGGAATGCGGGTAGATCCGTAAAGTATTACTTTGGGCCCCACGGTGGGCTCCAATTGTTCCTGCGGAGAACAAATAAGAGATGCTAGACATGAATGATACCTTACCTCAATCCGTAATCTCCTTAGTAGGCTCCTCTTCGGTTGATGTATGTTATTTGTTGGCGTCTCGGCTAGCACTGGTCTGGACCCAAGAGGGGTTACCTGCGGAGAAGACTCTGACGCTCAAGTCAGCAAAGAATTCCTTAAAAAGTCAAATCTCATGATTAAGGGATTAATGAATTTGTACCTTTAATTAGTGGGGTCCATGCATATTTATAGATTATTAATTATGTCTGCCACGTCATGGCTAGGCTTTTGATTGGACCGCAGATGGGCCTGGGCCAAGCTTAGGCCCTACAGTTTGATTATTGTGGGCCCCAGGGGCCTGATTAGTAGTGTTTTAGATCTATCAAGTTCTCGTTCAATTTCCTTAAGTTAGCGGCTTAGGTCGCTTACTCTTGCTTTGTTCGACATACATGATTATTGTTTGCTTTCTTGAGGGGGCTATGTAGGCAAATCCCATGGTTGTATTCAAGCTAAGCCGCCTAGGTGTAATATTTTTTCATAAATGTGTTTTGCCTTTTAATCAAGTAAAAGTAATGATTTTTACATTGTAGCAAGTTTGCACGGTGTTTTAATCTACATGATTGTTAATCACATAAGTTCAAGGGTTTTTAATTTTGATTGAGAATGTTCTTTCATTAAATGGGTTTCTGCCAATTTTTGAGAATGTACTTTGATGAGAGTGAAAACTTTAACTAGACTTAATAAAAGATGTACTTTGGTTAATTAGCTTTTTGCTTGACATTAGAGGTAAAAGAATGGACATGATTAAGCATAGTAATATTTAATTGAGAATGTACTTTGGTTTAATTTACTATGATTAATCTACAAAATTATTGTTTTCAATTGAGAATTTACTTTGGTTAGTAGTGAAAAGGCTAGCAAATTTATTCAGAATTTACATTGATTAATTTGCAAATCTACAACAATAATTAATTGGGTAATAATCTTTAGATAACCGATGATAAATCCTATGTTGAAAAAGTAGTGGAATTAATCTATTTTCTCTATCATTGCTTTATATTTTTTTATCTTTCACCAATTTTATTCTCTTGTTACTTTTATTATTTGACTAACCATTTTATTATAGTTTTTATAAGAACTAATTTGTTAGAAATCAATTTTGTGTTCATTGGGAAACAACTAAGGGTTGACTTTACCCATACTAATCTTTTGGCTACTTGCTTAACAATACTAGAGTTGTTACAAATAAGTAGTATTAATTTGATCGCTTCACGAAAGCATTATCACTGTTAACGATTGGGATGGGATGTCCCAAGCCGAAGATCGAGACGCACTAGTGTAGATTATTGTTTTTAACTCGCCTTATATGCCTCGGTTATCTAAGAACCGAAGCATATAATGACGCGGTGGCATTTTTGCAATTCCAACCAACTTTTATGCCTCAATTCACAGAACACCCAAAGAAAAAAATGTGTTATGCTTTGGTTCATTAAAAATTGGTGCCAAAAGCTTGCATATGCCTCGCTTGTGGAGTATCGAAGCCAAAAACTTGGCTAATATTTCAAAAATGCCACTAGTCGTTTCATATTTGGCCTCGATGGCAGAAGACCGGTTCCAAAAGCTCTCATATGCCTCAATTATTAATTGAACCGAGGCCATAGAGTTTAATTAGGGCTCAAAACACTTACCCTATTTTCCTCTTCTTCTTCCCTGCGCTTCTTCTCTTCTCCGCTACTGATGAGTGCATATTTTTGCCCTCATTCAGTGTTTAATTCTGGGTATTTAATTGAATTTGTGTGCTTAAAGAGTGATTTAATTGACAATTCTGATAATTCGACTATTTGAGCTTGTGTAATAAAAATGTCTTAAAAAGTGATTTTTAGCTGCATAAATTATTTTTGGATATTTTGACGTTTGTTGATGCAGCTGAAGGTAAGATTAAGCTCATTTAAGGTGGAAAAATAAATTGATTGAAGTTACAAACCACCTTTAAATAAGGTTGAAATTAGCAAGTTCTCGAAAAATCACTTCTGCACCAAGTTTTTATTTTACACTTCTCCAAAATCCCTTATTTCAAGTAGACCACTTAAAAACTTGTTTTGCACCCCTAGTTTTACTAAGTTGCACCCCTTTTACCACTTAAACTGCACTCAACTAGATCATGCCATGTGGCAATCCTTACCTTCTAAATCTGTCCAACCACATGATGACACGTGTCATGAACCTCCACTCATTAAATTGACCAATCAGAGAATGACACCTCATCACCCTCTCTTCTTCAACCAACCAGAAATCCTAGCCTAAATCTTCACTATGTTTCTGCCGCCATTACACTCAATGTCGTCAACCATTACTGCCGCAGAACCACCATCTTCGCACCATGACAACCACCATTGCAGCTGCGTTCCACATGCAACATCTTGTCAAAGCAAAACGTAACCAACGCACGCCTCACTATGAAAATTGCACCATTGAACTTTGTTCAAGAATTGTGTGAAACAGCGGCGCCACCACGAAAGCACCGCGGAGCAGCACCTATTCCAGCAGCAAAACATGCACATGTTGGCGCCACTATAGTAGTCGCGACTGACGTTGAACACCATTGACAACCACCGCTATAGTGCGATTAAACTGCGTCGCGCATGAACCTTTCACAGATCTGGACCTGTTCGTCTATGCAAAACCAGCAACCTCTATTCACCTGATCAGAAACGGAGCAGCGACGTGCACTTTCCATTGTAGCAGTGAGGATCAGCCTCATTCCTCTATTACAAATGCAGAAACCCTAATTTAGGAAAAAGAAAGCTTCATTTGTGACAAAGAGAGGAATGCCACATGTCAACTTCTCAATGGACAATCAACGGGTCAAATTTGGTCAAACATTGCATATTTTGGTCAAAGTTGGTCTAAGAAGATCAAAAGAAAGGGGTTGAAGTGCAAATTTTCATCCTTTTGGATTTTCCAGCAAATTTGGACCATAGGATTGAAAATGGCTTATTTAGAAAATTAATGCAAATATTATGTGGTGATAATTTATTAGATATCTTTATATAATTAATTTATTTAATTATATAATAAATTATTAACCAACTATATTTGTTAAATATTTTTAAAACTAACTATCTCTCCAAATATTTTTAAAATAACTATAAAGATAAATAATATTTATCTTTATTTTAAAAGATATTTGAGAGGTTTTAGCAACCAAAAAGTCCAGTCCAAGTCCTATATAAAGAGACCAAGGGAGGAGAAGAAAAAGGACAAGCTTGGGACATCGGAGTTTTGGAACCCTTAAGGGAGCCTAATTTCGTTTCCTTTTTCTCTCTATTCCTCTTTCTATTTTTATTTTACTTTTGCATTCCATGGAATGCTAAACTTCTTGGGTTGATTCAATTGTAATTTCATTATGGACTCTGAGGTTAGAATGAAATAATTTCTTTGTTCATTTTATTATTGTTGAGGTTTTAATTCATCTATGTCTTTTATCTTTGAATCACATAAAAAGTAATGATTTTAGATCTATATGCATGTTGATCATATGAGTCCAAGGGTTTTTAAATTTAATTGAGACTTTACTTTGGTTTTATTTAGGCATATGAAGTGAAAATCTCATGTGTTAATTTCTGATTCAACTTGATCAGTCACCTGAGAAACTTTCATGTGATGAAATGAGTTTTAATAATTGAGATTTTACTTTGGTTAAAGGTATTTACTCTAACGAAAATTAATCGAGACTTTACTTTGATTAATAAAGCTTTTTATTTGGTGAGGAGATAAAAGAATAGACATGATTAGGCATAGTAAAATTTGATTGAGACTGTATTTTGGTTGAATTTACTATGGATAATCTAAAAGTTCTCACTGTTAATTGAGATTGTACTTTGGTTAAAAGTGAGAACGCCAACAAATTAATTGAGACTTTACATTGATTAATTTGCAAATCTACAACAATAATTAATTGAGCAATAATCTTTAGGAAACCAATGATGAATCCTATTTTGAAAACAACATTGGAATCAACCTATTTTTCTTTACTATTATTTTTATCTTTTTATGTTTATCTCTTATATTTTTATTATTTTATTTGACTAACTCTTTTGTATAGTTTCATAAGAACTAATTTGTTAAAAATCAATTCTATGTTCGTTGGGAGACGACTTTGGGTTACTTTACCCTTTATATTTTGTTGACTACTTTCTGAACAATATTGAAGTTGTTATAGATAAGTAGTATTAATTTGATTGCGTGAACGACAACGTTATCAGCTACAACTCTATTTCTCTCTTCTCTCTCTCTGTAACCCGCACATCCATTGGTTCTTTCTCGCTGCCACCACGTTGTCGTTGCTTCTGCCACCGTTGCCTCTGCTATTTCTCTACACCTCCATTTCCTGCACCCCCTCCCTACTTTCCAGCCACCGTCGCGCCGCCGTTCCTCAAGGTAAGTTTCCAACGCATTTTCTTTTTGTTTTCCATTTTGTATATATTTATTTTCAATTTGGGTTATTGTTGAGTCACAAGAATTTAAGAGCATTGGGTTTGAAGTTGTGTGGGGTGTTTTGAGTAGTTTTGTAAGAGAATTGGGTCTAAATTTAAGAGCATTGGCTCTGAATTTTAAAGCATTGAGTCTGAATTTAAGAGCATTGTAACAACACTACAATTCAATAGGTAATATATTTTGTTAAGGTTTTTGGTTGTTTTTGTTTTTTTCTATTATTTATGACCTTCCCTTTTGTTTTTTATTGTCTCTTGTAGCTCTCAAAAATGTGGTTAGCGTTGCATTGCATCATCTTCCATTGTCATTCGCTTTTTACGCTCCAGATTCCTAATTCTAATATTTTCCTATGATTTTGTAGTTTGTTATGTATTAGTTTTATATTTTATATATGTGGTTAATTATTTGTTTAAATATGTTGTTTGCTTTTCTTATAGTGTGAGTTAGCCTTAGTTTACCGTTTGAGATTCAATACGAAAATTATGTATTGTCCCTGAGTTTTCATTTTGAAGAAGCTACATTTTTTTTAAATTATTATAAGAGGATACAATACTAATAATTTAAATGTATTGAATCTTGAATTGTCCGATTGGACAGTTTAAGAAGATTAATCACTTTCTAGTAGTTTATTGGTGCATATATTTTAAAAGACATATCTTAAAATTCAATAATATTTGTCAACTATGTTTTGTATTGATCTTTGGGTGCATATTTTATTGTGCTTAATAATCACTTTCATTTCGTGTATCCTGAAGGCCAATGCGAAATGCTGGCAAAATTTTGTGAAATTTAAGATATGCATTTTAAAATTAAGATGTACTTATAAAATAAATAAAAGTGAATATTGTTTAATGGGATAAGGTCCCACCTGGATTACTGAAATTGTTCACGCAATTTCAGTATATATATGTATGGATCGAGATTGGATTAATTTACCACACATCAGTACTGAATATGAGAACGAAGTAGAAGAATTTATACAATTTACGCAACGCTTTGAGAGTAGAAGTGATGATGAGGTGAAGTTTAGATGTCCTTGTGTCAACTGTTTGAATGAGAGAAATTTGAATGCAACTCAAGTTAGAGAACATCTTATTTGTGATGGTTTCCTTAGAAGTTATACAATATGGACATGGCACGACAAATTAATAGACTTTCCAAATGTTTCTCGAACTGAACATGTTGTCCACTCCACCATGAAAGAGCGACGAGAAGAGCGAGTAGAAGAAGACAATATGAAGGACATGATACGGGATGTTGGCACATAAGCTTTTGCACAAGCGCAAGTGTATGAGACGATGTCTGCTGATGCGAAAACTTCGTTGTAAGTCAGTTCAACTAAGTTCACGTGATTGTTAGCGGTTTTAAGACTTGTGAATTTGAAAGCGACCAATGGTTGGACAGATAAAAGTTTCACAAAATTGCTCATGCTCTTGAATGAAATGCTTTCCAAGGGAAATGCTCTACCTACTCGAAACTATGACGCCAAGAAAATTCTTTGTCCAATGGGTATGGAGTATAAAAGGTTACATGCATGTCCTAGTGATTTCATATTTTACAGAAAAGAATTTGAAGATTTGAAAAAATCTTCAAAGTGTGGGTCATCACGGTATAAGCAAAAGGAAGGATCTACTTTGAAAGTAGTCTGGTACCTTCTAGTCGTGCTCATACTTAAGCGTTTGTTTGCAAAAGACGTTAAAAACCTTAGATGCATGCAATTGAGAGAAGATGTGATGGACTGCTTCATCATCCAACTGATTCAATGCAATGGAAAAATATTGATCAGGAGTTTCCCAAGTTCAGTCAAGAATGTAGAAATATTCGATTTGGCTGAGCTACCGATGGAATGAATCCATTTGGTAATTTAAGTGCAAACCACAATTGTTGGCTCGTTATATTATTCATTTACAATTTATCTCCTAAACTCTATATGAAGAGAAAATACATGATGTTGTCTGTGATGATATCTGGTCCAAAGTAGTCTGGAAATGACATAGATGTATATCTCAATCCACTAGTTGAAGACTTGAAGTTGTTGTGGGTTGATGGGGTTGAAGTATTTCAAGATGCATGCAATGTTATTTTGCATCATTAATGACTTTCCATAATCTGTCGGGGTACAATGTTAAAGGTCATAAAGCATGTCCTATATATGAAGAAAACACTACATTTCATCAATTGAAAAATGGAAGGAAGACCGTGTATCTGCACCATCGAAGGTTTTTACAAGCTAATCATCCTTATCGAAGGTTAAAGAAAGCATTCAATATATGACCTTTAAATTCATGAAAAGGTTAATAAAGTACATCATGTATTTGGCAAAACATCCAAGAAGTCATCTGCATCGAGCCTTTGAAAGAAAAAATCATTATTCTTTGATCTTCCATATTGGTCAAAGTTACAAGGAATTGTATATATGTCATGCATGTAAAGAATAATATGTGTGATAGTTTGATTGGTACACTACTTAACATTCAGGGAAAAACAAAAAATGGAGTAAATGCTCATTTGGATTTGGTTGAAATGAATATTCGAGAATACATGGCACCAAGGGAGGTTTGTGTGCATTCTTCTCTTCAATTTGTAGCAAAGTTATTGATCCTTTCAAGTTAGATGAACTTTAAGTCGAGATTGTTATTATCTTGTGTCAACTAGAGATGTTTTTCCCTCCATCATTTTTGGACATCATGGTACATTTACTTGTTCATTTGGTAAGAGAAATCAAGTTTTGTGGACTTATATACTAAAGATGGATGTATCCCATTGAACGTTACATGAAGATTTTGAAAGTGTATGTGAAAAATCAATATCGTCCAGAAGCTTCAATGATCGAAAGGTATATTGCTGAAGAAAGTGTCGAGTTTTGTTGAGATTGCATGGCAAAAGCAAAATCGATTGGAGTTCTTTAGAGATCATGGTTGAACAGGTGTTCTATAAGTAACAACATACGAGGTGTGAGTATGATTAGCAAAGATCACGAACAGTTGTTGCAAGCACACCTATACATATTGAACAACACAGATGAGGTGATGTCTTACTTATCTACACACAAAGTCATTGTGAAAGATAACAATCCAAGACCATCAAAGAAATGGCATTTGATGGAGCATAATAGAACATTTATGCATTGGTTTAAATTCGAGGTTTTGAAAGATCCGCAATGTTTTGAGACCTTGATGTGGTTAGTGAATGGGTTGAAATTTGATGTCGTTAGAGGTTCCCTTAAATAGAAATGTTTAGGGGTCTCTTAGCAAACACAAAAGTTATAAAAAGGATAACAATACAAATAACAAAACCTAGACTCTAGAAAGTAGGTCAACAAATGAGCATATGGACACATTCTAGAAGCCTTCTTGGCCAAGGCAAGGTGGATGCTCCTTCTAGATGTTTCTAGACTTCTTGGTGGACAAGGCATGTGGTCATCCTTTCTAGATGTTTCTAGAAAGCTTTGCTCATTCTCTTTCTTCCACATGTGCTCTCCAAAAGCCATTTAAATGTGTCACTTGTTAATCAATCAAAGTAACTTCTTGATTAATTCTAACCTAAGTTTTTACCTCTAATCAAAGTAACTTCTCAATTATTAGCAAAAATTCATGCAATCATATGAAAGTATCTAAAATTAATCAAAGTAACTTCTTAATTAAAATTTAAAAACCCTTAGACTCATGCCATTGTTAAGTTGTGTAGATTTAACACTATGCTAACTGCTATAATGTAAAAATCATTACTTTTACTAGATTAAGAATCAAAAGACATAGATGACAAATAAATCTCAACAAGAATCAAAAGAACAAATACATTAATTCAGCTAACCTTAGAATCTAGTTAAGAAATTACACTGGAATCAACCTTAAAAGCTTAGACCTCTATGGATTGGATGGAATACATGATAAATGATGAATGCAAGAAAAATAAAAGCGATGGAAGAACGAGAGATGTGGTGGATTATGGTAGCTGCCAAAACCAGATAGTTGCTAAGTGTTTTTCTTCTACTCCATTGGATCTCTTTATATAGGCTTCGATTGGACATGGACTTTATCTGTTCTGTTGCTGAAATCTTTTATCTTTATTTAATTAATTAGCAACTTATTTTTTGTCCAATTTCTAATTATGCCCCTCTTGTTTGACAATTTTACCAGAATCTGCAATGTTTGACTAGTCTTTGACTAAAATTGACCAGTTTTGACTAGTTGAGTGACCCATGAGAGACTAACATGTGGCAGCTTCTTCTCTCTCCCAAATTAGGGTTTCTGCAGATTCACATTGCACTGGCTGTTGCCGTAGGTTCGTTAATGTGTTCCAGAATGCAGAGGTTATTCGTGGTGGCTCACGATGGTCCATTTTGCAATGGTGGTTGTCTACGTTTCTTCTCCTTTGGCTGCGCAGAGGTTCGAACAGGTGTTTTTGCTTCTGCTCATTGTGGCTACGTGTGGTAGAGAACGATGTAGACACCGTTGGTGCACGAGGATGATGGCGCGATGGTTGTGGATTCAACGTTGCAGGTGCGTCATGGTGTAGATCTGGTTCGTGAGTTGCATTAAGTTCGCTGTTGTTGCGAAACAATGGTGACGGGTTCTCGTTCCAAAGTTATGATGGTGGATGCGTGAAGGTTTCGCTAGTGCAGGTTGATGGTGGTGCTACCATTGAAGGTGCGTGAAGGTGCAATTTAACGACAAACTCCTTGCACTGCATTCGAACAAATGTGGTGGTGTGTTGATTAAGTTGAGATGCGTGAGATGGAAGATGATTCCATGGTGGCCGGAGAGTTTTAACGCAGTGGTTTTCTGCGTCACGGTGGCTACATTTTCCAACATGGTGGTGACAGTGTGGAGTGTAGTGGCGGCAAAATTATGGTGCTAGGGTTTCTCATTTGAGAGATAGGAAAGATATGATGACGTGGCAAGTTCTAATTGGTTGATTTATGAGTGTTTGGATTTAAACACATGTCATGTTTTGGTTGGTCTCTCAATTAGTGGAGGATTACCACATGGCATGATCTTGTTAAGTTGGGTTTAAGTGTTAGGAGGGGTGCAACTTAGTAGAAACTAGGGGTGCATAACAGGTTTTTGGGTGGTCCAATTGAAGGAGGAGTGTGTTAAATAAAAATTAGGGGTACATTAAGCTCCTGACTATTTCTTTCCAGAATTTACTGATTTTGGACTTATTTCGTAACTTTGAATATTTCAAATCCACACTTTTAATAACCCAAATTAAATTTCAGCTGCATTAACAAACATTAGAATATCCAATAATATTTTATACAACTAAAATCACTTTTACGCCATTTTTATCTTATGAACTCAATAAATCCAATAATCACAAATCCTGATTAAATCAATCTTTTAAGCACTAAAATTTAATTAAATCCCCAAATTTAAATATTAAATGAGGGCAAAAATTTGAATTCATCACTTATCTCTCCATGTGTCACCTATTAATGGTCCTAAAAAACAAGTAAAATTGGATTAGCATCTTGGCTTAGGTTAAGATGATCTTAAGTCAACAAGTTAACCTTATACCAAAGTCAACAAGTCCACTAAGAAAAGTCAATTAAGCCAACTTCAAGGAATTCAACTAAGGAAATTAAAAAGAAAGGAAGGGATTAAGGAACTCCCTTTCTCCTTAGCATGTGCCATGGGATATCATCCTTGGTAGGGATTAAGCCTTCATCACTAGGTTAAAATGGACTTTCTTTTAAACAGCCAAGAATGATACATTTCATGCTTTTAAAAGGTTTGCCAAGGTTTTAGAAAATGAAAAGAGTTATAAGATTGTGTCTAATCGAAGTAATCATGGTGGATAGTTCCAAAAATGAAAAGTTTGAACATTTTTGTGAAAAACATGGCATTAAACACAACTTTTCACCTACTAGAACTCCACAACAAAATGGATTAGTTGGAAGAAAGAATAGATCACTTGAAGAAATTGTAAGGACCATGTTAAATGAAAGTTCATTGCCAAAGTACTTTTTGGTTGAAAAAGTCAACACGGTTAGTTATGTTTTAAATCATGTGTTATTAGGCCTATTTAAAAAAAAAACTCTTATGAGCTTTTCAAAAGTAACAGTCCTGTTTTGACTCACCTAAAGTGTTTGGTTTTAAATGCTTTATTTCTAGTAATGGAAAAGAACAACTTGGCTAGTTTGATGCTAAAGTAGATGAAGCTATATGTCTTGGTTATACTACAAATAATCATGCATATAGAGTTTATAATAAAAGGTTAATGACTGTTGAAGATTCTATGCATGTGGTCTTTGATGAAACTAACCCTAAATTGCAAGACTAAATCTCAAAGAATGCAGATGATGAAGATATACTCTTGGAGAAGCAATTTGAAATAGTAAATCAATTAACTGAAAATGAAATGTAGTCGACTGAAATGACAGTTTGCAGCAACCTACCCAAGGAGTGGATTGAATCTAAAGGGCTATTAAACGACAACATCATTGGTGACATTAATAAAGGAGAATCCACTAAATGCATACTTACTCATTGTGAACCTGTTGCGTTTGTTTCACAAATAGAACCTAAGAATGTGAATGATGTTATAAATGATAGTAATTGGGTTATTGCGATGCAAGATGAACTTAATCAATTCACTAGACATGATGTGTGGTCTCTAGTTCCTAGAAGTGATAACACAAATGTAATTAGCACTAAATGGGTGAGCTAGTCTACTTTTTAGGGCTGCAAGTCAAACAACTCAAGCGAGGAACATTTTAAGTCAGTCAAAATAATGTTTTGATCTGTTGAAAAAGTTTAAAATGGGGAATTGTAAAGGAGTTGTCACTCCAATTGCTAAAAGTGTGTTATGGATTCAGATGAGGCTATGCATCAAGTTGACTCAACCAAATATAGAGGGTTAATTGGTTATTTGCTCTATCTAACAACAAGTAGGCCAAACATTCAATTTAGTGTATACTTGTGTGCAAGATTTCAATTTGATCCCAATGAGTCACATTATAAAGCTGCAAATAGGATTCTCGAGTATATGAAAGGGACAATCAATGTTGGACTACGGTATCTAAGTGATTGTAAGATAAATTTTAGTGGATTTTCAAATTCTGACAATACATATGCAAATTGGATAGGAAAAGCACAAATAGAACATGTCACCTTCTGGGCTCAAGCTTAATATCATGGAATAATAATAAGCAAGTTTCCATGGAACTCTCCACAACTGAGGCAGAGTATATAGTAGTTGGTCGTGCTTGTGCTCAAATCATTTGGATAAAACATCAACTCTTGGATTAAGGAGTGAAGTTTGTAAAGGTATCATTGTATTGTGATAAAACTAGTACAATTAATCTAACTAAAAACCGAATACAACACTCTAAGACCAAGCATATTGAAATAAGACATCACTTCATTAGAGATCATATACAAAAAGATGATTGTGAAATTAAATTTGTTAAAACTAGCTTATTTGTTCACAAAACCATTAGCTCGTGATAGATTTAACAAGCTAAGAACTGAACTAAGCATATTGTATATGAAAAATGTAATCTGATGTATTTTTAGCATGTTAATCTTATAAACTCATACATTGATTTCATTTAAATAAGTTAATGTGTGCATAATTGTGAACTATCACAGTTAGTTTCTTGATTTCATAATTTTATGCATTAATTTCACTTAGACAATCATTGTTGTTGGAAACATAATTTGACACATCTTTTAGTCTGTTAATTTTACAAATCTATGCATGGATTTCATTTAAACAACATCTAGATACATGAATTTCAATCTTAAAAATTTTTAGTCTATTTATTTTTCAAATCTATGCATTAATTTCAGTTAAACATCATTTAAATACATGAAGTTTAAGTTTACAATATTTTAATCTGTTGTTGTTACAAATGTATGCAATGATTTCACTTAAATAGAAACCAGATATAGGAAGTTCAATTTTACTAATTTTTTATTCAGTGGATCTTTCAAATATGTGTTGATTTCGCTTAACCAAATTTTGTGTGTAAAGAATCAATATCTGGTGAACTTTTAGAATGTTGACTTAAACAACAAATATTTGAATAAAATAGATTCAAAAGTTGACTGGGTCAAAGAAATGGTAATGTGATCAGGTACAACTTGCTCTTAACAACTATTGCATCAACTATTTGTTATTTTTCTAAATGCATTGACCATAAAGCATATGTGTTGCATGATTCCAATGTGCATGCACCTTACATGATTTGAACTGATTGATCTACTCATAAAAACTCATTGGAAACATAATGCTTTAATTTGATTCTGAAATCTAATGCATTATGTTGCTTTCATAACCTAAACATAATTAAATACAATAAATATGCACAATTCAACTAACTAATTATGTATTCAACGTGTTCATCTATAAATGTTGCATTTGCAAACATGCATCTCCATCCATATTTTTTAGATACAGCTACACCTACAGTCATCATGCCTTGTCACCAACAACGCCATGTTCAATCTAAGGAAGAACACTCCATTCCTCCCACTTCTAGCTCTCCAAATCATGAACACAAAGGCAAAATTGAGGCTTAGTTTGAAGGAAATAAAGACAACATACAAGTGTTCCTCATAGACATAACCAAGAAGCACATAAGCATTCCTAAGGTGTTGTGATACTCATGGCTTTGAATTAAGGGGTTTGAGGGTCTCTAACAACAACCCAAACACCAAAAGTTGAAGATGTTTCTTAAACTTTTAGGGAAGATATATCTTGACCTGGTGAAGGTTTTTTTCACCAATTTGTAATTCAAAAGTAGTTTTTTGTTGTAATGTGTAAAGGGGTTCAAACAGAGATTTTCAAGAAAGTCTAGAAGGATGTTGCTTGTTGATGAGTGCGTATTTTTGCCCTCATTCAATGTTTAATTTTGAGTATTTAATTGAATTTGTGTGCTTAAAGAGTGATTTAATTAACAATTTTGATAATTAGGCTATTTGAACTTGTGTGATAAAAATGTCTTAAAAAGTTATTTTTAGTTGCATAAATTATTTTTGGATATTTTAACATTTGTTGATGCAGTTGAAGTTAAGATTAAACTTATTTAAAGGTGGGAAAATAAATTGACTGAAATTACAAAACACCTTTAAATAAGGCTAAAAATTTGCAAATTTTGGAAAAATCACTTTTGTACCCCATACATTACTTATACATTCCCCTCTTTCCAATGGGTCTCACAAAACCTACTTCTGCACCCCTGCCTTTGTCTATTTGCACCCCTTTTCTCACTCATAAAATAGATGCACTCAGATGCTGCCATATGGCAATCCTTAACTTTTAAAATTGGCCAACCAGCACAAGCCACATGGGTTTAATCTCCACTAAAGAATCTGAGCCAATAACATGTTGCCACATCATCATCTTCATCTCCACACAACCAGAATCCCTAGCTTCTTCTCCTTGAAACCCTAGCCTCCATCAAGCCCGACGCCGGCAGCCACTGCTTTGTCACCACCTTCACGTCGGCAGCACCTGCACAACTCTGGCCACGCTGCATCTGCAACGCACTCACGCTAGCAGCCATGGAAACCACCTTCTCCATCGCGCACATGTTCGAACCTGCATTCGAGCACCTGAGAACGCAGTAGCCACGTCGCCGAAGAAGAAGAAGGCATCACCATTCTCACACCAGAAGCCACAAACCAGCGCACATCTGAACAGGAAAACGCGAAGGCGAGTAGCCGCCATCATCATGCACACGTCGCAGCACTACCAGATCTGCGGCAGCCAACATTACCTGCACCACGCTGGCAGCCACCATGGTACCATCCTCCGTGCCTGCAACGCAACTGCTCGTCAGAAAACAACTTTATCTCCACTGCACAAGCAGATCACGCTCCATGCCGTCAACCATGATGCAGCGTGACTTCTTCAACCATCAGCCACTACTCTGCCACCACTATCCACCGCGGGTCGCCAGGAAGCAAGAGCATGACTTGAGGGTGCCTAATTTTGTTTCCTTTTTCGCTCTATTCTTCTATTTTTATTTTACTGTTGCATTCTATGGGTTACTAAACTTCTTGTGTTGATTCTATTGTAATTTGATTATAGATTCTGATGTTAGAATGAAATGTTTCTTTGTTCATTTTATTATTGTTGAGGTTTTAATTCACCTAAGTCTTATATCTTTGAATCACATAAAGAGTAATGATTTTAAATCTATATGCATGCTAATCACATGAGTTGAAGGATTTTTAAATCTCATTGATACTTTACTTTCATGTGATTGAATGAGTTTTTATCAATAATTGAGACTTTACTTTGATTAAAGGTATTTACTCTAATAAAAATTAATCGAGACTTTAATTTGATTAATTAAGCTTTTTATTTGGTGAGGAGATAAAAGAATAAACATGATTAGGCATAGTAAAATTTGATTGAGACTGTACTTTGGTTGAATTTATTGTGGATAATCTCAAAGTTCTCACTTTTAATTAAGATTGTACTTTGGTTAAAAGTGAGAACGCCAACAAATTAATTGAGACTTTACATTGATTAATTTGTAAATCTACTACAATAATTAATTGAGCAATAACCTTTAGAAAACCGATGATGAATCTATTTTGAAAAATGGAATTAATCTATTTTCTTTACTATTGTTTTTATCTTTTTTTCTCTTTTCTATTTCTTTCTTGTTTATCTTAATCCTCCTATATTTTTATTATTTTATTTGACTAACTCTTTTGTATAGATTTTATAAGAACTAATTTGTTAAAAATCAATTCTGTGTTCGTTGGGAGAGGACTTAGGGTTACTTTACCCTTTCTATTTTCTTTACTACTTTCTTAACAATACTGAAATTGTTATAAACAAGTAGTATTAATTTGATCGCGTCAAAGATAGCGTTATCACTTGTCTTACGCAAAGAGGAGTTCAAGTGAAGAAAGGTAAAATTGTTTTGGTTAAAAGTTCAACAAAGTCCAATATTATGGGTAGTGCTTGACGAACCCTGGTGGCGAGATCAAGACGTTTCATATTGGTGGTCTCAAGGTGGATGAGAGGCACCTTGCTATGGTTATCACCAAGATTATAATACCTCGTGGAAGCAACCACTCTACCTTGAATAAGGGTGATTTGATTCCCATGTACTGCATCCAAAATAATGTTCAACTGGACTTGATTTTCGTGATTCGTGATTACATGATGAAGGCCAAGAGGCTCATGGACTTTAGGCTCCCATATGTGGTATTCGTCTCCAAATTTATTAAATATTTTAGAAATGATGTGGAAGACAAGTTGGAGGAGTCGACAAAGATTTTGAATCAAGCTTTTTATCTCAATCTGCACAAAATGGGCTTTACCAAGGTTAGAAATGTCTAGACTACTGGTGGCATTGGTGGAGCTACTTATGGTGGTGCCAATGACCATAAAGTTGGCCTAAGTGGGTCAAATCAAAAGGATGAAGAAGAAGCCATTGTTGAACCAATAGAAATTGTCCAATACAACCCTTTAGGAGACAAAGGCCCTGTATATTCCTAGATTGAGAGAATGGTTTTCCATCAACTGCATGAACTCAATGTGACTCAAGATGCACATCACACCTTTTGCAATAAGAGGTTTTATGACTTGGATGACCAAATCCATGGGATACATGATCTACTGACCTCATTCTAGAATATAAAAAATCCTCAAGATGACTGAGTGTGTTGGCTTTTAGGGTCATGCATTGCATTTGTGGTGTTGTATTGTTGTTTCATGAGTTCTGTCAATTTTTAAGTCGATTGATTTTAAATTTCAGTATATTAAATGTATCAAAAATTTTTTCTCTCTGGTTTTAGTTCCAGTTTCATGTATCTTGTGCTTTTATTAATGGAATATTTTCTTTTATAATTTCTCTTAATTATTGTACTTTTGTTTGATGAATCTAGAAGGGGACAAATATTTGAATTAAAACCTTAAGTAAATGTATAATGGGTGAGGAAATTAATGAGCAGTTTCTGTATAAACTATATTAGTGATATGGGCATGTGCATTTGTGTGTGTTTTATAACTTGTGTGTACTTATTTGGAATATTTTCCAGATTCACAAGTTTAACAATAATTGGAAGATGTTGATTCATCAATTCAATGGAGATTGACTAAGAATCTATGGGATCGGCTTCATCAAATGAAGGGGATATTGTTAGCACAAATGAGTTAGTGCTTGAGGATTTGATGAACATATATGAAGAAATTTCATTGGAACATGATGAAGATGTGAAAACTTGGAGATTCACGTGTTGATCAAGCTTGAAGTGTGTACTAAATCTGGGTTTCACATGAAGAACACAAAGCTTGAAGATTGGTGCTCATACTATAGACTATTTGGAATTCTATAGATGTTTAGGGTCTAGTTGGTGTCTTTTAACCTATTAAATGAGGTTTTTAATTGGTTAAATGTTTTGTTGCTATAGTTCCATATGTTACATATTTAATCAAATGAATTATTTTTTTAATCAACTAATTTCACTTAAGTTAAGTGGCAGTAACAGATTGAATGAAAAATCAACATGTTCAATATGTTAACAGTTTAGCTATAAGTTATGGTTTTTCAGGGAGAGTGAAAAGTCTTTAAGATTTTTTGGCGTAAAATCATTCTAAATTTGTGGAAAACTCCCAGTTTCTGAATCGCACAGAAGTGCAGCCACTTGTGAAGGACCTTTGATCTTGTTGGAGCTTTTAGCTTTGTTTTTGGAACTTGGGGAAAGAGGTTTTGTTGGCTAGGGAGAGCCTTCATTCAAGTTTGATCTTTCTCAGGTTTCTAGGTGTTGCCTTGTGGTTTTCCAAGTTTGCAAGTGTGATATTGTTGTGTTGTGTTGAGACTTTTATGGGATTCAAGATTCTTGGTTTGTGCTTTTTACTTATTTTGAAAGTGTAATCTTATAGATTATGTAAATCTTTTGAAATAGTGCAAGTCAAGCTCGGGTTGCCTTGACAAACTGGATGTAGCTCAAATTTAAGTGAACTAATATAAAAGTTGTGTCCTTATGCTTAATTCTCTTTCTTCTCTCTTGATTTGTGATTTCAAGCTTCAAGAAATTTGTTTTCAACAATCTTTTGACTATTCTTGATTGATTTGATACAAATTGAGACTTTGTGCTATTTTTTATTTGAATCATTCCTGATAAGTATTTTTAGGTTTCTCTGAATTAAACTTCAAATTCAAATTTCTGTAGAATTCCCAATATTTCAATCAACTGTAATGATATTTTGATCTATTGGATTTTGCTGCTTTGTTAACACATTAATGAAATCAATATGTTATTTCTATTTTTAATCAATTGAAAGTGTACTGTCTAATAGCAATTGCATTAAAACTTTAAAAGTATTTATAAAGTTTTTAGAAAGCCAATTCAACCCCCCCCCCCAAATTCTTGGCTAATCACCCATTTCAATACTTACAATCTCATCATCCATTGCAAGTCGCCACTTCTCATCTTGCACCTTCAATATAACTCTCAGATCCTTCTCATCATGACCTAACTGACTCTTTAGAGTGTTAGGATGCAATCCTTACCTTGAATCCTTACTAAATTATATAGATGGGGCACCACCATGAACTCCCACTAATAAAGGGTCATGGAATTACATCCCGACCAACTGAGGCACCACCATGAGGTCTCACCTAGAGGCTAATGGAATTACACCCTAACCAATGAGGCACCACCACGAAACTATCGTGGATTACGCCCTGACCACATACAAATCATGTTTCACCATCAATATAGAATTATTTCTCATGCCAATTTCCATGCTACTTTTATAACCAATCCTTTCCATACATTTCATATGCCAAATATCATGTTAAACTTATCCATCACAGACCATAACCCATGTTACTCACGCATTTTCACTCAATTCATGCTTTTGAAGAATAATGAACTCAAACATATGGAAATCCCCCAAACGCACCTTCTCGCCCAATTTTCGCTCAGGCGGACGAGTTTCGCTCAGGCAAAAGGTTTTCTAATACTCTCGCTTAGGTGAGCTCCACTCGCTTGGGCGAGATTGTCAAATCTCCTCCATTGTTCATGCAGGCTAGTACACAGATTCACCCATAACAATGTGGAATATACATTCATATCAAGTTGAGCATCATACACAAACAATAAGTACGAAACAGAATTGAAAAACAAGCAAAACACATCCAAACTCCAAACCCTAGCTTTCCTTACCTAGAAAGAGCTAACAAACTACTTCGACACCTAAGCCCACGAACACAGCAGCTCCAAGAGCATATTTAAGAGCTGGAAATACTGACCCAGATGGAAAGACAAGGTTAAACTCATGAATCTCTGTTGACCCACGAAAAATAGAGATTAAGGAAAGAGTATGAGGATTAGAGGTCAACTTACGTGGAGAAGGAATGAGATTGAGGTAGCTTGAAGTGAACTAAGGATCAAACCGTAGTAGAGCTTTTATTGAGGGGAAAGAAGAGAGTAAGGTGGTTGTCTTTTTGCAAAGTGGCAGAAATGAGAGGGGTTAGGCTGCCTTAGGGGCTTTGGACACCCTATGGGCCAGTTCTAGGCCCAACTGATTTGGGGCAGCCTTTAAACATAAGGGCAGAAAATAATGGGCCTTACATTCTCCCCAACAACAAAAATTTTCAACCTCGAAAATGAAGAATTACCAGGAAAAAGATGTGGATGTGATTTCCTCATATCCTCCTCTAACTCCTAAATAGAGCTACTTGTCCTCCGGTCCCAAATGACTTTGACAAGACTGACTGGTTTTCCCTGACGTTCCTCAACTCGGCTATCTTCTAAGGCCACTAGTGGTACTTCCATAGTGAGATCTTCCCTAAACTGGACATCCTCGGCTTCCAACACATGAGATGGATCAAAGATGTACTTCCGCAACTATGACACGTGGAATACCTGATGTAGATTTGCAAACTAAGGAGGCAAAGCTATCTAATAAGCGACCGGCCCAATCCTCCTCGAGATTTGATAAGGGTCGAGGAACTTAGGAGAGAGCTTCCTTAAGTACAGAGCCATTCCCACACCAGTGGTTCGGGTCACCCTCAAGAACACGTGATCTCTAGCTGCGAATTCCAATGGTCTCCTCCTACGGTCTGCATACGCCTTTTGCTTGCTCTGAGAAGTCTGCATACTATGCCTCACCATTCTCACCTTCTCGGTAGTTTGTTCCAATAACTCTGGTCGAACAAATATTTCTTCCCCATACTGATACCAACATAATGAAGTCCTACACTTTCTGCCATAAAAAGCCTCGTATGGCGTCATGCCAATGCTCGCATAAAAGTTGTTGTTGTGGGTGAACACTATCAGAGGTAAGACTTCATCCCAAGCACCCAAGTGATCCAATATACATGTTCTCAACAAGTCCTGAAGCGACTGAATTGTTCTCTCTGACTGACCATCAGTCTGGGGATGATAGGCTGAACTCATGGTTAGTTTGCTCCCCAAAGCGCTTTGCAAAGTCTGCCAAAACCAGGAAGTGAACCGCGGATCTCTATCGGAGACTATGCTCGAAGGTACTTCATACAACCTCACGATCTCCTTAATGTACAACTGGGCCAACTTGGCAATGCACATCCTCAAGTTCATCACTAAGAAATAGGCACTCTTGGTCAGTCGGTCCACTATGACCCAGATGGTATCATGCCCTCTAAAAGTTCATGGCAAATGGGTCACAAAATCCATAGCGATGCTATCCCATTTCCATACTAGTATTTCCAAAGGCTGTAGAGTTCCATTAGGTCTTTGATGCTCCACCTTTGCCTTTTGTTCAACATCCTTCTTCATACTCTGCCATTAGAAGGTCTCCTTGAGATCTTGGTACATCTTAGTCATGCCAGGATGCAAACTAAGACAACTTTTGTGCCCTTCCTCAAGGATTAACCTCTTTACCTCAGCATCGTCCGGTAAACACACTCTGCCTTGGAACCGTAGTATACCATCATTTCCCAAAGCAAAATCCTTCGCTTCATCTGATCCAAGTTGTTCTCTCACCCTGTTCAAGCTGGCATCTAACAACTACCTCTCCCTAATTGAGTCCAAGAAATCATTAGATATAGTCAAAGTACTACACCTAATGAACTCGAATCCCAACTCTACATGCAGCTTCATATCCTTGAATTTCTCTAACAGTTTGACCTTCTTGATCATAAGGTGTGTAGTATGCACTGCCTTCCTACTCAAAGCATCTGCCACTATGTTTGCTTTCCCTGGATGTTATAGCAGCTCAAAGTCATAATCCTTCAAATTTCATCCACCTCCTTTGTCTCATGTTTATCTCCTTCTAATCAAATAAATATTTGAGACTCTTATGGTTGCTGAATACCTGGAACTGAGTATCGTAGAGGTAGTGCCTCCAGATCTTCAAGGCAAACACAATAGTTGCCAACTCCAGGTCATGAGTGGGGTAGTTTCTCTTATGCACCTTAAGTTGCCTCGAAGCATATGTCACTGCCTTCTTCTCTTGTATCAACACACAACCCAAACGTAGATGAGAGGCATCAAAATAGACCTCAAAAGGTTTCCCAACATCCAGGATAACCAATATGGGAGCACTCGTCAACCTTTGCTTCAGCTCTTGGAAACAATCCTCACACTTATTCGTCCAGGTAAAAGGTTGGTCCTTCTGGGTGAGTTGTGTCAAGGGCGCCACTATCTTGGAGAACCCTTCTATGAATCTCCTATAGTAGCCAGCTAAACCCACAAAACTCCTTATCTTCGTCGCTGACTTGGGACTTTCCCACTTTACCATTGCCTCAACCTTTGATGGATCCACTGCAATGCCCTATGCAGATATCATGTGGCCCAAGAATTGTACCTCATCCATCCAGAATTCGTACTTAGACAGTTTAGCATATAGTTGCTTCTCCCTCAGAATACCAAGCATTAACCTCAAGTGCTCGACATGCTCCTCTTGGTTCCTATAGTAGATGAGAATATCGTCAATGAAGACTACTACAAACTTATCTAAGAACGGTCTGAAAATCTTGTTCATGTAATCCATAAACACAGCCGGAGCATTGGTCACACCAAAAGCAGCTCCAAAAGCATATTTAAGAGCTGGAAATACTGACTCAGATGGAAAGACAAGGTTAAACTCATGAATCTCTATTGACCCACGAAAAATAGAGATTAAGGGAAGAGTATAAGAACTAGAGGTCAACTTAGGTGGAGAAGGAATGAGATTGAGGTAGCTTGAAGTGAACTAAGGATCAAACCCTAGCAGAGCTTCTGTTGAGGGGAAAGAAGAGAGTAAGGTGGCTGTCTTTTTGCAAAGTGGAAGAAATGAGAGGGGTTAGGCTGCCTTAGGGGCTTTGGACACCCTATGGGCCAGCTCTAGAACTAACTAATTTGGGGCAGCCTTTAAACATAAGGGCAGAAAATAATGGGTCTTACATTTTATGTGGAACAAGATGCTTATTAGTTTTCATGTGACTTTTTTAGGCAAAGATGTGAAAGTATGGAGCACCTTTTTCTATGTTGAACGGGCATGCTAGTCATTTGGAAGTGGTTGCAACATAGTCTGACCAATTTTACGAATTATGAACATTTTTTACTTGAAAAATAATTTTTTAACAAATAAATTTTGACAATTTTATTTTATTGAAATGACATTTTTTTAAGTAATTTTTTATTTTTCTATTTATTTATTTTTATATTTTAAAATTATTTAAAAAATATTATCTGAAATTATAAGAGAAAATTGTTAAAATTTAATTATTAAAATATTATTTTCTTTATTGAAGTGCACAAGTCACAAATTAAAAGTTTCTACAGTGATTATAATATATTGTGGATAATTTATTTTTTAAGAAACAATGTGAGGTTTGGAGGGAAAAGTATAGATTTTCGACGTGCGTTTACTATAGTAAAAGTTACATATCTTTTCATGTTATTATTCGAAGGGGTTATAAATAAATAATGAATTTTTTTACTAGTGTAATTTTTTAACAAAATTACTAATATAGACATATTTTTTAAAAATTACTTCAATGGGTGAAATTGTAGTCATGGAACATAACTTCAAAATATTAAAAATAATGAAATTGTGAAGTTGTTGATGTGACCCTACTAAGCCCAAGCCCATTAAAAGGCCCAATAACAAGAAGTATGATGAAGAAGATTCAAATGGGTCTCCTAATAGATGGACACAAATCTAATGGGCTTTTCACATTATTTTCATGGGTCAAAGAAATCAACAAGACTTGAAGAAGTGCATCAAAGCCCAGTAGAATAGATTTTAATTTGGGCCAATGTTAGGGCTTTGCTTTCAATAATGGTGTAAGACATAAAAATAGGTGTTACATGTACAAAAGGGCTTGGCCCACTAAGAGTCTCCCTTAGGCCATGACTTCCTTATGGATCATGCATCCCATGGAGCCAAGTCCACACTCTACCCATGCGCCTCCTTCATCCAAGGGCTAACATAGTGTCTTCTTTTCCAAGTCTTCACCCAAAGGCTAGAAAGATGCCTCCTTCTCCAAGCCACCATCCAAGGGTGATGATTAAAGCTTCTCCTCCAAGCTTGATCTAAGGGCCAAGAATTACTCTAGCTTTTACGTTCACATATAAAAGCCAAAAGTAGACCATTTATACATTTCTAATAGAATGTTTGTGTTGAGATCACTCCACTATTCTATTATTTTGAGAGCATACATGGCTAACCTTCTCCTTCATCTCCTCTAGCCACCTTCCATACCATAGCTCCACTTCTATTATTCATCTTCACCAAAAACCTCCATTACCAAGAGCTCTTCTTTCTCTTATCTTCATTTCTGTTGCATTTCATCTACTTCTTGGTGTCTTCCATGGATCTCCTTCCTCTCTTACACCAAGGATGTCCATCAATTAGTATCTAGAGTCATCTGAGCCTTTGGTGCATCCATCCTCTTGGTTTGGGTAAGGTTCTTGTTCCATACTTGTGTCTTGTTTCAATTTTCGTTATGTCTCTTCTTTTCCACTGTTTTCTTCAATTTTTCTACTATTTTTCATGTTCTTGCTGCTCTCCACCGTTTGACATTGAGGCTACATGAATCTCCATTGATTCATCTTGAAGTACTCCTTGCTTCATTGGTGCAAATCTGTTTTAGGTTCCATTTTTGTTTTCCAGAACTTGTTCTTTGTTTCTTTGAGTTTTCTTCATTTTTATTTGGTGAATTCAGTTTCTCTTTGCATTCTATCATTTCAATTATGTTTAAGTCATGTTCTATGCTTTGTTTGTGTTCTCATTCCTCTTTTCCATCATTTAATTTCGTTGCTTATTGATTTGTTTGAGTTTCCGCGCCACATCTCACAACCAAAACATTATGATCCTTCAAGGAAGTGTGTGGATGTTTAAGGCCTGAATTCTCACTGTTTTTCATTTATTTCACCGATTGGATTGTGCTTTTGAGTGTCTAAGATGTTCTTCTATTATTCATGCTTGATTTTAGTTCATAATCAAGTTCTTTAACTATGTTTTTCATAGAACATCTTACAATTTCCGTGAGCAATTATGCTTCAGTCTGTTTTTCCAGTTTTCACTGCACGCACGCCTACAATTTGAGATTTTTCATGACTCACTATTTGGTCCAAATTTTAATTTGAATTTTTCCTCATTTCGCTAACATCCAAACGAAAAATACAAAAAAAGAATCTTTCAAAAATGTTGAGTACAAAACAAATGAAAAATCAGCGAAGTTGAGGCAAATTTTCACGTTTTCTGGCACAGTGGTCTCGCAAAATTCTCTGTTTTACTGCTGTTTTGTGCGTTTTGTGGTGCTTTTAAGTGCTCTCTGTTATTCTAATTGATTTCTTGATTGTGTACTCTATATTGGCTTGAGTTTGCCTTCAATAGAAGTGGAATTTATTCCCTCATTTTGGCACAAAATTGTAATGAGTACAGTGGCTGTTTTTGAGCACTTTTTCTTCTCTGTTTTCAGTTCTTTTTTCATCTATTCTAGTGTATTTCTAGGTTCCTTTTTGTGGTGCTTGCCTTTCTTTCCAGCTTTTAATTTCTTGCTTGTCACTTCTTGAATCTCCTTCTAGTCATGTTTCATTTCAATTCTCTTTTGGTTTAGCATTTCTAATTAGCTTTTCTTGCTTTCTCCTTTGTTTGGGTTTATATACTTGACTCTTGATTATTGGTTGTGATTGATGATGCTATGAAGTTTAGAATGATTTCTATGATTTGGTAGCATCTTAGGTGGTGGATATTGAAGTAGAAATTTAGCTTGTGTGCTTATCCTTTTCCTCACCTATTGACAGTTTTGGACCTATTCATTTAAGAGTGTGTGTGTGTGTATGTGCTAACTCCATTACTTGGTATAGTTTTCTTGTTGTTTTGTTTTTTTTTTTTTTGGTGCAGGTTTGGTGGCTGTTTTGGCCTTAAAACTAAGACTATAGTTGTTGTTTTGAACTTCATTTTGGTGGCTTAAGGTGCTTACAAGTGCCTTACTTGGTGGTGGTCTTTGTTCAAATCAAAAGAAGGCTACAAGCCAAGCTCTTGGCTCTTGATTTTGTGCAAATTGGCAGCACTTTGGCAGCACATTTGGAGTTGAATTGTTTCTTATTTTTGGCTTTATTTCTTTGTACTTTGTACTTCTTTTTGGCACATCTTATTTGGTACCATTTTAAAGCCTCCTTGATTGTGAAATTGCATCTTTTGAGCATCAAAATTTGGGATATTAAGTGGCTTGAGGTTGCTTCATTTTGAGTACCAAATTAGTGAACCAAAATTGCTTTCAAGTTCTCAATTGTATCCATGGTTTACTTAGGTATCTTGGGGAACCAAAGGTGCTCAATCCCATCTCCTAAGTCGAACCTTTTTCATATTATAGTGCAACATTTTAGTAAGTGAGTGTGTTGAAAGTTATAAGTGCTTTCTCACCTTGCTTTTAGGCCGTATAATTAGACGATTAGTGTTACATGTACAAATGGGCTTGGCCCACTAAGAGTCTCCCTTAGGCCATGACTTCCTCATGGATCATGCATCCCATGGAGCCAAGTCCACACTCCACCCATGCGCCTCCTTCATCCAAGGGCTAAGAGAATGTCTTCTTTTCCAAGTCTTCATCCAAAGGCTAGGAAGATGCCTCCTTCTCCAAGCCACCATCCAAGGGTGATGATTGAAGCTTCTCCTCCAAGCTTGATCTAAGGGCCAAGAATTACTCTAGCTTTTACGCTCACATATAAAAGCCAAAAGTAAACCATTTATACATTTTAACTCTTGAAATTTCTAATAGAATGTTTGTGTTGAGATCACTCCACTCTTCTATTATTTTGAGAGCATACATGGCTAACCTTCTCCTTCATCTCCTCTAGCCACCTTCCATACCATAGCTCCACTTCTATTCTTCATCTTCACCAAAAACCTTCATTGCCGAGAGCTCTTCTTTCTCTTATCTTCATTTTCGCTACATTTCATCTACTTCTTAGTGTCTTCCATGGATCTCCTTCCTTTCTTACACCAAGGACGTCCATCAGTTGTAGTCATTGGAAATAACTTCAAAGTATTAAAAGATGAAAGCAAATGCATGTCGTGTTGTCACATTGACAAGGAAAGTATCCATAAATTCAATCCCCACAAAAGATGTTGTTCTCAGACTTTTGTGCTCTTACTTCAATTCACAAAAAGAGGGGTACATTTGCCAATATATTGTTTAACTCAAATTCAGTTGATAAAGCACTACAACAAAATTATTATTTAGTGAGGGTTTATTTAAGGAGGTTATGAAAACCTCCTATAAATTAACATTATTTAATATGCTTGTGTTAGGTTGTCTAAATGTTAAAGTTAGTGGAGGTTTTAATTGTTTTTGGAAGAGGTCTATGACCTCCACAAATTATTCTATATTTTTTTCATGTTTCCCTCCTGGGCTTTACACTGTCCACTCACTTTGTGGTTTCCCTAAATTCACAAACCCTGCATTCATTTTTGTTTTAGATTCTCAGTGCTCGTCATTTCCCAATGCTCTCAATTGAACTCCCTATCTCGTTTTGGAGTCATCAAATCAGCATCCAGTGGTCGTCATCGCTCGTCGGTATTCAATGCTTGTCATCGTTGGTCGGCGTTCAGTGCTCGTCATCGCTCATCGGCGTTTAGTGAAATCATCTTCGTCATCGCTCATCGTCATTTACAAATTCTCAATGCTTTTTGTTTTCGGATCGTCACTTCATAATTTTGTGCAATGCCACATTTCCTTACATTGGATTACATAGGAAGTTGTTTGCTCTTTTTATTTTGATTGCAAAAGCTTCAATCACTCTGTCGATTGCACCACGACAAAATGTTAGGTTATCAAAGAGCTTTATTCTCTGATATGCTTAAATTTATCACAAAAAAAATTTTAAGGAGCTTCTGATTTTGCAGTTAGTATGCAAACATTTTGGTTTTGTTGTAAAATTATAAATTAGGTTACCAAGTTAATAACTCAATTTGAAGTTAGGAAAAGTCATGAGTCATGATCGGTCACCTTATATTAATTCAAGGCACATGTTTGGGCTGTTTCTATTAAAAGGGAATACGCATTCTACCACGATCCCATTGCCCTTGTCTTATTTGGTCTCAATGCTCAAATTTGGTACTACTCAAATATTTTCCTAAACCAATCACTTATATTGTTTCATCCTTACAGGGGGAACCTCAAGATTCTGACATATCTTTGCAAACAGGTTTGGAACTTGGAACAAAAAACTGTATTGTTGTTTGGTGTGTGCTTTGTAGTGCATTAGTGAGGCTTATGGAGGTGAGTTTTGAGCAATGAATGCCTTTAAATCCCTTTATGCACACACGCATTGGGTGTATAAAAATGAGTACAAATTTCTCTTATGTTTGTATGTCATTCATTGTTAACCTTATTTTCATTTTTAATTGCATTTAGATCTTTACCATATAATCTCCCTTTATCAACCTCATTTCTTTGAACCTGAATCCAGGCCAAAATTGTTATTCTAGGACATTTATATTTTTGTTAAGGTTTTTTCTTATGAAATTTACAAGGTTAACTATTAATTATCTATCATAAATTTCCTATAACACCATTAATGCAGAGTCCATTTCTGAATAATACTTTTTTGTTAACTTTCCTTAAGTATTTGTGGTATTCCCTCCAATCTGAGTTAAACTTTGAATTCAACAATGCATATAATAAACTTGTGTTAATTTATTTGATAATAAGTTTGGTGCATCCTTGGCAGGTGAAGAAGAAATTAGAGTTGTTGAAAGCATTAAATGAGTATAATGTAGGAGATAAGGTGGTGTTTATGGTTCAAAGGGTAGTGAAAAGTTGGAGTTGCCTATGGTACTCGAGGAACAAAGTTCTTGAAATGTCAATTGTACTGAGAAAGGAGTTGATCTTTCAGGTTAGGTTGATTACTTTTAGTTACTTCCTATATTTGAATGCTCATCATTGGCATCAAC
>Ga0214545_1003716_pt1 | contig 28932 bp, 11 predicted proteins | sample CNSS4metaG_FD_160064 | JGI IMG/M metagenome (GOLD analysis project Ga0214545, IMG submission 160064) | Root nodule microbial communities from cowpea collected in UCLA plant growth center, Los Angeles, California, USA - CNSS4 | ecosystem: Host-associated > Plants > Roots > Nodule | place: USA... | reverse complement strand
TGGGTTGTAATGAATGTTGTATACTTTATTCGCCCATTTAATAAAGTTTTAAATTTTCCCGCGTCTTGGGAAAATGAGGTATTATTAAATACAAGATTTTATTTATTTCATTTATTTAATTATATATTAGTAATATCCTGGCGGGATGTTACAACATTTCACTTTTTTTGGCAATGGCAAAGAGAGGATCGACGCAGAGGTTGGTGTGTTCTTCAAACCTCCATTTGAGGTGGAGGTATAATCTTGTGGGTGGGCTTGCTCTTGCAGCACCAAGTCTCATGTGTAAGGCTTGCAACACATCGAAAAAATCACCACTATTTTTGGTGATGGCAAAAAGCAGAGCGGAAGTAGAAAGTACATCGGCAGTGACAACCAAAGCGATGACAATGAGTAGATTAAGGGTGACGAGCACAACGATCTTGTTAGGCAAGTCCTAAATTTTGGAGACATTGTGCGAGACTGCAATTTAGAAAATAAAAGAAGGAGTATAACTTGAAAACGATGATGGTAAGGCACACAAACACTTACGAGAGTGAGGTCTGCGAAGGTAGCGATAAGGGACGGAAACAACGACGAAAGGGAATGTGGTTTCAAATGGGAAGAGATTGGACAAAAATAGAGGAAGAGAGGTTCTCAAAGCGCAAAAGCAAAAAAGGAGAATGGGAGACCAATAAAAGGGCATATGAAACTACATCGATTCCCCATTATAACCAATGTAATATCTATTTTTTTAAAATACATAAAAAAATATTTTACATCACTTCGTCTAACGATCAAATGTTACATCGTTTTTAGTAATTACAAAAGTGCTACCGCGCAAAAATAAAAATCTTTTCTTTAGAAAAAGATGTTATATCATGTTGTTATATCACTATTTTACACTAGTATGTAATTTCGATTGTGATTTTTTTTTAAAAAAAAATATATATATATATATATATATATATATATATATATATATATATATATATAATTCTTCCAGAAAAATATTATATCATGTTCTTATCACTATTTTGCACTAATGTATGTGACTTCGATTGTTATTTTTTTATATATGCATGTGTATATGAAATTTAAACTCATACTTACATTATTTCTGACAATTCTCTTAAATTAGGCAAAATCAGATCATGTCAAGTTAATTCAATATTTTGTAATATAAATTTAAGTGCAAGGTATTAGAAGTAAGAATAAAATAACGTGACATGATAGATAATAAATAAATTATTTTATTTGTTCATATTTCTTTATTTTGCTTCATATTACACTACACGAAACATGAAACTTAACAACTGTCACAGAAATCCCTTGTCCTGAAAACTTGTGATGCAATCATCAAACATCTTATCAAGGGTTATAAACGGAGGAAACCCCAGCTCAGTAATTTTGGTGGTGTCCATGCTGTGTGGATTATTATCTCCCTCCTGGCTGCTGCACCTGTAATAGAATGTTTAGGTCATTTAATTTGTAGTAAATTAGCGGAATGTTCTTTTAAAATGTATTTTTAATTTCTTAAATTAAAAATAAGTTTGTTTTTTGGGCTTCAAAATTACAATTGATGTTCTTAATTCTTAGTTAGGCTTGTAATTTGAAAATATATTTGCTCATTTCCGTGTGCAAATATTTTTTTATTAAAACATGGTCAGCATAAATAGTTTTTAAGAGAAAACACACAGGTAGATACTTGATGATTAAAAATAAAAATATCTTATTCTATACTTCTTATTCCTTAACTATGCCAAATCTTAACCACATTTACACAAATGGCATAACAAGGTTTTGTCAAATTACAAAACTTGAAAGCATAATTTTAAAATTAAGGTAATGCAAATACACTCTTCTTGACAGGGTTATGATAAACTAAAAAACAAAAAAAAATTAGAGTGAATGTTTAAGATTTTCCTAATTCGTAGTAATATTAATTTTAAGTCAAACACTTCAGTATTTATGTTTTTGAACTATCTCTATTTACAGCTAATATGATTGGTAATTAAATAAGAATTTATACCTCTTAAAATTAAGATATAACATACTTAAAATATGATTGTTGATTTTTTTTTAATCCCTAAATTTTTTATTTGAATTAGATTGTCTTTTACAACATTTTTCTAACAATCTATTAGATTCATAAAAATAATTATAATTTTGATCTGTTTTTCACTAATTGAATTAATAAGAAGATTTTACTTACTTGTTTTCATAGGGGTAAGAGGGATATTTAGAACGAAGCATTTGAATGATTTGTGACCAGTGAGCTACTGTGCTTGAACAAATAAGCCTCCCAGATGCATTGGTATTCTCCATAGCCAACAAATGAGCAGCTACCACATCATTTATGTGTACAAACCCCACTGTTGTATTAGGATATTCCCCTTTTATGCCTGTTAAAACATATATAAATTAAACTCTGAAAACTGAATAATGTTTTCAAGAAATTTAAAATTAGTTACTCAATTATTATCTTAACTTCCATTAAAAAATAAAAAAGTTACTCTATTTGGTAACTTTGTCAACCAAATCTTTGTCAAAAAATTATTTTCCTTTAATTATGTATTATACAAGTTGGATAGTTTCTCTCTGAAATTTTCACAAGAGAAAAAAAAAGATATAAACTAAAATTGGGTTATACACATGTTAAGATTTAGTATTTAAGAATTAAGCAGTTTATACAAAATAAAAAATATATATTATTTTAATGTTTCTTACCAAAAAGTATTTAACAAAAAAATATCTAATATTCTTAGAATTTTCTTTATACATATTTCTGCATAAAAAAAAGAAGAAGAAATTAACTTGTTCATAAATTAAAACTTACTTATATATAACTTGAAAATTAAATTTGTAAAGAGTTATATGAGATAATTTTTATATATTTATGCACAAGTCAATTTTAAATTACGAAAAATATTTTTTTTTTCTCTTAGAAGGTTTCATAGAAAAGAATTTGACACTATAAGGAAGATTTTCAAATTCAATCTAGCAATCGCATGGTCTCAATCAATCATAATTTTTCTTTCAAATATGACAATAATATTTGCTTGTCCCCATTTTATTAAAAAAATGTTAACCCAATGAGAAATCAACAAATAAAATTTAAATTAAACACGGAGCTATCAGGTTAGTTTTTTTGTCACATCAACATTTTAATTAATGGAATTTCTTAACCAACATTTATCCAAAAAGAAAATGAAAATGAAAATAAAAAATCTATCCTAAAAGGTAAGAGTAATCATCATTTCAACATGAAAATATTTCTACAAACTAGTTTATGTTAAATCAATAAAAAAATTATTATATTTGAGTTTTCAATGCATCAATTTCTCATTTTTCTCTCAATACTTTTAGTGTATTAGAATAATTCACACCTACAAAATAATTTTACACTCGCAATTTGAAAGAGAGAATATAAGAGAAGGAATTTTGTAAGAGCATATAACTAATCATGTAAAACATAGTTAGATTATCAAATCACTGAAGTTGTTAAAAAAATGGATAAGTTATCACCAAGATGAAAGTTACCCGTTTTTCAACGGGATATCATAATCGAATAATTGAAATTATGAAAATGTCAATTGTCTATTTTTAAATCTATAAAGCAGCATTAAGTGATTGAAAAAAAAAAGTGAAAATTAAGTTGACATGAAATATGAAAAATGTGTGTAACATAAGATCATGATCTACTAACCTTTGACAATGCTAAGTATCAAGAGAAGTGTACTTGTTGGTTGTGGTGAAAGGAGTGGACCAACAACGAACGAGGGATTAACCACAACGACATCAATGTCATTTTCTTTTGCAATCCTCCAAACTTCTCTCTCTGCTATCGTCTTTGCATATGCATACCATAACTGCATATATTTATAATACTTTAGTACAATGCCAACTACACAAGGTAACACCGACTTCTAAAATGTATTATGTGACAACCCAAAACAATAAAATATATCGAAATAAAACTGACATTTATCCAAAATATATTAATTTGGTTCTAATGACATTTATGTGAACCTTTTGTTATTGTAGTTTTATCCAAATTTAGAGGAGTCATGTGATAAAATTTAGATACATATCATCCGCAAAATTTAGATTATTTTTTACTTTGAAATCTTTAATTTTGACACGTGACGTCTTTTAACATACAAGATAATCTGAATTTTGATACAAAACACCTTTTGAACAACATTAAAATCAATTAACTAAAAGAACTATATTAAATATATTTAATAAAAAAATTAAAAACTCAATTTAATAAAACAAATATAAAAACTAAATTAAACGATATGCCTAAATAGAGTCATGAAATTGGGTAGAAAGTGCAATTACATTGTAGCGTTCGCAGTACTCGAGATCTGTCCAATGAGATTCATTAAGAGGACCGAGTTGTTGCACATCATGACGGTATCTTATGGAAGAGCAAGAAGAGGTGAGCACGAATCGTTTCACATTTGCCTTTAAGCAGGAGTTAAGCACGTTCAAAGTTCCTTTTACGCATGGATCAATCAAATTCTCCTGTCATATAAAGTCAGATCATCACAAATCTCACTATAAGAAGCTACTAATAAAGAACAAACTTCACCCGACGTCAAAACCGAGAAGGATTATTCACAAACAATTTGTGTGCACATTGTTGTGTAAAATCAAATTATGCTAAAATCACATTTCCATAATACGAAAAGGAACTCTTTATTGATTCTACCTTTGTTTTTTTCGGTTTTGTTTTCTCATCACTTTTTTTAGGTGTGTAACAGATTATTTATCCAGCAGTGCAATGGGGCAACTGACAAACTTGATTCATTTTCATCAATATTTTACGTTCCTACGTATTTTTCTTCTCCCGTCTTGAAGATTGAAAAATTAAATCTTTTTGTGAAAGTTTTTTACCAACAATATTATTTTAATAAAAAATTTCCCAAATGATTCCTTATAAGATTCATTTTCCAGAATAACATCGAACACATAGTAAGTAAGAATTTTAATTTCTAAGGGCTGAAATTTCAGGTATCTCTCTAGAGGCCAAAGTATGGATAATAATGGCCTAATATAGAGTGAAATAAAGTGAAGAAAGGAAGTTTTAAGGTTGATATTTGTGTGTGTAGATCTCTAAACAAAACACTGAAAAAGGGAAAGATACCTTAACGTTGTCGTCGTACGGAACAAGCACAGGGGAAGCAGTATGAAAGACACCATCAACTCCTGTCACTGCCTCCTCAAAGCTTCCTTCCACCAACAGATCTGCTTTCAAAATCTTCAGTCTTTCTTTGCCTCCATTTAGTTCGGTGAGAAAACCAACCTTCTCCTTATCCCCTGATAAAAATTAAATAATTAAATTTATTCCAAAAAGAAAAAAAAAATTATGGAGAAATGAATCGATTTAATGGCATACCTGGGTTTCTAACGGTTGTCCTCACCGTATGACCCTTTTCTAATAAGGTCTTAATTAAGTGAGATGCGATGAAGCCAGTACCTCCTGTCACGCAAAACTCGGGCATTTCTAACTACTTTATCTTCAGGTTTTTGGTTTCGAAATCTCACGTTGTATACTGGTATGATGAAGGAGCGTCTTATTTACCTCTCACCACTCACTGGTAAACAAAAGACCAAACTCAAAAACCTATGACACAAGAGAGGCGTGGGAGATGTGTGTCCTATGTTTGTATGTTTGGTAGAACACACTAGAGTCATGTGAAATGCATACTACTCTGTTTGGTGGGACACATGTTTTGTATCAAAGGATGATTTTTTTTTTTTTTTAAATTATTATAATTAGTATGAGAGGCGTATGCACGGGTATTTTTTTTATTTGTATTAAAATAATTAATATAGCTATTATATTTAAATAAATTATTTATTTCTATAATTATGTTTAAGTATTATAACTATGTATAATTATAAATAAAGAGTTAAATAATATAAACAATTAAACAATTAATTATAAATTAATAATATTATTTTAGTATTGATTTTTTAGGTTAAAGTATATTATAAGAAGTACAACTAATGATACTAAGTAAGAGATTATAATACTAATAATAATAATATTAATAATAATAATAATACCAACAACCATTCCAATACCAATAATAATAATAAGATAAAAAACTAATATTTAAATTTAAATTTTTTAATTTTAAATTATAAAATTGACATATAATTGATTAATGGTGTGTAGTAAAACAATATTGTTATATGGTTAAAATTTATAATTAAATTTTTAAATTATATATTATATTTAAATGAAATATATATATAAAAGGTTGTTGTTAAAGTAAAATTTAGGCATTATATGATCAGGTGATTAAAGGATTTGGGAGGCCTAAAGCAAGATTAGAGATTTTATTTAAAATTTATTTTTCAAACTTTTTTATACAAACTTATTCATTAAATTGTCGAAATTAATTTCATTTAAGATTTTTTTTTTCAAATAGGTGTAAGGCTAATATGTTTAATCTTTCATGTATGTTTATCAAGAGTATCTTGTAAGGCCCACTTATTTTTCTGCCCCAAAGTTTAAGGGTATGCTCTAATCTGTTGGGCCTAAGGCTGGCCTATAGGGTACCCAAAACTCCCTTACAACACTTGTTCCCATTCATTATGCACTTTGCCAAAATAATTCACTCACTCTATCATTTCTCCTCCAACAGAGCTCTGCTAGGGTTTCGCACCATCCCTATTCAAGCTAGCTCAACCTCATTTCTATTCCACGTAAGTTGGTCTTCAACCCATATCCTATCCTCTCTAGTCTTATTTTCGTGGTTCCAACAGAGGTTCGTCTTGATAACCTCATTTTCAATTTGTGCTAGTGTTTCCAGCTCTCGAATCTGCTTTTGAAGCTGTAGTGCTCATTGACTTAGGTGTCAGTGTCTTTGGCTAGCATTTTTCAGGTAAGGAAAGCTAGGGTTTTCACATTTTTTTAATATGTTGATGTTTGGTTGTTGTTTGTAGGTTTTAAATGCGTGATTGATGTTCATGCTTGTGTGAGATTGAATTGGTTGTGGCATTGTACTGTTTTCTTGGTGCTTTCCTGGCTTGTCTGTGCAAACAGTGGAGGAACCCGATATTCTCGCCCAAGCGAGCAAGTCTCACCAAAGCGAGAGTACCTGGAACCCTCCCAGGTTTTAGTTCGCGTTGTCACTCAAGTGACGAGCTCACGTTTTGAGCGAGAAGACATCTCGCTCAGGCGAGGAGGTCTCACCTAAGCGAGAACATGTGAAAGCCTCATTGTTCCACTGCTCGAGCTCTCGCCTAGGCGAAAGGAGCTCGCTTGATCGAGAGGCCTCTCTCGCTTGAGCGAGGGCTTCTAGCCTAAGCGAGAATTGGGTCGAGACGTGCTCATGTATTGTTTTCTCCTCTGTTCTTGGTTAATGGTCACATGTTTGATTGAATTACTCTATTAAAGCATGAATTGAGTGATTATGCATGTATTAAATGGTTCATGGGCTGAAATTGATAAGATGGTATGATTATGCATATGAAACATGATTGGATGGTTGGTTATAAATTGGCATGAGATTGGTATGCATGATTATTCTATGATTGGTTGGTGAGACATGACTATGGTATGATTTAGGACGTAATTCCATGAATCTTTTGGTAAGATCTCATGGTGGTGCCTCATGGTTTAGGATGTAATTCCATAAATCTCTTGGTGAGATCTCATGGTGGTGCCTCTTGGTTTAAGACGTAATTCCATTACCCTCTTAAGGTTTCGTGGTGGTGCCTTAGTATATAATTAAGTAAGGATTCAAGTAAAGATTGCATCCTGAAACTCTAAAGAGTTAGTTAGTCTCATGTTAGCAGATGTGGGAACCCCTCGTGGTCATCAAGGTGATGGAAACTCCGTTGTGTAGCTTATCTTGGGTCGGATCCCCTTACTCCGAGTTTTGTTTTAGGGTTGTGGACTATGTATTATCTTGCTCCTTGAGCATATATTTTGGATACTGTTAAACTTTTATCCCGTTTTCTTAATGGCATCGTGGTGTGCCTTGGTTTTGTTCCTAGTAACTTTTGGATAACTATAAGGAGTGACACGTATACTCCATGACTTTGCTCTTTATATTATTTTCTGTGATGTTTCATTTAATTAAGTTTATTTATTAAATGAGATGTTACATATTTCATCTTCGGTATCATGAATTTGAGAATCAAAATTATCCTCATCACTTCTTTCTATTGTTATTTACACCTATGTCTATTGTTATTATCTTGTTCATTCAATGTATTTTCTAATTCAATTTTTCTTATATATTTTTATAGATTTATTCATAGTTCATTCTTATGAATGAATTAAAGCCTAAATTTTTCTCTTCTTCTGGATTTTTTAATAACCTAATTGAAAATTTCTAATTGATATATCTACATATTTTTATATGAAATAAAAAATTATGATATATAAAACACTACTAAAAAATAACTATACAAACAACGAATGAATTAATAAAACAATAAAACCTAGTTTTGGTTGTAAAAAAAAAACTTGATCGTAGACTGGTACTATCTTAAAGTCTTAACTTTTTCATAAACCTGCAAAGTTTATTTTGAGATAAATCATTGATAAAAACAATTAAAAATATTATTGTTCTTCTCAACTAAAATCCTAGACACTAAACTCTAATCCCTTAACAAAATTAGATAAAAAAAATGCATTTCTAATCATATAATACAAATTTAATAAATAAAATAAAAACAACATTAAGACGGATAAAAAGAAAAATATACTAATCATAAATAAAGATAAAAATATTGGTATATATGGATAATATGAGATTTTGATATGAATTTGTTTGTGTAAATTATAAAATTAACATAATAATTGAATAGTAAAATGTCGTTACATGGTTAAAATTTAGAATTAGACCTCTTAGTTAAATATTATATTAAATAAAATGCTTTACCTTGATTTTTGTTGTTCATAAATTCATGAGATAGGAATTATTTATTACTAATAACAACAACAATAAAGAGAGCCGGGGTATCAACCAATAGTTGTTTTTTGTTTTAATTTATATTAAAAAGTTAATTTAATTATTAGTATATTTAAATAAATAAGTTATTTATATTTTAGTGGTATAACTATAATATTACAATAAAGAGTATCATAATATAAAAAATAATAATTAATCATAAGTATTTTTTTTATAACAAATTAATAAAAAGTAAATAATATTATTTTTTATGTTAAAATAATAGATTATAGGATATACAATTAATAATACCAAAATTAATAATAGTAATGAATTATATTGATAATAACAATATTACTAAAATAATAATGATTAATTTTTGTATGTAATAACGTTTAATAGAAGAAAAATATGGTTGTAGTTAGTAAATATTGAGAAAAAAACGTTGTTTGGTATTTCACTTTTAGTAAATTTATGCCTCTTGCTTTTTGTCTCCGATTTCATTGTCTTCGGTAGTGGCAAGTACTGAAGTCTCATAAAAATACAGTGCATTGTAATAAAGTTCTACTAAAAAAAGTAGTGCAACAGTCACATAAAAAATATTATCCTCCGTATTATAACTGAGCATAAGTACATATATTGAATGTTTAACAATATCACACTATAGAAAGTTTAATTAAGAGGAAAATATGAAAGGCCTCTGTCAAAGTATAACACAACAGACATTCAAAAGTCAAGGACTTGTAAGGGTAGCCAATGAAACCTAATCAAATTACACATTCAAAATGTTATAATTTTTTATCGTCTATATTGTGTTTAAAATATTATATTACTCGTAGGGGATAAGAGTAAGATTTTGGAAAGACAAATGGATTGGAGACCCCTCATGTATAAATACCCTAGATTATACTTAAATGCAAAATGACAACAAACTACTTTGGGACAGCAAAGTGAGTGGATACAAAATAAGTGAGAATGCAAAATAGAATGGAGGCCACAATAATGGAAAAAACCTCAAGTTGTGGCACTACTGCAACACTTAACGCTAAAAACACTAATTACTCAAAATAGGGATGAGTTGTTATGGAAGGATAAAGAAAGGAAACAATTTTCAGTAAAAGAAGCATATAAAAAGTTTCAAAACAATTGCGAGCCAAAAGATTTTGAGTTGTATAACTCATTTTGGAAAGTGAAGGCTTTACCTGCCGCTCAACATTTCGTGTGAAGGATATTTTTAAATCGTATTGCAACAAAAGAAAACTTAAGAAAAAGGGAAATATTGTTAGAGTATTATCTTTGCCCCATGTGTGGATCAACGAAGGAATCTGCTAATAATTTGTTCTTTACTTGTAAGATAACATGACTGCATGAAATATGTGTAATAATTGGGTTGGGATAAGTATTGTTATCTATAACTAAGCCAATAAGAACTTCCAACATTTCTGTCTAATGTAAATTAATGAAAAAGGAAATAGAATATGGAGGTGCTTGTGGGTAGCAATCATATGGACTTTATGGAGCCATAGGAACAATGTTATCTTCAAGAATATGACAGTAGATGCAGAAGAGATTTTCTGCATGGCACAGTTAAAGGTTTGAGTATGGATTAAATACAAATATCTGAAGGCAAATTTCACGTACTCTAACTGGTGCTTAAACCCTATTATATGCATAAAATCTATAGCTCGATAGATAAGTAAAGTTATTGTTAGCAATGGAACATAACATATAAGTGCAAATTAGCTTGAACGACAGTCGAACTCCAAGAAATATATAATTTACTCATCGGGACTTTTGCTAATAGTAGGTTTTGGTGGTTGGAAATGGGGACTTTAACAGTAGGCTTTAGGGAAGTGGGAATGGAAATAAGGCATAAAATATGAGGCTTACTTATGTCATTTTGTTAAGGTTGAATATAATCTAACGTTTAGAGGTAATTTATTGGGTTAAATAACATCTTGTTTGCTTAACAAGGACACAAGTCTCCTTCCCTCCTTTAGTTTTTAGCTTTTGTAGGGAAAAATGAATTGGTCATAGTGGCTTGGATTCTTTTGCAACATCTTGTTCTCTTGATTAAGGAAGGTTGTTGTAGTGTCCTTTATAGCAACTCAAAAGTTGTGTACAATAGCGGTGGAGATCCCAATGAGAGGTTGTAGAGTAATTGTGGTTTAAATGATGTTTGTGTTTTTGAAGTGCAAAGCCTCATAGGCACATTTGACATGACCAAACAAAAGCATTCATCAACACTCGTGCGACTGCTCTCAAAACTTATAATTGCATTGTTACAAGGAGGGAACTTTCTAGCTTAGGAACTATTTCTCTCATAGTCTTTGATAGGAAGTTTGTGTTTTATTTATAGTATCTACAATAAGAACTCCTTTTTGTATATGGGTTGAGATACCTTTTTGTCTCGCACACATTTATATATTCTTATTCTTTGCCGATAAAAAAAAATTACTGGTAGTCAATATCCGCATGTATTTTATAATAATATTATTAAAATAATTAACTAAAAAATGACTTTGCCCTCATAACAAGCTATCCGTCATAAGAGCATTGATTCTTAACCAAAACGTCATTTTGCATTAAAAATAAAATTTTAAAATACCAAATATTTGTCAATTATATGATAAACGCATAAAATGCATAATATTGTGAATATCTTGTAAGAACCATATACATTATACTTGACTTTATATTTCCTTGATGTTGCCAAGGTAGGAGCATTTTCCTTTTCCATAAATTTCTACTATGATTTTCATTAATAGTTGAAGGTCTTTAAATAAAACAAGGAAAGCATATCAATAAATTTCTACTCTGATTTTCATTAATAGTTAAAGGTCTTTAAATAAAACAAGGAAAGCATATCAATCAGTCAAAGTCTACAAATTATACCATCACACATTGACCTCTTCTAGAAAGACACCAGAATGCTTTTTGATTTGGTTAACATGGGAAAAATGTTTAAGAAAGAGATGATCTAACAAAATGATCTTAGTTCATTCTCTAAACTCTTCGATGCTTAACTCAACAAACTTAAAATAGCACAAAAGAAAAGATAATTTCAAACCATTAACTTGAACGTAAGAACCAAAATACGAAAAGAAAAACATTTATTCAACATTTGAACCCTAAACCACAAATAATGAGCCATAACCGAATATGGATTTAACGCATAGTTAACCTTTTATATCTATGTCATAATGAATGTCACAATGGAAATAGATTATTATAGTAAAAGATGAAATAATGGGAATCAGATAAAAAAGCAAAGTGCTATACTGATAGATGAGCATGATGAAAAAAAAGATGGAATAAAATTGATATAGATAAATTGGGCCTAAGTATAATCCTCTTAATTAGTGATATAGCTAGAATATCTTTTCGAATCGAAGAAAAGTGTGAGAGCATTATATGAGTGCATACCATTCCAACAGAAGGTTTCTCCTTTGTTGCCTTAGTAAGTAACAAACTAGTAGGAGTTTTTTCCTCGGCTTCAACAACCTGCATTCAATATTTAATCAATTAGAGAGACCACAATGCAAAAATAAAAAAACATTGATGCCTCCCAAAGGCCATAATGCCTTTCGATGCTGCTCTTATATGGATAAGAAGATTAACATAACTTACCATTTGAGCACAACCTAAATACATAAAGAGAATTATATTATATGGTTACAAACATGGTTTCCAAATGATATAATATCACTCCCCACTTAAAGATCCAAAAAATGGAATAAGAAATGGAAATACCTTTATAAGGACTCCATCATTCAAGGGTTTAAGATCTTGATGTCATTAGTTTCAAGGATACTGACAATGTCATAATCCTTCACAATAAGATGTTTTGTACCATTGAATTCTACCTCAATACCAATGTATTTCAAATATACAACTTGTTCACCAATCTGTATAAAGACAACACATCACATCAAAGTATCAATAAGAGACAACCTCATTATTTTCCCAAAAAATTAAACACAAACCATTAAAGGTTTAAAGACCTCCAACATAGAAACAACATTACCTTCACACTAACATTTACTTTTGTCTTCCCAACTGTCTTTCCTTCACCAACAATAACCACCTCATCCTCTTTGAGACTTTGTTCGGGTGGTTGAGGGAAGCAAAATCCCACCTTTATTTTTCTCCTCTGCTTCCTTAACTTTTATCAGTACTCTATCATCCAAAGGCTTAATTGCAATGTACTGCACAACAAACCAATAGTTACACAAAACATTGGATTATCAAAGCACAAACTTAATAAACAAAAATTGTCTAAATATATTAATTGTACATTCGTAATAAGAAATTCAAAAACTTACAATGGCAATCTCGTTTGTCTTAGCATTAGAAATTCAACATATTAAAACAAAGTAATTCATCTTTTTTCATATACAAAAGTAAGAATTAGAAGAAAATATATAGATATTGTAGGAGCAACAATAGCGGCAACTTCGACAACTAAACCCTAGAAGGACCTTTGGGAGATATTCCCAATTCTCACACGACCCAAAGGCCTTTAATCTTAGATTTTAGAACAAAAAAAATAAAAAAAATTATCGAAATCAAACTTAAAATCAAATAGGGAAACAAGAAAAATTAAAATGTCTAAACAGCGAAAACGAAGATACCTTAAAAAGCAAACTTTGGGTTGAAGAATACCTAAAAACATATGTTTATCGAATAAGAAGCAAAAGAAGACCCTTTTAATGAAGAAAACTTACAAAGACGAAAACATAGTTCGGTTAAACAAAAATGTAGAAGAAGAAGCTTTGACGAAGAAGAAGGAGAACTCAAGCTATTGACTTTGAACAATACCTTACGTTCAATCGATGTTAACCGAATAATAAGCATAAAAAAACTCTTTGATTAGAAAAAAGGCATTTTGAATTTTGAATCCTTTAAACTCTTTTACTTGCACAATGTTGCTGTCATGGAGATGGAGAAAGTACATTCAAAAACACAGGAAGACAATAGCCTCGAAAATATCATGGGTTCAAAGATTCTTGATGTACATAATAGTAAATTAACCTAGAGAAACCAAATGAAGGATAATAAAACCCTGAAACGTTAACAAAAAAAAAAAAGACAAACACATAATAGTTTTCAGATACAATAAAATGAAGAAATATACATCAATGACACTACAAAGCTCAAACCATAATCCGAAAACACCATCAAAGAACAAACTTTCAACCATTACAAAAAAAAAATCAAAGAAATAAATCAATCAGAAAATACAAGTTGAAAGAGTATAAAATAAACGAAAAAAAACTAGATTCCAAATACGTTACCTGGTTCATTATAACAGATACATGTTCTTCAATCCAACCACTAAATGCATAGCTTCGTCCAGCCAAAAATCAAACTAAAATAACGGAAGCATTCTGACCAACTCAGACATGTTCATCATCAAGTCTCTTAGAAATAGTGTTTGTGCCATTCTCAAAAATTGATTTTGGAAGACAAATACCGAAATATCTAAAACAGTAATGGAGCGTAAGATCCAAAAATCCAAATCCTTGGCAAAGCATAATGGTAAGATCATCACACTAGTGCATGAAAGGGAAATGACAGCGGTTATTTCCAGCTTTTGGCTTCGAGTCCACAACTGAGGCATATACGGCCGAGGTAAAAAGGTAGTACTTTATGCCTCGGTTGAGGCATATTTAATATTTACTGCCTCGGGTCTGTTTTAACCGCCGTAGAAAGATACATTTATTACCTCAATTCTATTTCAATCGGGGCATATGACCCTTTAAAAAAAGAAAAGAAAAATTCGAACACAACCACAGAAAAAAGCAACAATGGTTGTCCCTTTGAGAGTCGCAACTGCTGCTTCTGTTTCACGCATTTCAATGCCCAAAAACCCAACGTTCATTTCACTTCCACGTTTCAACTACACCCTCAAATTCCACAACTCACCTTCTCTTCATCCACGCCCTAACGCTCTCCCCATGCGGCCTCACCACTACATTCGAGCCATCAACGAGGCAACTGTGGAACCTGAAATTTCTAAGAAGCAAAAAGAAATATGAATCTATTTTTGTTGGGTAAAATTGTTAGTTTCTTTACTGTGCAATAAAGATTTATATATTTATATATGCTTGGTCTAGAATATTGAAGAAACAAAAACATAAAAGAAAGAAAATGAAGTGAATAGAGAAGGAAAAGGAAAGAAAAGTGATGATTAATGCATATACCTGAATAGGTGTGAGGTGTCTAATAGTCCCCATCCTCGCCGTTTCAGGAACTCCATTAATGGTTCTCCCCATCCTCGCACACACATGGGAATCCCTAATGCATGACCCTATCTTCCAATAGTCCTCCAAGTAGTACTCCGAATACGCTTGGTTCATCACCCTCCGCCAACTCGACCCTTTGTCCGTCACCACGTACGCGAATATGATGAAGCCGATCAGCACCGCAATCACCATGAACATCACCACCAGGTACAACCGGATCAGAAACGTGTTCCGGTAACACGCGTTGACGAAACCCGCTAGGGACACCACCATGAAGCTCACTCTCACGCCGACAACGAAGGAGCAACAAGAAAGGCCAATTTGATGGCCAATCGGTGCGATGAAGGCGCAAAACAGTGGTGGCGGAACGATGTGGAGGCACAGGCAGCGCTGATTTTCGAAGGTATAAGATGCATCTACAATGCAGCAAATTTGGGTTTTTAAAACCTAACTGGCCTTACTGCCTCGGTTGATTTAAAACCGAGGCATAAACATGCATAGGCCTTGGTTTAGTGAATAACCGACGCATATACTCACACAAAAAAAAAACAGCGATGTAGAAAAATTCTGGCATTGATAGGCCTCGGGTGAAACAACCCGCTGTAGTAAACCATTATATGCCTTGGTTCAATGGGACTCGAGGCATAAAACTGCCCAATTATTTTTGAATTTTAAAAAAAACAGGAAAGTGTGAGTTTCTGGCAGCGTTACTGCCTCGGTTGAATTCATAACCGAGGCATAAACATGCATAGGCCTTGGTTGTTTGGTTAACCGAGGCATAAAAGTTGTTCGAAATCACAAAAATGCCATCACGTCCTTATCTACCTCGTTTGCACAAGAATCGAGGCATATAGGACATTGTCTAAACATGAAATTGCATTAAGCAAGAAAGAATTACATGACAAAAAACCCACAAAAGAGGACAAGTGTCGAATATTCAGATATGACTATTTGGGTCATTTACCTAGTAGGAGATTTCTTTAGATAGTTTATTAGATAGTCAAAATAAGCTTTTTTAATTTTATTACAAATTAGGAGATGAAAAGGTATTTATTACATCTTTGAATCCTTTGTTAGAGTCCTTGTAAGTTAATAAAATGATTCATCTATCTTATAAGTTATATAATATCATTAAGTATATATTATTAAGTTCCAATTTAATTAGAAGATAATGCTAGGTGATACAAAAATTTTAACAAAAAAATCACTCTCTCCAATGCCTTAGATTATATATGAGTGAGTTGATAGAAAATCTTCTTCATGTCAATATCTATGAATTTTAGTTGACACTAATTTTAAAACGCTCAGTTGGATTGATTGGTACGTAGATGCAACACTTAAAAGAACACACAAACAAAGATCATAAAGCCAAACATTATTTGTTCAGGTCATACATAAGTCAGTCTTTTAACAGTATGACATAAAAGAATGTAAAAGAATATTCAAGATCTCCTTAAAGAAAATTTTAGAAGAGAATAAATTTTTTGTTGGTGTAATAATAGTAATCAATGAAATGACAAGTAATGGAACACATCAATTTCGTCAAATTTCCTTTCAAAAGACCCCATTTGTTAATTTCATATTTAATTTGCAAAACATATTAAAAGTGTATATAATTATATTGAATCACAACTTATTAAGGTCTTATCCCAAAGATTCATTTTTAATCTAACGAATGAATATGTTAGTTTAGTCTAACTAAATAAACCAAGGTACATGTTATTATAGATTCAAGTACAAGCATTCTCGTTTGTATCCTTCATTTAACATGTTTTTCTTAGAGTGGTGATAAGTATACTTTGTTTGATAAGAATGTTAGAATTATAGAGCTAAATTTAAGAAGGCATTGTTTGAACCTCTACCAAGTTATGAAAACAAAGAAAAAAGATATCAACAAAATAAGTTGTATGTTGTTAACAACAATGTGTGGTCAATGAAGTTTTAAACAAGTGAATTAAGTCAATTGTAGTACACTTAAAAAAATAGGTTTATCACATCCACAATATTGATAATTATGATTCTTTTTTACAAACATTTAGATATTTTGAAATAGTAAATGCAAAAAATAAAATAAGATCAACAAATATATATATATATATATATATATATATATATATATATATATATATATATATATATATATATATATATATATATATATATGGAGTGATATGAAGATTAAATACAAAGGTTGTGTTATTAGTTGCAATCTGTGGTGGAATTGATTGAAGTAATCAATTAATAGGCAATTAATGCACACCTCTTATGCATGCAATTTATATGTTCCAATCTAGTAAGGATCCAAATAAACTTACTCAATCCCTTGTAATAAGATTAATTAGTTCCTTTATGAAGGTCCAAACCTAAATATCCTGCTCCATCCTTGGAGTTATCTCTCTAGACGAGGCAACCATATATAACTTTCTTCCCAACAACAAATCTTGTTGATCATATATGGTTATATTATAGTTCTCCCTATTCTAAATGGCCAAACCAAGTTGATCCCTCAGACTTGATTATCTAAAGCTCCAACAAATTTACCCAACTCCTTGTAATAAAACCATTTGATCCCTGCATTAAGAGTTACACCAATGGGGGACAAAAACACAACTCCATTCTTGGAAATTGCTTTCTTTGGATGATTTAGCGTAGTTCAGATAATGGACTCATTTTCCAATCTCATTCAACATCTATGATCAAGTACATAAATTCCTCTTTAGTTCAACCATTAAGAACAAACCTAAATCAAATGAAAAACATAAACATATAAATATAATATCATAAATAAAGAAGAAAGTATTGATGATGATTATGATATTGTAATGCAAAACCAACAATAAATAACATAGTGCTTACAATATATAACTATGTTTAATCCAAATTTCTTTCTCCCTCCCTAAGGCATTGTAGTTTGCTCTTCACTCAACCTCTTTGCAATGAACTCAACAGATGCTTTACCTCTTTTAAAGGGTTTGTTTTGGTGTTCAGTCTCTACTTAATTCTTTCAACCTCTTAAAGCTTATTTAGCTCCATTTTCCTTCTTATGAGGGTTTTTCCTGAGCTTAGTGTCCCTAATTTTTCTCAAGTGTGAGGGTCAGAATTTGGACTTGCTTTGTATCCCTTAATCTGCTTAGCTCCAACTTCTTGCACTTAGGGGATCAATTGTTCCTCCCTTATGTTTATTGCAACAAAAATATCAATTTAAGTCAATAATATCAAGTAACATATTATTACTCATTATGTGTTTCTAAGCTGATAAGGTTTGGACCTACTAAAATTTCACTAAATTTTTGCATATTAAGTGTCGAAATAAGATGTAAAAACAAGTAAATTGGACATTTATCATATGTGAAAAAACAATAAATAAACTCAAAAGAGCACTTACAATTAAAAATGTATAAAGTAATGAAGGTAAAGAGAGAGAGAACGGGAAAGAGACAGAGAGAGAGAGAGAGAGAGAACACCAACTTCTATATTTGTTCATCTATAATCAAAGTTACATCCAGGTGCTCAATCATTTCAGCCAAGGCTATCTACTATTTCTTTTAGGTTTTACAAGCACTAAAAATAAAAGAAAGAAAAGAATCCAATGTACTATTATCTTGAACCTTACAATACTTAGTTTAGCCTTTTGTGACACCTTACAAGAAAAAAATCAATGCAAAAATGAAATCATCTAGAAAAATTCTCTTATTGTGTCAAGGTTGTGAAAATAACTTAAATACACAAGGGAATGTTTAATTGTGTATTACAACATTTTAAAAAGTTTCAAAAAGTTTCATTTGATGAAGGCAAACAAACAAAAGTTTATATTTGGCAAACACATGCCAACCATTTTTCTGAAGAGTAGCATATAAGGAATGATTGTCAAACACAACTTCAGGTTTGACATAAGCACTATAAGAAATGTCTTTCATCGCTTCTTTTCATAAAACTCTTCTCCTTAGATTGGGGCAAATGTTAATAACATGCAGTATAGGAAAAATAAGAGATAAAGAGACTTACACAAGATATTTTATACTCGTTCGCTAATAAAGTCATATTGATGAGGGCATATTTTTGCCCTCATTTAATGTTTAATTCTAGGTATTTAATTGAATTTGTGTTCTTAAAGAGTGGTTTAATTAACAATTCTGATAATTAGGCCGTTTGAGCCTTGTGATAAAAATGTCTTAAAAAGTGATTTTTAACTGCATAAATTATTTTTGGATATTTTAACGTTTGTTGATACAACTGAAGTTAAGATTAAGCTCATTCAAGGTGGGAAAATAAATTGATTGAAGTTACATAACACCTTAAATAAGGCTAAAATCAACAAGTTATGGAAAAATCACTTTTGCACACCATACATTACTTATACACTCCCCTCTTTCCAAATGGGCTACAGAAAACCTATTTCTACACCCTTGCGTTTGTCTATTTGCACCCTTTTTCCACTCATAGAATAGATGCACTCAGATGCTGCCATGTGGCAATCCCTAACTTTTAAATCTGTCCAATTAAAACATTCCACATGGCATTAATCCTTGCACATGCATATACACCAATCGGGGCATGACACATAATCATCTCCTTCTCTTCTCCACACAACCAGAAACCCTAGGCATAGAATGCGGCCACCACAACAGCGTTCAAAACTGAAACCATTGCGCCATCATTTTTGTGCCACCATGAGCGAACGTGCAGCACCAACACGAACCAGATTCGCTCATACCGTTAGCGCACCACTTCGAGCCACCATGGAAGTCGTTGTCAACCAAAACCCGACGTAATCACGAACCTATAAAGCACGAACCAGAAACGTGAAGCCTCCAACAGGTTGCATCCCATTGTTTCCCATCTCCTTGCCAATCACCATTGCAACATCTTTGCCTTGCTAGAAAACGCATCAGAACAGCCTTGCATCTTACAGAAACTATCACGACAACAAAACCCTAATGGAGGAAAGAGAAATCTGATTTGGGAGAGAGGGAGTACTCTGACACGTGGCAGCTTCTCAATGGACAGTCAAAGAGTCAACTCTGGGCAAAGACTGGTCAAAGTTGGTCAAATAAGAGGGACTGAATTGGAAATATTGATATTTTTGGATGTCTCTGCAAATTTGGACTATCAAATTTCAAAAGGACTGATTTGGAAAATTAATACAAATATTAATTGGTGATAATTTATCATATATCTTTAAGTAATTAATTTATTTAATTATATTAGATATTGATATTATTGTCAACACCCAATTTCATCCGGGTAAATAAATTTATTTTCAAAATAAAAAAATAAAAAATAAAAGAATATTTTTTAGTTAATGGGAAACAAAATTTTTTTCAAAGATTTTCAAACTTTAAGTTTAGAAAAAAGAAAAAAAAAAGAGATGGAAAAAAAGGAAAAAAGAAGAAAGAGCTCAATTTGTTATTAATTATCGCACTCCTTTTCATGAGCTCAAAAACTCAATATACTTTCTACCCTTTTTGTTCCTGAAGGAGAAATTAGTGATATGATTATAATAATTAGAAGAAATATTTATTCAAATGGTTATAATCAATATTACTAATTAGGATTGATTTTGTGCTCTGATTTGTGAATGGTTAGAATTAATATTACCGATCTTGATTGATTTTGTGCTCTAATTTGATATGATTTTATTCCCGTAATGTGTTGCTAATCATAACCAATCTCTTCCTAATATTGTTCATTACAATCAAGGGTAGGATTGCAATTGGTGAATATAAATAGATAGTCTGTTTCATGATAAAGGACCGGAAAAAAAAATCTCTACACTTCTCTAATTCTTTCCCATCATCACTCCTACATACTACACCTCATTTTTTATCTCTCTTTCAAAACAAAAAAAAAAACGATATTGGAGGATGTAGGAAAAATAAGAAGATAGTTATAGTGTAGGGAACAAAAGAATGAGATTGATAAAGGAGAGGAGGAACTGGAAAGTTTAACAGGTATGTCACTGCTAAATTTTTTCATTTATTCATTCCCAAATTTTCATTATATTTTGTTTTAATATTTTTTTTACCTACTTTTGGGCTTCTTTTTTCTTATCTTATTTGAAAAATCATAACAAAAATAGTTTTCCTCATTTCTTTAGTGTTTGTCTAACACCAATTTTCAAAATTCTTTTTTCTTCAGAAAATATAAAAAAAATATATAAAAAAACTAAAATAAAAAAATGTTTTCTTTGTTTAATTTTTAGTGTTTGTCCGACCACTCACGTCATGACACCTATCTCCAAATAATTCAAATTTCCAAAAACAAAAATAAAAAAATTCAAAATTACAAAAAAAATCAAATAAAAAAGGTTCTTAAATAGTTTTTCAAAAAGAACTACGTAACCCTGATTCTCCATTGTAAATGGAGATATGTAGGTGCGGGATTAATCCTTCTCGGGCTTAAAAAACCAAAAAAATATTTTTGTTTCTTTTGTATATCCTTTTATTGTTACTTTTGGGGAAAATTAAATATTTTGAAAACCACATAACTTTTACACATTTAAGTAAAGGTACCGTCTTAGGACGGACGTTGTGGGGGTGTTAATACCTTCCCCACGCGTAACCGACTCCGAGACCCAAAATCTGGTTTTTCGCAGACGTTGTTTTTTCTTTTTTTTTTGTTTTTCCGTAGTTTTCCAGAATAAACTATGGTGGTGACTCCAAATCTCTGTTTTTTTTCAATTTAATTTTTGGTTCGCTGTCCCGTCGCAATTTCGGTTGTGACAGATGGCGACTCCACTGGGGACAGTAGAGAGTCCGACCATTTATTTGGATGTGCAAAATTGATGTGGTTTTTTCTTCATATTTTTTCTCCCCCTCCCCTTTTTAATCTTTTTATCTCTTTTTGATATGTGGAATTATTGTATGTGTATGTTCTTTTTTATTTTGGTATTTGGAATAATTGCCAGGTGTGGGTTTGGGTATACATTGTATTCTCCCTTCACACACACATTTTGTTCATTATATGAGTGGGGCTTTATACCTGGGTCTGAGTTGCTTAGAATTAGAGGGGATTGTGTAGCAGTGCCACAATGGATGTACTTCCCAAGTGGTCATTGTGAGAACCCCAACTAGAGTTTGTTTGCTTCATTAGTACTCTCACTTCTTGTTGTTTACCAACTGTCGTGGGAAATGCCATGAAGTGGGCCATAGCTCTAGTGACATTGATATTTAGGTATTAAGGAACTATCCTTGTGAGCACATATACTTTCCCTTAGAACTTTAAGCGGCAAACGTATGTTTAATTAAGGCATTAAAGGGAGACTGTTTGCATTCTTTACCCTCACTTTTCCTTGTATATAATAATAAATTCATCACAATCACAAATTAATGGCCATAAACATACATTTCATTAGCATGTCATGTGAATAAGTGTCCTACGATGCACAAACATGCACTACATTCTATTTTGTGGTCATTCATGGTATCTTGTCCAAAGATTCAAACACATAGCATGCATTGGCACAAATTTTGGAAAAGAAAACAAAAAAATTGCACTACAATAAGTTCAAATTGTTTCCCACTTTCTTTGTCAACAAATTCTTGGAATCTTTCTTATGAAAAATGAGAAAATAATAAAACATTTTTTGGTCAAATCAGTGGATTGAATTAAGAAATAGAATTTTGTTTGTTATCATTTCTTTTGAAGCATCCATCTAGTCTTGCATACATTAAATTGCTCAAATTCATCTCTCTTCCACTATAAACCTTGCTTTCACTTTTCATGAAGGATTATCACAAAAAGAGGTATTGCCTTAGGATGTTTACAAGAAACTCTGAACAAAAAAAATGAAGAATAATCAGCTAGGATGAAAACTTTGAAGGACAGTCTAGGCAAAATTAAGACAAAAAAAAAATGAAAAAAAGGAAAAAAACAAGGGACATCCTGTCATATGTACTAAATTCTTTTCCTCTGAATTAAAGTTTTTGTTGAGAAAAACAACCATGATTTGAAATGATGTGTGGCCATGTTTCTTTATCCAAACAAACAAACAAAAGTAACTATCATTTGTTACCCAATTTGAGCCTTCCAAAAAAAAATTTCTTTCAAATTACCCTAAACAAGGGTCACCCTCATACTAAGGGTTGACATAACTTTTGCTTTTGTTTCATCCGAATGGTAGTTCACCAATACAAAAACATAAAAAAAAATAGAAAAAAATGGTTATATCAAGAAAAGAAAAGAAAAAGAGAAGCAAAAGGTGAACAAGAAGAAGTCAAACAAATTCTGAATGAAATATTATTCAAAGATCCTTGTTTCAAACAACCCTCACATCACTTGTTTGGGCCTTTACTATCATTTACTTCCATACCCCTAGCCTTGGCCACGATAAAAGCCTAATAAAGTGCACACAGATCAAAGATTGTTTGTTATCTTTCGAAGGTTTTAATTTAGAGGAAAATTTTGATTTGCTAACAGGTTTGTTCTAAAAAAAAGATTAAAAAAAAGTGTGTTCAGAGATTTGCTTTTAAACACTGGGGCAGTTTATGTTTGGTTGACATGTTTTCAAAGCTTCAAAATTAGCATGGGTAATTAGACAAGTAAGTTAAATTTGGGTTGTCCCCTTTCAATTCATTCTTCATGAAATTCTATTTTTGCTCACACAGTATCTTCCACTCTAAGGCTAAACCTTAACCAACCTTAACATAGTCCATCTTTATCAATCCCACACCCAAACTAGGGCAGTCACTTTGTTTGTAATTCATATATTCTCATCATTCAATCTGAATTGGGGCATTTATTTACATCAAAGACTGTGATACATTAGGGGCAACTTTTGAAGACCTCGTCATTTTTCAATCTCCTCAATTGGGAAAAGCCAAACACGCTTTTGCACCCTCAAGACAACCCTAGGCTCTCATACTAGGGGCAAATTTTTAAGGTCCCCATCATTTTCTTTATACCATCAATAACTAGGGAAAGCTCAAACACATTTTGTGCCTAAGACCAATTCAAATTGGGGCAACTCCCTAGTTAATCTTCATTACCTCATCCAAACCTTTTCAAGTCCTTGACAATTTCATGCATGTCATTCAAATAGTGTTTCAAAAGAAATGATTAAAAAATGATTCGTTAGTAAACTGATTAGACCAAAGAAAAAGTTTGGAAAAGTAAAAAATTATCAAAGTTGAATGATTCCATGAATTCGAAATAATAATGAAATGGGAATCAATTCAAATTTGTTTTCAAAAAAATGCAAAAGAAAAATTCATACATCATACCAAGTCATGCATACATAAGTCATTCATCTTTTTGAATAAAATAGTTTCCACTTTTCCAATCAAAACCCTCTTCACTCATGTGAATGGTTATTGAATCCTTTCGTTTTAGAAGGAAAAAAAAATACACAATTTGTTTCTATGATGTTTCTCAAATTTATGGTCCTCTTCATTCATATGAATGACCAATAGCCCCTAAGCTTTGTTTCCGCACTAGTCCCCAAGCCTAGTTTTCACATTGGTCTCCAAGCCCAGTTTCCACACTGGCCCCCAAGCCTAATTTCCACACTGGCCTCCAAGCTTAATTCCCACACTGGTCCTTAGCCTAGTTTTTACAATGGCCCCCGAAGCTCAATTTCCACACTAGTCCCACACCTAGTTTTCACACTAGCCCCCAACCCAGTTTCCACATTGGCCCCTAAATCTAGTTTTGTTTGGCCTCATAGTTTTTTTCTAGCCTCTAAACCTAGTTTTCCCTGCTCACAAATTAAAATAAAGGAAACATGAAAATGAAAAAAAGTAAATTTCACCCATGCATCCACGCATCCATGTAAGCATATCATACAATTTCAAAAAGAAAATCATAACACATCATGCATCATCGCATCATGTCATCCATCATACTCCACAAAATCATTGAAAATCATTTAAAAAAAAGTCAACAATGATTTTTTTTTTGTGTAAGTCTCACAAATGTTAGGCATTCACGCAGTGTTTGTCAACACTCCAAGAGCAAAATCGAAATCCAGGTTCTCTGTTTATACATCAAGACCCTCTACGAGGCAATGGTCATTGATTTTCTTATATTTACATCAAGACCATCTGCGAAGCAATGATCATTGATTTCCTTATGTTCACATCAAGACCCTTAGCACGAAATGATCATTAATTTCTTTGTCACATCGAGGCCCTCTACAAAGTAATGGTCATCGATTCCTTTATATCAAAACCCTCTACAAGGCAATGGTCATTGATTTCCTTATGTTCACATCATGACCCTCTGTAAGACAATGGTCATTGATTTTCATATGTTCACATCAAGACCCGCTGCGAAGCAATGGTCATTGATTTCTTTATGTTTACATCAAGACCCTCTGCAAGGAAATGGTTATTGATTTCCTTATATTTATATCAAGACCCTCTGTGACGCAATGGTCATTGATTTCCTTATGTTCACATCAAGACCTTCTGCGAAACAATGGTCATTGATTTCTTGATGTTCACATCAAGGCCCCCTACGACGCAATGGTTATTGATTTTCTTATGTTTACATCAAGACCCTTTGCAAAGCAATGGTCATGGATTTTCTCATCATCGAGGCCCTTTGTGAGGCAATGGTCTTCAATTTATTTACATCAAGACCCTCTACGAGGCAATGATCATCAATCTCTTTACATTAAGACCCTTTGTGGGACAATGGTCATTGATTTCTTTGTCACATCGAGGCCCTCTGCAATGCAATGGTCATCGATTTATTTACATCAAGACCCTCTGCGAGGCAATGGTCATTGATTTCTTTGCTTTCAATATAGACCCTCTCCTCGGGATTGGTCTAATCCATTTTTTTCAAAGAGTCAGAAAATAAAATAATAAAACAAAGTGATTTGTCATATCGTGACCCTCTGCATGGTAATGGTCACCAAATCTTTTGGATATAGACCCTCTCCTCGAGATTGGTCTAATCTTTTCTCAAAAAGTCAAAAAAGAAAAAAATTGTATTAGAACCCTCTATATGGTAATGGTCACCGAATCTTTTGAATAGACCCTCTCCACAGGATTAGTCTAATTTGGTTTCTTCAAAAAGTAAAAAAATAAAAATAAAAAGAATTAGTGTGTCAAATTGAGACCCTCTACTTGGTAATGGCCACCTAGTTCTTTTCTTTCAGATACAGACCCATCTCCTTTGGAATAGTCAAGTTTGTCTACAAATTTGTTTCCTTTTGAAACCCGAATGAACTTAATGTTTTTATCTTTACTTATCTTTTATTACGATAATATGAAAAAGTCAAAATTTCACATTATCTAGTAAAATCTAAGTAAAGAGGGGCAACTGTCAACACCCAATTTCGTTCGGGTGAATAAATTTATTTTCAAAATAAAGAAATAAAAAAATATTTAGTTAATGGGAAATAAAAAAAATGTGAAACAAAATTTTCTTCAAAGATTTACAAACTTTAACTTTAGAAAAAAGAAAAGAAAAAAAGAAAAAAAAAGGAAAAAAAAAAAAAAAAAAAAAAACTAATTTTTTATTAATTATCGCACTCCTTTTCATGAGCCCAAAAACTCAACATACTTTCTACTCTTTTTGTTCCTGAAGGAGAAATTACTCATTTGATTATAATAATTAGAAGAAATATTTCTTCAAATGGTTATAATCAATATTACTAATTGAGATTGATTTTGTGCTCTGATGTGTTAATGGTTAGAATTAATATCAACGATCTTGATTAATTTTGTGCTCTAATTTGATATGATTTGATTCCTGTAATGTGTTGCTAATCATGACCAATTTCTTCCTTATATTGTTCATTACAATCAAGGGTAAGATTGCAATTGGTGAATATAAATAGATAGTTTGTTTCATGATAAAGGACCGGAAAAAAAAATCTCTACACTTCTCTAATTCTTTCTCATCATCACTCCCACATACACACCTCCTTTTTTATCTCTCTTTCAAAAAAAAAACATATTGGAGGAGGTAGGAAAAATAAGAAGATAGTTATAGTGTAGGGAACAAAAGAAGGAGATTGATAAAGAAGATTAGGAACCAAAATGTTTAACAGGTATGTCACTGCCAAATTTTTTCATTTATTCATTCCCAAATTTTCACTATATCTTCAGAAAATATAAAAAAAATATATAAAAAACTAGAATAAAAAAATATTTTCTTTGTTTAATTTTTAGTGTTTGTCAGACCGCTCACGTCATGACACCTATTTCCAAATAATTCAAATTTCCAAATACAAACATAAAAAAAATCAAAATTATTAAAAAAATCAAATAAAAAAGGTTCTTAAATAGTTTTTCAAAAAAAAACTACGTAACCTTGATTCTCCATTGTAAATGGAGATACGTAGGTGCGGGATTAATCCTTCTCGGGCTCAAAAAACCAAAAAAATATATATTTCTCTTTTGTATATCCTTTATAGTTACTTTTGGGGAAAATTAAATATTTTGAAAACCACATAACTTTTACACATTTAATTAAAGGTACCATCTTAGGATGGACGTTGCGGGGTGCTAATACCTTCCCCATGCGTAACCGACTCCGATACCCAAAATTTGGTTTTTCGTAGACGTTGTTTTTTGTTTTTTTTTTTGTTTTTTCGTAGTTTTCCAGAATAAACTATGGTGGTGACTCCAAACCTCTGTTTTTTTTTTAAATTTAATTTTTGGTTCGCAGTCCCGTCGCGATTTTGTTTGCGACAATTATCGACCAATTATATTTGTCAAATAGTCTATATCTCTCTAAATATTTTTTTTCTTTTATTTTAAAAGATATTTGAGAGGTTTTAAAACTGAAATCCTAGTCCCAATCCTATATAAAGAGACCAAGGGAGAAATAGAAAAGAAAAGCTCGAGACTTCGAAGTTCAGGAACCCTTTAGGGGGGCATAATTTCGTTTCCTTTCTCTCTCCATTCTTCTATTTTTTTATTTTATTTTGCATTCCATGGAAGGTTGAGCTTCAAGGGTTAGTTACATTGTAATTTCTTAATTAGAATGAGGTTTGAATAGATTTGTTTGTTCTTTTGATTCTTGTTGAAATTTATTTTCATCTGTCTTTTTTGGTTCTTTGTTTAGTAAAAGTAATGATTTTTACATTGTAGCAAGTTAGCACGATGTTAAATCCAAAAAACATAACAATCGTATGAGTCTTAGGGCTATTAAATTTTAATTGAGAAGTTACTTTGATTAATTTTAGAGATTTTCATATGATTGAATGAGTTTTTGCTAATAATTGAGAAGTTACTTTGATTAGAGGTGAAAACTTAGATTAGAATTAATCAAGAAGTTACTTTGGTTAATTAGCTTTTTACTAGATTTTAGAGGTAAAAGAACGGACATGAATAGGATTAGTAATATTTAATTGAGAAGTTACTTTGGTTAAATTTACTAAGATTAATCTACAAAGTTCTTGCTTTTGATTGAGAAGTTACTTTGGCTAAAAGTAGGGACGCCAACAAATTAATTGAGAAGTTACATTTATTAAATATTATTTTTATCTTTTTATCTTTATCTCTCATATTTTTATTATTTTATTTGACTAACCGTTTTGTTAGATTTTATAAGAACTAACTTGTTAAAAATCAATTCTGTGTTCGTTGGGAGACGACTTTGTTGGCAAAAGCAATACATGTCTAAATGCTGAAGCAAGATTTTGATGATGATAAAAGAAGCCTGAAAGCCATATGGAAATCAATATGAAGAACATGTGCTGTTATGTTTAAAGCTATCTTGTAAAGTGTAATTAGAATAGTTAGAACCAATATTGTACAAGGAAATTCTGGATTTCTCGAAAAATCAAAGTGATAATCGATTATCACTTAGGATAATCGATTATCCTG
>Ga0214545_1003715_pt1 | contig 28934 bp, 10 predicted proteins | sample CNSS4metaG_FD_160064 | JGI IMG/M metagenome (GOLD analysis project Ga0214545, IMG submission 160064) | Root nodule microbial communities from cowpea collected in UCLA plant growth center, Los Angeles, California, USA - CNSS4 | ecosystem: Host-associated > Plants > Roots > Nodule | place: USA... | reverse complement strand
ATAAAATACAAAAAAAAAAAAAAATTGAAGAATATGATAGTAAAATGTGTGAAAAATTTTGGATGGTAAAATTTGTGAAATGATGATAGTTGAGTGTTAACCTAAATAATTAATCCGTTATATTTTAATTGGCATCAATGACAAATTTTTTACACCTTATACTAGAAAGTAGCAATTGGGAATATTTTCTTTTCTACTCCCAGAATTTTTAAAATGAAACAAAAGAAATTGAAGCCTTGAAACGAGGTGAAATACTCTGAATAACTAGCTTTGCCTGAATGATTAATTTGAAAGCATTAACCTGGATTATTGGAACTAATCTGGTTTGTTGATTAAGATAAAGGCCGGATAAAGGAATTCTGTACTTATTTGTTCTATCATAATCACATGTTTTGAATTAATTATGGTCATAACAAATGTTTCTATTGTGAGTTATCTGTAAATAATGTAATTTCATATCCATAACCAATGCAAACATGAGATTGGTTCGCTGTCATTAAAAAACAGTTCTGTTTTGCAGGATTAGTGTTGTGCCTTTTTTGGAATGTCATAGCTGTTACTGCAGCTTGGATTAAGGGTGAAGGTGAGTTTAGGTAATTGAATATTTACTTAGGTTATTATATAGCTCAATTACAAATCTGACATATCTAAATTCCAACTTGGCCTTGTTTATTGTAGGTGTAAAAATATGGTTTCTTGCCATCATCTACTTCATAGCAGGGGTTCCTGGGGCATATGTTCTGTGGTATCGCCCATTATATCGTGCTTTTAGGTAAATTTTTAATGCTTGCATGCACTAATGTATTATGCAACTGCAATTATTTGCTTATAACTTGTGTAGTCACTTAAACTCGTTTTGGAGACCAGAGTCATGTCTAGGCTTTTAATGGTTCAACATTGGGTCTGTATGAGTGTTATCATGTTTTATCACATTTGGTTGTGTTTTGTCCATATGGTTAATCTGAGCTGCAGAAGATTTGAATTCCTGAAGTAAATAAGTATTAGTATTTGGACTTAGAATCTAACTCAATCCACAAAACTGATTTTGTAATTAAAGCGATCTAGAATAGAAGTAACTGTAATTAAGTTGACTTTTCAACAATAAATTTAATTTAGTTGAACATTTTTTTTTCATTTGTTTTTCCTTCTTTTCCTATGAATTAATGGGTTATTCATCAAAGTGTCAGGCTATTGTTGATGCTGACAAATTTTGATGAGATGCTCTGCCCCTCCTGAAAATTTTACCTTATACTCTGAAGCATTCATGTGAAAAATAGGAAAATATAATATGCATACATATTTTCATCTTTTTATTTGGCCATACTTTTGAATATGCTTTAAAATATGGGTCTTGAATATGCTTCTTGATTTTGCAGGACTGAAAGTGCTTTGAAATTTGGATGGTTTTTCATGCTTTATCTGGTAAATAAATGGATTATACTTCTGCATAAGCTATGCTTCAAAAAATGGAAGAAATCTAATACTCTTCATTCCTTGTTTTCCTGACAGCTTCACATAGGATTCTGCATCTTAGCTGCAGTTGCTCCTCCAATAGTTTTCAAAGGCAAATCACTGACGTATGTCCACTTCGTATATGTTCTCTATTTTACACACCAATATTGCTCATATGACTTTATTTATGTTACAAGGAGACTAAGTATTCAATTTCTCTTTCCTTGTTGAGAAGATAGATTTCTTTTTTTCTTTCCCTTGTCAGAAATAGGAGTAAATGACTAATCTACTGAAAAAGGACTTCAGAACATGCGCATCAATACCATCACCTTCCACTGGAATAACCTGATTTGAAATCTTTTAGAAACATGTTAGTTGGTTGGCTGATATTGAGAAGAAAATTAATGCATATTACCCATTAATAAGAGGACAAGTTAAGACTTGAGAATGATGATGGATTTGGGGCTTTGGGGCGTTGCTAAGTTTATATTTTAGGATTTAATGGGTGTGTTTCATTTCTCAAGATGCTGAAGTTGTTTTCAGTCTTTTAACCTAGTGGCTGACACTGTCTACTCATTGATACAGGGGTATTCTGTCTGCCATAGATGTGCTGGGCGACCATGCTTTGATTGGGGTAAGAGGGTTTTTCATAAATTATTTCTTGTTCCAAAAACATACTATTCAGTTATCAGAGTTGTATTTATACAAGTTACACCCTATGTTAATTTAAGATTTTTTCAGTGACATAATGCACCATCTTTTTGCAAATACTACAGAATGCAACCTAGACAACATGATGCTTCTGAATGATTATTTTTCTTATCATGTTTTTCTCCATTTGCCTTGCAGATTTTCTACTTCATCGGGTTTGGATTATTCTGCGTTGAAACGTTGATTAGCATTTGGGTTATTCAGGTCTGATTACACTTCCTGAAGTTTCAAATCATTTTAAGCACATGCACCCAACTTACCAACTCACTATTTCATTGTTTACCATACAGCAAGTATACATGTACTTCCGTGGCAGTGGTAAGGCTGCTGAGATGAAACGAGAGGCTGCTAGAGGAGCATTAAGGGCTGCTGTATGATTTATCAGTCTTGTGGAGAAGACAGTACGGATACATTATGGATCAATGTTGTATATTTAAGCCACACTCTTGAATTTGAACAAAACTAGTCCACTGAGAATGATTTTTGCTTACACCTGTAATTTTATTTATTTATTTTTATGTTGTTTAACATGGTACCTATTTATGTGGTTTGTTAGTGTATATGCTGAGAGCATGGACATACTAGTGGCTGGTAGAAACATGCTATAATTTATTGAAGTTGATCCTCTATACAGTTTTTAAGTTTCACTTCTTATTCCAAAAGTTGAATTTTCATGCATGAGTTCTTCGTTAAAATTAAAAAGATCTAACTAAAATCATACTTTTAAACACGACTTGTTCATCTTATTCATTTAAAAAATTTGACATAAAAGTTACTCCATTTTTTTATGAGAATATATCGCAGCACTTTAGCACTTATGTTTCATTTGCAATGTGGAAAAAAAGTAGTAATTATAATTTATAATACAGCATGCAACATGGAAAAAAGTAGTAATTATAATATAACATGGAAAGATTATACATTATTCACATAATCACAGTCCATATATCCTATATACATGTAGCTTATTAGAACAGTCTCAAAGACAAGAAGAAACCCAGCTAGCATCAACTGCATCGATGATCTTTTCATGTAAAGTGGTTCCAGCACAAGCAACTATACCACGATCAAGGCTTTCCAAGTTTAAACCTTTTGAGAAGTCCAAGGGATGCCCCCTAGCATCTGTTACCATGCCTCCAGCCTCTTGTATGATGACAGAACCAGCAGCATGATCCCATATTTTTTCCTTATAACCAGCCCTTGCAAACTTCATGAAAACCTCAGCATGCCCACAAGCTATTGCCGCATATTTCATTATGTTTTGTACTCTTAGTGGCTGATTACTGCATAAAAATGATGAATACTAGTTACCTTATAAACTATGCTAGAAAATTTATGTTGTCTTTGGTGACATTTGTCAAATGATATTTCAGATATTTAATAGTAAGGAATGTGCTGCTAAACACAACACTTTTCATCTTGTTTGCATATTCTAAGAACCTCTTTATCCCTATACTGCAGTGTTAAATTAGCACAACAAAGAAAATCTGAACACAGAAAAAATTAAATGCGTTGGAATGGCATAAATCCTATGTTTGAGTGTCTAGAGAAACTACAGACATAGAAGTTTAAAATTTTAAAGACAGAGGGAGACTGATACCGAAATAAAAACACACCTGAGACCAACACTCTGAGCCAATCCCTCAGTAAAAGTGTAGCTTGAATTGGCCTTTTCAATTGGTTGGCAGAAAGTAGCCAATGCTAGGTTGTCAACAGAAGAGACAGAAACTTGTTTTGCCTGGTTTGGCCACACATACTTCTTATTGACATGGAGCAGTGGTTGGATCCAAGCTTTCCTACTACCTCTCTTAGCATAAATTATACAACCTTTGTTCCAAGTTTCAGAGGTTGGAGGAGTCAACATAGATATCATCCTTTGATAGCTGAGATGATAGCTAAACCAATCCTTTCTCATAGGGTAGTTAGGGCAGCCAAGAACTCCAACCACCACTTCACCATCCTCTATCAGTGATAAACCTACAGCATATTGATCACCGCATGCAGACCCCATTTTGCCATCAAGAGGGCTAAGTGCCCAAAATCTTCCTGAAGGACTTCCAATTGAGTTACTGCAATTGATGATTTCAAGAACCTCTGAAGTTCCCAGAGCTGATTTTGGCTCCTCAACCCCAAATCTTGGTGCTTCAGCTAGACATTCATTCACAGTTTTAACCACAGCTTCCAACAGTTCTGATGTATTAGTGTTGGATAGTGTCTGAGCATCCTTTTCAGTTACGATTGAGACATTTTCACTCCCTAAACACTTCGACAATATCCAGCTGACAATTGTGTTCACACTCCAATCTGTATCACATTAATCATCCTCATAACTTGTGAGCACATGAAAACTAACCTCTTTACCAACCCTTAACATTTTACAATCAAATTTTTAAATTAAATTGAGACACCACGCATAGAAAATGTATATGTGGTATCCAATTTAACAAGTTTTCAGTATAAACAAAGTCTTCCCTAACTCATTCTTAACCGCGATTATTTAACAATGATGGTTAGAACACAAAGCACTTGGTACATAATTTGTGTATAAATTAAAACAAAAATGTTCAACAAATTACACAGATTAAATAGGAAGATTCACCTGCAACTGTGAACGGTGAGTAGGGATGGTTGATCTGAGAATTCGAAATCCATGTGTCTTGTAGTTTCTGACAGAGGAAGCATGACATCTGAACTGCTTTAACAGCAACATCTAACTCTCCGCAATGTTCCTCTGTTTCTTCTGAGACAAGAAAAACTTTTCGGTCCTCCTCCATCACAGGAGAAGAAAAACTTTGGTCAGATTTTGACACAGAAGCAATGTGGGTTGGGAGAGTGTTGGTGGGTTTATAGTGTTGAGACATAAAGCATGAATCTTTTGTTTGTGCATGGGTACATGTGAAGTTTTCACTTCTCTTCCCAAGTTTTAAGGTATGTGCCATGTTTGCACACAAAGTGGAACAATGTAAAGGCATGTGAAGTGCACAATTTCACCCTTTCTTAATTTGGTTATGTGACGTTTGATCTACCTACGAGAGTATTTATAGGACAATTTCACAAGCAAAACCAAAATTCATCACTTCTTTTTTATATATAATTATTAAAGAAAAGTAAATTAAATTAAGATAGGATCTTGTGTATTGATAGACATATCATGCTATTAAACAAGGAGAAAGGACAACACAAACGGAAAAAACAGAAAGAACAAAGATAATGGACAAAGCTTGAAGTCATAAACCTATCATTTGTGAAGAAGACTAGCCTTTGTTATTCTTTGTACGTGATAAGGAATTTAATCTTACACAAAGATATAGTTTTTTTCCAAATGGATTAGATAAGAAAGGTAAATTATAATACATAACTAGCAGTGAGTGAAGTTAATTTTGTAATATTAAATTAAACTTAACATTTATTTTTTAATATCTTAAACAATGGATTCAAATTTTATAATTCAAATAAGTTTATGTTAGAGAGTGAACTTTGACATCTCACTGATATTCCAGAATTCATTAAACATCTCTCATCACATAAAATTTTATTAAATTAAAAAACAACATAAAGTATGAAAAAATCACACCAAATTCATCATATAAATTATACTTAATGAAGAAAAAAATATAACTAAATACTTGAGTTAAAACATAAACCACGTGTACTTTTCTATAATGAATTTTAGATGTATAAAAATATTATTGTTCTATCTTGTAGACTTCAAAAACATTTGTAAAACAAGATGTATTAGAGAATAATTATCAGTGATCGAAATTCTCTGGAATACTTCTCTAAGTAGATTTTTTTAAGTTAGTACCTGTAATTAATTATTGATATAGTCTAAGATGTTATATGCATTTAGATTAATCCACCATTACTTATTTTCCTTGTTTCAGCATTTTTTATTGATAAAAAGATTAAAACAAATATTCTGAAGTTTATACAACACATAACTGTAATCACAATAATGGGAGAATAATTAATATTTAACCAAATAGACTTGAAGAACACAAGAAAAAAATAAAGAAAAAAAGGTGTGGAATAATGGATAAAATTTCAGGCCATATGTTTCTATAGTTCAGTGTAAATAAATTTTACACAATTTTTTTTTATTGAATGTCTTTCTTAACTTTCTATTCCAGAAACATTACCATGAATGTAAATTAAAACTTTATCACAAATATCAATTAATTAGTACCTTTAGCTACTATAACCTTATCATTGTCTTTCAAGTTTTGATTGAGCACTTGAGGCACTATATTCTTTTAAGAAAAAACTTAAAATAAATAAATAAATCCCAAAATAAGATTCATTGTCAAAATCATAAAAAAGTTCAAAGAGAAAAAAAATTAAAATGTAAAATCGTATTTTGTAATTGATGATACGACCTTGAATCTTTAGTATCCTTATCCTCAACACTTCAAAAAAGATGAAAGATACTCCGAAATTCATTAACAGTGGCCAATAATTGTGAAATGTGTGTGACGTAATAAGTATGACAATAATGATGGTTTTTACAAGCTGCAATTTTTTCTCAAAAATTTGCTCACTTAAGTTTTATTTTTTTCATCAATCAAAGTCCTCTTTTAAGAGATAGTTTTATTATAACTTTAATGAAATCGTGATTTAAGTTGCTATTCTTTTATTTTAAACCTTTTATTGATGTTATTAATTAAAAATACTGCTTATACATTTTAATTATAATAGTATTTTTTTAAAATCAGGTATTTAATATTTCCAAGATGTCATTAGTTGTTTAAAAATATTACTTTTTTATTAAAATTTGTCATTTAGTCTTAAATTGATTGTGTGATTAAAGTAAATGTTGTCATATAATTTAGAAGAGTAAAATAATTTTGAAATAAAATTGTTCATGTATGAAATAGAGATGGCAAATAAATCTATTTTCTTGAGTATTGTTTGAACCTGTCTTCGTTTTGATGGGGAGGTCCGGTATTGACTGGATATGGGTATGAAAAATATTCTACTTTTTCGATTGGATATAGGGATGAGATGCACATATCCTCTATGTTCCTGTACCCGTCATAATACTTGTGCCCGTCACTCTCCGTCTCCGTCCCCGTTTTATTAAAATATTTATAGTCTATTAAGTAATCTTTTATTAAACAAATCTCCTCGATACAGTATATCCTCTTTACTCCGTGGGGATGTGGATGTGAAAATTTTTTTTAATATCCATTGGATTTAGGTATGGGGATGGAAATAATTTTTTTTTTTAGGATGGGTATGGTATAGCAAAACTCGTCCCCGCCCCGATCCGTTGTCATCCCTAGTATGAAACCTATTTTTCCTACAAGGTATGATGGTATTCCAAGGCTGCTAGCTGAGATGTATTTTGTCTCCTAAATTAGATGTCCTTGTTTGATCTGGTTATAATGAGCCACGGGAAAGTAAGTATAATAGACATTCGCTTAAGTTCGTACTCATTTAAGTTCACATCCCGCTTAAATCTGATTTGGAAAGGAAAAAAAAATTCTTGGATCAATAATTTTGTGACTTTATTAAAAAAATCATGTAAAGTCATTAAATGACTATTTTCAGTTCGTTCACGTGTGATTGTCGATTGACCATTTTTTAAAATGCGACGAAGGGTGAAGAACGCACATTGAACTTGATTTACCTAATCTGATGATAAATAAGGGGAATCTTTGAACTTTTCAACTGGTTCATATTAACATCAATTTCGTCCATACCTGTTTCAAATTCACCATCATCAAATTTAATTACAGGTTCCTATAAGGTGACCTCATTCATGATTTGCTTGATCTCTTATAAAGTTTATTATATGACCCATGGTTGAGAACATTTACTTAATATCTTTTTTGTTTAAATTAATTTTTAAGAAATATTTTTATTTTTAAAAATATCTTTTAATTTTAAAAATTAATTATTATTTTAGGATTAAGAAATCAAGATATAATAAATATTTTATATTTTATATTCGATTACAAATATATATATATATATATATATATATATATATATATGAAAATATAGATATATAAGATATATTATATATAGCTAAAATATATTTGGTCTTATATCTCAGATTCACCAAGCTTAGCCTAGATTAGGGATGTCAAAAAATTCGTACCAGTCGGTATCCGCGGATAAAACCTGCAATGGGTAGGAAACAGATATTAAAGATGGATATCCGCTACCCACGGGTATGGGTATTTTTGATAGTTGCATGTTAACGGGATGGATACGGATATCATAGTATCCGTACCCGTGGATACTGTACCCGCTAAACTTTAATTTTTTCTAAGCTGCACATCTTGTCTTCTGTCTTTATTCTTCCAGCTTCAAGTATTGTTACATTGTCTTCTTCCAGGTACACCCCTTGACATTCTTCTCTTTCCTTTCTTTGAAATTGAGCATATACATCAAACCCATAGACACTAACATTTATGGTATGCTTGTTGTCAAATGATGGAATCAAAATAATAATACTTGGCACGTGGCAATTGAAGTTTATTATTTGTTTATTTTGTTTATTTTTTCAGGAATCAATTGGAAAAAGTGGGCTTGTTGATCAAAGCACTAATTAAAGAATTTCTACTGTGTTGAACGTCATTTTATATTTACTTTTATAATTATTTGGATTTATATGAACTTGAGTTTATTTGAACTTTATTTAAAATTATGACAGTGATGTATTTTATTTTATTTTATTTGAATTTATGATTAAATATTTGTTTATTAAACAATTTTGTAAATACCTGCGGGTACCCGTAGATACCCGCGGATATGAAAAAAATGGACGGGTACCCACATAACGGATACCCGACGGATATGGGTACGGGTACGGGACGAACATTTATCCAACGAGCAAGATACGAGGGAGCTACTATCCGTACCCTATCCGTCCCGTTGACATCCCTAGATTAATGTATCCGGCCCTATAAAATACATTAATTAAATATGGAACTTAAAAAATAAAATTGCTACTAGATTACAACTTTTATTAAAAAATAGAAATTATCAATTAAATAATAATTTTAATACTAAAAAAATAATAATCAATGAGGACTTCTTAACTTTTTTTAAAAAGTTATCCATTTTATAATTTCGTAAAAGAAATTGCATCTTTTTAAAGAACCGATAATGATGCACCCAATAATACATACCAAAAATCAAAAGTTAAGAATCTTAAAATGCATGAAATTGAAGCTTTAAGAGAAGTTATAATAGTGTGCTTTTAATGCATAACGAAATATGACTACGAAAGAGCGTTTTGTTGATTTGACAAAACTATTAATAGAATAAATGAGTTGTCAATTTTATATTACACTATGATTCAAAATTTCAATACACATTAATTAATTCTATCTTTTGTCATATATGTTTTGATTATGCGCAATTGTTTTAAGAAAATTTAGTCTGTTAAATCCTCTTCAAACATTTGGTCATGAAATTTTTTTCTTGTCTAAAATCCTAAAATTATCAATTTCTGTTTGAATTGCTCACGATATTAAATTGATATCTATGGTTGGATTTACGTATGTTTTTTGAGTAATTTCTTTCCCTATGTTCTAATTTAAAATCTTAATAATTACTCTAATATGTATATACCATTGTGTGGTGTAAGATTTGAGTCATAGTGAGGTCATAGTATAAAATAAACATATATTCCCAATCTACTTTTATAATTCATAACTTCAATCATAACTCTATCTTATTAATCACCCTATCTTTAGCCGCAACCAGAAATATGACTAATCAGTGAGCCCATTGGGTCAATATTTGTGGCCCATGGCCCATCACAAATTGACAAAAGATAGAAGCTTTATAAAGGCTTCTCTATCTAAAACCAACATTTATGTGCTTTATAAACCCTAATTAAACTTTTGTTTTAATTAATGAATCGTAAAACAAACACATCATGAATACTAAATATGTTTGTCCTAGGTCTTGATTTAACAGCATTGTTGTTTGGTTATTGCGTGCACGAATAAGAGTCCGTTACGGAAAGCTAACAAAACTCATCTGATGCAACCATGCATAAGCATAATGAGTCTACATTTACAAGTTTTGTTTGTGTTATCTTCTACTACTGAGGATTAAAAATATACTATATTAATATTTTAAATATTTTTTAATATATTTTAAAATGTTAACATTAATGGTAATCAATATATTATAGAGATAAAAAATAGCACAACAAAATCCAACAGTGAAACCAAATTTAAGCACACATAATGACATTATGAGTATGAAAACACAAAAAAAAAAGTGAAAAAAAAAACCCAAAAAGATTCATAAGTCGAAGATTATGAAGTGGTGGTCCTTGGTAGCTTATAGTAACGTTGATGTGAAAAGCTTCTTATTTTTGATGACGTTAAGCATATGGAAGGGTGATATCATATTATCATCCCATTGCTGTATCTTTTCATGCAAGTTCTTCTTCCTTTTTTGCCCTGCAAAACTAATTTTTTATTTTATTATTCTAAATAAACAAGTTATCATAAAGATATATACACTTAAAAATAAAGTCTATTCATTAGGTTTTGGAAAAATATATTTGGAAAAGGATGACTTTAACTATTTTTATAAAAAATAACTTTTTCTTTTTATGAAAGATCACTTTGTTGTGAAGAATTTATCTATATTAGTTCAAGAAAAAATTTATTATGAGGTGAAATTTTGGAAAGTTCATGATTTATATATTTATTAAAACTATTAAACCTAATTTTTTTATTTTCTTTTCAGATTAGTTTTGGTAAAATAAAAAAATCGAGACAAATTTAAAAGATTTTAAGTTTAACCCAATCTTACACCATGGGTTTATAAAATAAGATTTACATTCACTTATATAAAATTATTTTTATTGTTGGAAGTCCCACATCGACTAGAAATAAGACTAATTCATAATATATAAGTTAGTGCAATTCTCATCTTATAAGTTGGTTTGTGGGGCTTGAGTTATGCTTAAATCCCACCCTTTAACATATTAGAGTACTAAGAGTTTTTATATTTAGAGTGCGCAAACACTTCAACTTAATTTAAAGTATATATGTGTGGTTGCAAACCTCACCTTCCAAGTCGGTTTTTGTTCTAAAAATATATACTAAAGCAAGTCCCGAGACATAATAATGAACTGAGTCAAGCGGATTTTTTTATCATAGTGAATGATGACGCTTTGACAATAGATAAACTACGATATTCAATAATATTTTTAATATAAAACTAAAATACATTTGATAAGTTTGAATAAGAGGATATCAAAGTCTCTTGTGATGAAGTCATATTTTAAAATTTTACATGTTTGTTATCTTACTTGTTGACTTTTGACTTTTATTTTTATTTTCATCTTTTGATCCTAAAAAAGCAACTAATAACTTCTTGCCTTAGTAATTAAAATTGTCTTTCTTATGATAAGATTTTGAAATGCCCAATAAGAAGAATAAAGTATTGAATAACTTAATGTTTTTGCAAGCTTTTGTATAAATAAAAGACTGTTACTTAACAATTATGGGACATATAAAATATGCTCTAATACAATAGGTCATTCTAATATATATTATTGAATTTACATATGAATACAAGTAATGAATCGCTCTCTTGTCCTTTGGCATATGAATTGAAGAATATAGAAAAGAAATATTATTGATCAATTGCCTCCAAATTCAATATTGAAGCACCTTTAGACATAAGGACAATATTAATGAATGTAATCTTGCCTACATATAATTTATAATACTTAGTCATTGATTAAATTATTATTACTATAGACTTTCGTACGAGGATCAAGTGGGACAAGTTACAATCTAAAAATGAGATTACTAGTAGGACAATTGTAGAGGAAGATATTATTGCAGGTGACATCAATTGTCCCATGGCAGAGACTAAATGGATCGGATTACAATCAAATCGTAGTGTTTGGACTTATACACTCTTAAGTAAAAAGAGTTGAGAGTTGTGTTATGACTAATGGCTATAACTTTTGATGTAGTGGTAAGAGCTCAATCCTAATAAATAATTATACCAATTACATTATCATAACCTCTCTGGCGATTATCAAAGTTTTATGAAACAAGAAAATAAAATATATGTAGAAATGAATATGAAGATGCTAAAATATTGAAGATGTTTAATCCCAAAAATCTATTATTCACAGCATTTTTTATTTTTCCTGTCATTTAAATTTATTGCAACTAAAAAAATATTAAAATAGTACGTATAAGAATTTAGAGGAATGATTGCTAAGTCTAAAAATTAAAAATAAAGCTTGTACAATTAAAAAAGTTAAATGAGACATTAGATCGTTAATATTATATATTGATCCTCAAATCTCATAAAATTGGTAAAGGTGATTTTAATAAAATTGATTTGAAAAATTAGAACATATGCATAACAGAAGGAATTGAATTTTGGTCTAAAGCAAAAAGGTTATTTTCTTTTATCCAAAACTCTGCAATCACATAAAAGTATTAGAAGATGAGATAATTGTTTTCTACTTAGTGATGAATTTATAATTCCACTTAAAATATTCCAAGAAAGAACAACATAAGTAGTTATCTTTTTGTTGAAGAGTAACGGGCCTCGCATATTTTTATTTCCTCACTAGCAAGCCCAAAAGTTGAACAGAACTAATAAAGCTCACGACGATTTGGGCCTTCTTCTACATGGTCATGTTCATGTGAACAAAGGGCTTCTTCTTCTTGCACCTGTCAAAATATATATAATTTGTGTTAGAAATCTTTTACCTAAATTATTTAAAAATAAAATTTTATGCTAATTTCAAATTAACCCAGAAAGTATTTTCTTTCTATATTTATCCATTTCATTGATTATATAACTCCAAATCAATTTAGAAATTCATAATAATAAGAAAGATATGATTAAACATAAACTAATACTATTTTACAGTTCTAAAGGGTAAACATATAAGCATACAGTTTGCTTTGAAAAATATAAAGTACAAGAATAAATGAAAAACAAAATCATGCAATAAGATGACTGTATATGACTCCAAAAGAAACATGTCTATATGCAATGTTTTCGTGGACACAGAAAAGCATGTAAGACAATGTATTAATTAATGGAGGTAGTTTTCGCATTTATTAAGGTAGTGAGTTCTTTATCCTAAAAAAAAGTTGTTATTTATAGGAACTTTTATGAAGTTTTCTAAGACATAAAAATATGAAAAATAGAAATAAAATAAATTTTTCAAAAAGATAGTTATAAATAACACTTCAAGAAATTATAAAGAGAATTTTTACGAGATAAGTTGATTTTCAATTTTATTTATTTTTGTATTTTTTTTCACATGTCCTTATAAAAAAGCTGGTTGAAAGAAAAATTGACTATAGAACACTGAACTTGTACCCTTTGGGTCGCTATCGTTGGTTGTCAAATCAAAGACAAGGCTTTCAGAAGAAAAAGAAAGTATTAATTATTAATTAATTAAGACAAGAATAAGACAGTGGAAATAAGCACCAACAATGAGATTCTGCACGTGAATAATATGCATCAAGGTTGTATAAAACAATAACAGTGTTGGATTTTCAATTAAAAATATTTCAAATGTTATGAACAAAGTTACGATGCATTATATTAGATTTTATCATTACCAAAACTTGTTCCTCAAGATCTTTAATTGTCTCGGTGATGTTTCATTGGACGTCTAGGAGTTTGGGTACATTTTCCTTTTTTCTTGGAACACAAACAATTTTCAAGTTGAAATCATTTTAAGTTATAATTGATGTAATAGTTTAACTATTTTAACTATGATAGCTTAAATTGTTGATATTGTGGTTGATGTGTTTGTATATCATTGATTGATTTTGGTACTTCGTAGTGGGTTAACAAAGTTAAAACCAGGATAATAGTTAAAAAAAAAAAGCAAATTATATATTCATTAGTTCAAAATTATATTTTAAATTTTGTTTGTAATTGTTAAAGGATTAGAAATTGATTTGAAATTGATTTTGGTTTTCTACAAAATTGGTATTTATGCTTGCTTCAATGAAATGAGGGTGATAAACATGGGTCTAGAACATTTTTTCTCGAGCGGTTAATACTTAAACATCAACACTTTTCACTCAAGTCTAGGGTTAAATTTTAAGAAAAAATAAGTTGTAAATAATTATTTCTACTCTCGAATTTTCATTACTTGAGTGACAAATGATTGCTCAAATGATAAAGTATTAATGAATATATATTATAAGTAGGGTTAAATATGTTTTTGGTCCCTTAAGTTTCAGGGAAATTTAGAATTAGTCCCTCATCAAAATTTTTGACCAATTTAATCCTTCATCTTTCAAAATGTATAAATTTAGTCCTTTTAACCAAATTTTGCTAAGTTTATTTGACGTTTCATGCGCATTTCATGATAGTATTTAAATTATTTACACTGTTTGACACATCTTTGCTTCCATGTTAACTTAAATACTATCATAAAATGTGTTTGAAACGTCAGATAAACTTAACAAAATTTGGTTAAAAGGACTAAATTCACGCATTTTGAAAGATGAAGGACTAAATTGGTATAAAGTTTTGATGAGGGACTAATTCTAAAATTGACTGAAACTTGAGGGACTAAAAACATATTTAACCCTTATAAGTATTAGCATGGTGTACCACTCGGGCAATGTCCTTGTCCCTTAAATTATGTGTCGTCACTCAAATAATTTACTTGTATTTCAAGTGAGGATGATAGTTGATAAAGTCTCTTTGATTACTCAAACATTGATATAATGCCTAAGTGATATAAAGCATTATTCAAGAGATCGAAATACAACTTGATCAAAGGATGTTTAGCAAAACTACCCTATTTTATACAATAAAGGTTGATCAAGTATTTTTTTTTTTGACCAAAAAATGGAGTTAATGTATATTTTTATTCAATTAGCCAATATATTATTATTTTTTTATAATTTATTGATTAATTGATGTATGCTACATTACATTGAATTATTTGAGATCACGCATGATTTGTATTATTTAAGAACATGAATTTATTGTTAAAAGGAGATACCCTTACTTCATCTATAGTGTAAATCACGTAGATTAAAACATCATATGATAGAAGTTGACAGAGAGTTCTTGCACCACTAAGATACATTTTTGGGTATACAATTATTTGTGCAATGAATTCACAATGACTTATGGAACTAACATTCTCCTCTTGATCAAAATGGTTAAGAATGAGTCAGATGTTAGTTTCATGAAATATGTTTAATATAAGTCTTTCAAAAGACATTTATTTGTATTTTATCTTGTATCAATTAGAGTTTAGGTCCGCTTGTAGATCTATAGTGCTTAAAATGGATTAGATAGAGATTGTTGAACTTTGTGATATAATTGAGTTATGACTGAATTATGTATTTGTCATATTGTCAATAACTTACCCTTATAACTTTTATGTAGTTTTCTATCAATTGTATTTAGTATATAAACTTATGACGTTATAGGTCCACGAGAAAACACTAAACAAATTTATCATGTTTTAATTTCTTGTATTGACATTTATATGTGTGTATGCATATATATTCCTTATGAATTAATTTTATTTTGTAAATCCTATATTGAATTATTTATGACCTTTGTATGTAAATGTATATGTATAGTAGAATACTAGATGTATAACTATTATTAGTTTATATGATATGTTCCAACTTCCCTTTTTTGTAAGTTCAATTTTTACATCAAAATATTTTGAAAAATCTCCTAACAACTCTAACCATTAAAAATCAAGGCAATAAATATATTAATAATGAGAAAAGATGAAACTAAAATCAACAAAAATATTGGAAAGCACCGAAAATATCTTAAATTTTAGTGATAATTCACATTACTAAGAAGAGAACTTTTTATGACAATTATTTTGGAATTTATGTGTTAGTTGTAGAACTAACATAGATGCAAAATATATAAAAAGTTTATAGTTTTCGTATTAGTTACATAATTGACATAAAAAGTTTAATTACTACGTCGATGATACATAGAATTGTCTCAAAGTCCAAGCATATTAGTTACAAACTTTTAAATCATCCATGATGACAGATAGAACTAACCTAGATAGTGACATGAACATAATATAAGAAGCATAAATTTTGAGCAGACTCTTACACATACCATAATGATGGTTCTCTCTCTCTCTCTCTCTCTCTCTCTCTCTTTTTATCATTACGCTCTTGTTCTAGTCTTTATTGATTCCTCTTAATAACATTATACACTACTTTGACTAACTTTATTTCAAAATTTATCAATAAAAGAAGGACAAAAGAAATAAAAGATTATTAGCTACCACCTCGAGTTCACATAATTTAATAAAGTATTGTCATTCTTGCCTTTGACATCAACTTGATATCCTTCCTTGTTAAAAGGTCTCATGTGTCCTTGTTAACATCTACAATAAAAGCAAGCTAGTGGAAATTTGAGGAAGTCACATTTTATGTTTGTGTCATCCTTTATGCCTTTTAATGTCATGCTCGTATACTTTCTTACCAACTAATTAAATGTTATTTTGATTGTTTAAATTTACAAATCATTATTACACATACTTTATCATTGAGGTGACCTACCATGGAAAAGAGAAGTGTTATGATGTAGAAAAAATAAAAAGTAAAAGAACACAAAAAAAATAAATTGTACCCTAAAAAGAAAATTTATATTAACTCTAATTTAAATTAACATGTTAAAACATTTATTTTTGATGAAAGTTCAAAATTCCTTTCCTTCCTTTTTTTCGGCAAAACAAATGAAAAACCAAGGAGTCCCAAATAGAATTTTGTTTATCAATTTGATTCCCTACAAATACACACACAAAAAAGATTATTTTTTTTATATTTATATCCAACGGATTGACTAGCTCGAATCCGCAACTTCTACCTTAAGAGGTGCTCTAACCAATTGAATTACAATCCAAAAAAAAAATATATTGTATTAATATTTTTATGAACTATATTTTTATGTTAAATCTTTTCTTTTCTTTTTGTAAATGAAAAAAAAAAACACTTATATATATATATATATTTTAATATTAATATGTAAGTGTTTCGTATAATGATTAAATTTTTAATCGAAATAAAAACCTTTTCTTATTTACAAATCGTTTCATTTATTCTAATATATAAAATGTAATCATTATAATTATTAAATATTATTTTTCATTACTGAATTTATAAAAAGAAAGTAAAGTTACAGTTAATGTAATATTATTAATTGAAGATTTAATAATTTTTTCCCAATATTATAATTTTTTTTTTCAATTTCATTTCATTATTATCATATATTTTTCATTTTATTTTAATTTCAATATTTTTTAATATTTTTAATTTCATTTAACTTAAAAAAAAGTTATATAATCTCTTTCTTCAAATTAGTGGTGATAATGTAATAACATGTGTTACATACATTTCAATAAAGTAATGTCAAACTACATGGACTATATTTTTAAAACACAATTAAATTTAAAATGTTTAAAATAAAAGAAAAAAATTGGAAATACTATTAGTAAATAAAAAGTTAAAAAGTCTGAACTAAATGAAATAATTATCGTAATTCACATAAATTAGTGAATAGAAATTTATAAAACATAAATAGTAAATACATTTTTATTTGTTTTACTCTGTTTTGTCCCAATTAGCCGAATCTCAGAACAAAATCAGAAAAAGGGCTATTATTGTGAGAGTGAGTAAGAAGCTTTTACAAAAGCTTGATTGGATGGATGAAGTATCACTGGAAAAACATACAAAAAAGGAAATGATGCAAGGATGCATGGTATAAAAGTAACTTATTTAAAAATAGATTTAAATGAGAAATATGTAATTTTTAAAGTTAAGTTATAGTATAATTTATTGTATGAAGTAATTATTATATATCTCCATGAAAGAAGTAAAGAAAGAAAATGGTAGAAAAGATAGTGTGAGTGGATGATGCAAATGCAATTGAAAGTGATTTATTGATTGATGACATGTGTAGAAGTGAGTGAGTGATAGTAAACGTGCTTTTAATGCCCTCATTATTTGAACGGTGGACCAATTAATTTGATGAATTGTGTTCCAGCAGCCATGGGGTATGTCCGGAAGCAATGTATCTAATCCAATTCATCCTCATCTCAGGGACACTGTGGGCTCCCCAAACACTGCCTTGTTTCTGCCAACAAACGTGAAATTTCTGATGTTGTACATTTCGGGTGTGTATCACAATTAAATAATTTTTCAACGTAAAAATAAAAATTAATTGCTTTTTATTTAACATAAATCTTTTATATTTTAATTAATTTTAAAAATCAAACGAATATCAATTTTACGTTAGAAAAATTAATTATAATCAATTCTTGATATAAAACTAATCACACAATTCATGTTTTCTACCCAACTCATTCAACCTTTTTTTTTTATATTCTAACTTAAAAATAAATAAATTTAAATAAAAAATAAACATTAAATATATCAATTTCAAATTTAAAGCACCTTGTTAAATTTAATATGTTTTTTTAATATAATGGTTTGATGTATATATAATAAATATACATTATAATTCATGAATGTGTTTTTTTTTAAATTATTTTTATTATTATTTAATAAAATGGTCTCACTCATTAATTTACATCTTGATTGATCTAAACTCATTAGTCAAATTAACCTAGTCTAAAATGGGTCACTTTAATTTAAATTATAAGATTTTAGTTTGATGTGATTTATGAAATTTGTCAAACTTTTTTTGGCAGATAATTATTTATATAAATTTTTTAATTTAGAGAAAGACTTCAAAGAAAAACTACTTAAAACAACCATATTCTAAAGGATATATTAATAGGGTAGTATTATTTTGTTACCAAACAAATTTTTACACACACTATGCATTCATCATTTTATCCTTCAATATCTCTTTTTCTTTACAAATATAAAATTTGTTTTTTAAAAATTAAAATACCCCTAAAAGTGAATTGTCAACAAATTGTAAAAAAACATTTTCCATACATAGTAATAACATGCTAGAGATATAAAAAGACGATTATATAATGAAAATAATATTGATTCTTTCTCGCACAAGTATAGCTCCCCATGAATTTTAAATAAAGGTAAAAAAAAAAAGCTTATTATTTGCCATTGTTACTTTATTTTACTATCATATGGTGGTGATGGTCGAAGTTGTGTTTGATTAATTTGTTTGTGTTGTAACTTTTAGTTAATTCTTGGGCATCTTGAATTTTTTTTAGAAAGAAATCATGTTTTGGTTTCCTATAGCCGTTTTAGTTTATTCATTTTTGGTTTACTTAAACATATAACAATGAGATTATATGTGAATTCTTGTTGTGCTTCGGTGTATTTCAACAATTATATTCCAAACTACTGTATATAGAATTATTCTCCATGGACACTCGTTATCTTTATTAAACAATTATGGAAAATGATAAATTTTAGATTCTATTACCTACTTTTCTTCTTTCTATTTTAGAATAATGGTTAATTATTTATTCAAAGTTTAATATTTCAGTCGAAAAACCATCTTATTCAAAGTTTATACAATAAATTTTGATTAATTTAATTTGCCTCAATTTATTTTACTTTCACATCATATAAATGTTTAATAAGAAAGCCAATTTAAACTAAGTATTATAATTATGTATGCACTTAAAAGAAATTCGAATTTAACTTCATATAGAGTATCTTTAGAACCCAGACGAATCCAAGCCCTTCAAGAGTTTCCTTTTTACTAATTCCATTAAAAAGAAATAAAAAAACATAATTACAAGTTAAAGACTTTTTTATATATAATTTAATTTCGTAAAGCTAATTTTCCTTTTGTTCTATTTATTTTATTTTACTTTTTTTCCTTAAAGAAACATGGTTGGTCTGCATGTCCACTGTTTCTGTGTCGTGTCTATCCCTTGGGCAGCAAGAAAAGACCGCACCAAGACAGGGTCAAAACGGTCAAAGTCAGTGGTACTCCTGTAAATCTTTTCCAAAACCAGGGTCATTTTCTCAACCTCAATGCTATATATTTCAAATCTCGAAAACTCGCACAACATAACACAAACCAAACCAAACCACAATCACATTCTATCTTCGGATCTAAGAGGTTCTTCGCTCTCACTTTTCACCATTCTCTTCTTCACCAAACAGAGAAAACAGAAATGGCAGGTGCAAGAGCTGGTAGCATGATCAACGGAAGAAGCATCCCCAGAAGGTTCTCTGGGCGTCCAATTCCAAAGCGTGGACAAGTGAAGGTTGGAATTGTTCTGGGTCTCGCAAGCTCTGTTGTTTCCATCTTCTCTCGCAACAGAACCAGAGCCTCTGCTACACTTTCTCACCTCGCACACTAGGATTCAACCCTTTCACACCGAATCGATGAGCTTCCAAAATTTTGATCCTTTCTTATGTACAAATCGGGGTCTTTTTATTCCCTTCTACCATATGTTCATATGTAAATCTCTTGTTCTCTTTCATGCTAATGAAATCATCCCATCTTTTATTGCTTATATCTCTGTTCTTGGATCTGCAACAATGGATGAATCTTACTTTCTCAAGGCAAGCATTTAATTTTAAAAATACCCAGTAACAGATTAATCACCATTAATAGAATACACTAACTTTAATCACCATGCTCTGGTCTCTGAGATGGGAGATTTATTTTTCTGAGAAGTAAACTTAAGAAAGAAAAGTAGAAATACAAGTACTGCATCGTACACAATCGTATCCATATAAATTATTTAATTTTCTTACAAAGAGTTGAGTAAATCTGAATGATCAAAGTACAACAACATGTACTGCATAGGGTTGGTTTCTGAACTGTAGGTAATTGGATTCTTAATCTTAGTTAATTACATACATGATTAGCACAAATTACAGAGTGATTTGAAAACCAGTTGAAGAAAAACAGGGTACTGTAACATTGACTCGTGTGCACGTGCCCTCCAATTTTTTTGTCTTCTGAACTTCAAATCTTCATCCATTAAATCAAAAGAAGCATGGCCAAGAAAATGCGAGAGAGCATTTATTTAGTAAATGTGTCCTTTTCAGATTTTGTAGAGGTAGGAGAAAGGTCATGTCAAAATGTGGTCATGTTGAAGATGAAGTGTTCTGATTTCAGTGAAGATTAAGGATATGACTAAGCTAAGCAAAGCGACAAAGCACAAGTGGAGTTAACTATGATAGTAGTGAATAATTGTGATTATTATTAATTAACAACGAGTTTAACAACTGTCACCTTATACTGTTATATCTTACTATTAATTGTGATTATTACTACTCCTATTTTTTTATTCCAAGAATCTATTGCTCCCTCAACACAATCCAACACAATCTTAAACCTACCTATTTAAATATTAATGCTTTCAGTGCATTGTATCCAGGGTTTTCACTTTGCAAGATTCAGAGCACCGCAATTAATCTTTGAATACAAATCAATAAATCCACGCATCCTTTTTAAGTCCACTTAGTACCCACCTTCTCTTTCATTCTCATTTTTTTATACCTTTCCTTCACTAACTTTCACACACTAAAAAGTCATCGTAATAATGTCTTTTTGAGTTTAATTATGAGTAATGAGAATCGAAATTAGTGAGGTGGGTTGCATATAATGGGTAGTGGGGTATTCAGGTAACTAAGCGACAAAGTGACACCTAAAAGTGTTTCGATTCTGCAAAAATCAAAATCGTTTTTCTTCTTTTTCTAATCCAAACAATCGTGCACGTGATTTTAATGCGTTGCAAAAAACTTCATGCTTATCTTTTTTTTTTCTTTTTTTTTTTAATACATAGGTTTATTTATGTTTATCTTATTCTTAACTTTCTCATATTAAATTGCTTTTCTAAAGCGCAGCCTGGTGTGGGCTTTTAAAATATAGCCGGCGCGTGGGACCATCATTGTCTTGTCGTTTTCCCTAAACCATATCTTCTCCGGCAAGTTTTTTCTTAATCAGATTCTTTGAACTTTGAACAATGACAACGTTATTTTCTTTCAAATTTCTTGTCACACACGTTCATATTAAACGGTACAGAATTGTAACCTAATAATTAACAAAAATGTTAAACTCTTCCAACTATTCTTCATTTAAATCACGACAAAACTTGTGCACTTTTTTTGACGTGGGACTGAAAGGTAGTATTTTTTTTTTCTTTCAGTAGTTTACTAATTGAAGAAACGTTTTTTAAAATTTACATGAAGTGAAGAATTTTGACTATTTTCCACTTTCTCTTTTTCTATGTTGGCTTTTGTTAAACATTCAAAGTCCAGAGGATTTGCTCCTGTTAGCTACTGTTGACCATTGCATACGATTCAAAAGCCTTGAGAACGATGATATTTGACTGTTGACCCTGTTATAATATGAACAAACAACACACATAATTTATTTTATTACATTACATGCATCACTTACATACGTATTATTATTTTTATGTATTTGTAGTATGAGAGGACAAATTAGTACTAGTGTTGTTGTACTTCTTGTTCTTCTTCAATCCTTATAAAATAGCACGTTGCAGATATTAAATACTGGTTAAGAAAATATCAAATATTTTTGTTTGATTCGTTTTAGTTCTTTAATTGTTGGAGAGGAATAATGAAAAAGTTTGAAACTTGATCAGCAAGTATTAACAATTGAAATGAAAGTTAAACAAATAAGGTGAAGGAGATGTTGAATAACACAAAACGACAAGGAGTGGTTTGACTAAAACGTTCATGGGTCAAAATCAAACACTGAAAAAGAGGTGCTCCACGACCCCTCGTAGTGAAGAAAAGTATGCAGGTGGTAACAAAAGGAAGGTCAAAATTGTCAATAAATGACCAATTATTTTAAACCCACAAGAGTAGAGAGAGAGAGTATCACGAATTGAAATCAAACAATATAAGGGAAAAGAAGTGGTAGTTTAGTAGAAAAGAAGGGGCTTTTTTGTAACTAAACTTCACTTCATCTCTATATAAGTGGAAACTCTTGGAATCACTTGGTACAACCGTGATAAGCTTTGTGTTGTTTTGTGTGTGGTTGTTGAGGGCGAAGAGGTTAAAGAAGAAGGGAAAAGAAAGTGATGGGTGTTCAAGTGGTGGTGATTAAGAGAATTATTTGTCCAAGAGCAATATTTCTGGCCGTTTGATTCCGAAAAGGGGCCAAGTGAAGTTGGGAATTATGGTGGGCTTGTTTCATAGTGTCTCTTCTGTCTTCTCCGCCATTACTACACGATGTGTTCTTCATTTATCTTGAGTTTTCTCGTCACTGATTTTTTGACCATTTTGAGAAACTGTAAAAAGAGAGGATTGTGATCGAGGGTTGCTTCTATTTTGTGAACAAATCAATTGTACAAAGCTCATAATTATTTAATTCTATAGAGATAGATTGGTGTTTGTTTTTCAATACCATCCAATCATTTCATTGTTGTAATACATAATTTTACTTTTGCGTTTTATTTAGAGATATCCTTGGTGTAGTATACAAAATTTTGCAATGAGTGAAAAATGTGAAAAATGCATTCAATGGAAGGTTGACAATACTTTAACATTCAACCATATTGAAGCGTTTATTTGAAATGTGTTTACAATTACAAATTACATTACTTGTTGTAGTATATATATATTTTTTAAATAATGATAATTTCATGAAGAAATTGTAATTTTCCCAAAAGGAATGAATGCATGGACCAAAGACTTAGCCAAAATAACAAGGAAAAACTATCAACTGGTTTTGCTTGCAATGAAATTTCAACCTATCCTACTATTGTCTCTGCCAAAGACTAATGTGGTGGCCCAGTTTACTGCCACGTAAAGCCTGTTCCTCCAGCTAAGGACACGTGTAAGATATGCGGAGCGCCATATCATCCAGCTAACAAAACCAGCAAGTGACAACCCCTTTGCATCCTACACAACATATATAAGCAGAACAATATCAGAAACTATTTCTTTGAATATATAACTACACTCTTGAAGCTGGTAAAGATTTAAGATAGAATTAGAAAAAAATGCTATATTATACCTTTGTCTCTCGTAGATCAACCAGTGCTTTGTAGCCACCTACAGATGCCATGCTCCCAATATGCTTATACACAAAAGGCTCTCCAAGTGGCATCCCTTTTGCAGAGAAAGCCTTTCCTCCATTCTGCTTCCCAATTTTGTTGAATAGCTCCACAAGAAACTTCCCCTCCCTTTCAGCAACCTATAATTAACCATTGCTAAGTGATGCTTGCTTTTCAAGCATAGAATGGAATATACTTTTATGGAGTGTATGACAAGAAAGCCTTGTTGATTGTAACTACTATTTTCATGTACTGATTCATGAGCCTTGTTAGCTGCAATGCAGGGAATGACTAAAGCCTAGCTTATTAAGAGCAAAACTATGTTCTATTTCAGCAATGTGAACAATGACAGTTCATATGATCTTTCACACATAGATTGTGCATATCAATAAATGTTCTTCATTGTGCCTCCTTAGAAGCTACCATAAGGGTCATCATCAGGAAGTGGCTTTGTAAAATTCCACGCTCAAACATAAATAAAAGTCAACTTCAACTGCAAGTACGCTCTTTGAGATTTTTCTAATTGGATAGAAGGAGATCATAGATCAGCATAAGTTTAACTTCATTTGGCTATTTACTTGGTCACTTTATCCATATCATTTGGCAAATCAAAATGGATAAATGCTAACCTGAGCTAGAGCTGGAAGCACAGGCCTTCCAGTTTGTTCAAGAAAACCAGCACAATCTCCAAGGGCAAAGACATCTTCCACAGAAGGAACACGCAACCATTCATCTACACCGATTCTGTATCAATCAAAGAGAGCAATTAAATGGAGATCACATATTGTGAATGATTAACAATATTTTTATTTTCCTTTCTGGGCTGCACATACCTTCCGCCTGGAGATTTAGGAAGATTTAAGGCTTTCACAAACTCAGAAGGACCAACTCCTGTGGACCAGACCAAGAGGCCATAAGGAACTTTTGTTCCATCACTCAGAATTATCTCTTTGCTATGCACTTCCTTCACTACACCTCGCTTAAGATGGACCCCAGACTGATAAAACATTGAATGTCTCAGGCTTAAACTTGAAGGTTGAAACCCTGAAATAGTGGGTAATCTAGATAGATTAAAGTATGTGATAAAAACTAGTAAGGTTTACCTTTGTTAAGTGCTTTGTTGCATATTGTCGTAAGCTAACATCAAAGGATGATAGTATCTCATTTGCCTGATCATAAAAAAGTCATTATGATGGTTATGTACACTAAATTTTAATCTCACTCACAAAATAGGCTGAAATGAATGGAAGTAAATACATCCAGGTACCTCAATCAGTGTAACGTGAATGTAATCTTTGACATGAGTATAACGCTCATGAACATCCCTCGTGATGAAATCACTCAATTCACCACTAAACTCCACTCCTGTAGGGCCACCTCCAATAACTACACAGTGTAGAAGGCGTTTCTTTTCTTCTTCCGATATGCCTGTTACACAAAAACGTTCTTTGCTCTTTGATAGAAAATGACAAGTGCATAATAATTAATACAGAGTGAATGAATTAAAAATAAAAATGCTGTATACAAATTTAACTGTCTCTTGCTAAGAACAATACTAGAAGAAAATAAAGCTCACGCTCTTTTTCAGGTGAAGTAATAAAAGTTGAAAGAAAGATAACTCAGGACAGAACATGTGACTGATACAGAATAGTGTTGCATTGGCAAGGTTTGTTTTCCGTCAAAATGACAAAACTAAAGTGGAATACTTCAAAATAAACTATGATGGAGATGAAATACCCACCTGGATTTTCCGAAAGCATCAGATTAAGGAGAAGTCTCTTCCTTATTTCTTGAGCATGGTTCACATCACGAAGAAAAAAGGCATTTTCTGCTACTCCCTTGATACCAAAAGTCAAAGCCTCGGCTCCTGCTGCAATGACAAGCTTGTCATACGCGACTTTAAATTCGTAAGGCTCTCGAGGCAATCCACCATTGTTGACTGCCTCACAATAGACCTGTTTGCATGATATAAAAATGAGTAGACATTTTACTACACAAACTCCAGAAAGCACAGCAGCATTTTATAAAACTTTTTTTTCAAACAACTTTTTATTATATCTCATATTTGAGCATTCCATGAGTATATGAATATGCAGAAAACGTAAAAATACACACACACAAAGGGCAGAGGTTGTATTGTATATCATTGTACTCACTTCATGTTTGCCTGTGTCGATGCCAGTGCAAGAAGCTAGAAAGAAGAAGGAGTTTGGTTCTTTTGCTAATGCATCTTGTATTCTGGTGACAGGCTCAGCAACAGTTCTGAATTCCAGGGTTCCAACACATGTTGAAGCCAGCAAAGGAGTAAAAACCATGTGATTTCTCGGTGATATGCACACAACATCATAGATTTTGGTGTCAAGCCCTTTGAGGAACCGACACGCAGCCCAACCCGTACCAAGAACAACCACCCTAGGCTTTTCACCTGGCTTTGTTGCATCTAGTCCTGCATATCTTCCCTGATCATTCTCCAACTCTAACTCTGACTCCTCAACAACCGTCTGTGAGTTAGCAGAAGGAAACTGATAGTATGGAGTTCCTGATATTCCCCTCATTGCAAAGTTCACGAAGTTATGTTCCTTAATTGTTGGAACATATGAAAACTTCCCATCTGAATTGAAATTTACATGGGAAGTTGTGTCCTGTATCCTTGTGTATCCTCCCACCTTGAATAAATCCTTCTCACTCGCATAACTACCATAAGCACCTCTTGATTTTCTGAAGTTGGCCCTAGCAATCCTTGCCAATGCCATTGTAAGAGAACAAGCCTTTTACACTTTCTAAGCTTTCTGAAAAGATCAAAGCTCAGAGGTCTAAGTGCTTTCAAGTTTGAACTGAAGAATGAAATGTTCTACAAGATATATATACAAGGTATGCATGCAAATCAGGTGCTTCAGAGCACGAAGCAGAGACAAAAGAGAGTTCGAGGGTTGCAAAGAAATCTACAGTGATTAATTCCAAGAAAATGGGACTACAACAATACAAAAGTTAATATAGCTTTGCTCATCAGTCTTTAGTAGTTGCGGAGAGCCCCATAAAATTTAGAAATTCCAATTTTACAATTTTACAATAACTTCAAATAAGTGACCAAATGACAAAATATGGAATATGATGGACACTAACTAAATCAAGTGTTCCTTTTTCGCTTGATCCATCAAACATATTGTGTGCAAAAAATTATCTGTTACCAGAATGCTGAGAAGATGGTGGGAGACAAAGATCGAAAGAATTCATCAAAGCTCTTTCCATGCGAGATTATAAATCAGCTAATGACGTTGCATTGAAAATAAAGAACATAAAATTGAGAGGAATAGAATTCATTGAACAAAGTACGACTAATAATTGAAAATCGAATACCTACTTACAATCAAAAGTAAAAGAATAGAAAAAAATATCATTTACTGTATTTGTCAAGGTGACAATCCCCTAAAAAGCTAATTACAAACACATAAGTCACAAGAAAAGCATGCCCAAAGAAATAAAATATAACTACAAGACAGAAAGATCACCATATTTTAATAATCAGCTTAATACTCTGCAATTGTAAACAAAGAAATATAAAGACTTTTACTAAACAAACATTGAAGAAACTCAACGAATATAAGATGAGCAAATGGAAATAGAAAAAATAAATAACATTGATGATCCATCATGTTAAAGAAAGGTAACCTTTGGTTGGGTTATGAAGCTTCTGGGGACCAAGATTCAAGAATCTTTTCACCCTCTGTTGCAAAATTCTCGTACTGAAGTTGTAATGCTAAATGTCACGGTTATACTTCATTCACATACATCACAATGTAGGTGGACTTGTCACCGACTAGAGTTCAATTTATGTTTGAATTCTACCATGTCTGTTCACACACCAAATATAATATTTATTACCAAAATAAAATTGTTAGATAGATAGTTATTTAAGAAAAAATTGCTTGTAAAAGACGGTTTTCTTTATTTAGTAATATTGATATGAAAAATTTGAAATGGCGTGTGAAGTGCCCAGGTTATGGGAAGGGCAAGAAGCACGTGTTTCTTGTATATTATCTTTCATATTCTTAAGACAAAGACGATTGTATCCCTGTAAAATGGTGTTTGTATGCAGAGAGTGGAGGATAGATAAGACTTTGTGCCATTCCATCTTTGACCGTACATAAAAAGTTCCGTCCCAATGTATGGTGGGGACGCAGTGTTGAACTTTGATCAACGGTTGAAAATGATGGTCATAGAGGTTCCGTGTCAAATGAAATGTGTTCTGCACAGCTCAATAAGCTCCTGTTATGGCGGAAGATTATTTTTTTGCAGACGCTTATTGGGCTTTTAAGCCCAAGGAAATGGGACCGATCGATTCTGTAGTGGGCCTGTTCTTGCTGTATACTATAAGAATTATTTATACTAATGAAGCTGTTAATCTAAAATGTAAAATTTCTATTTTGGTTAATTCGAATTAAAAACAACCCAATCGGAAAAATTAAAAAACTAATGATTATATTCCAACTTTAACTTTTGATCATTCAATTTCTTTTACTTTAACCTAAGTTTTAAAATGGAAGAAAAAAATCCAACTTCAAAAGAGGAAGAGAATGAGAGACGTAGAGACCTTGTGGAGATTAAATGATGTTAACTAAAATTAGACATGGAGAGATTGAATGGAGATCCTGGAGTCATTACAAATAAAACAATAATTAAATGAAAATACTGGGATTAGTTTCATTAAATTAGTTAAAACTTGAGATCCACCAATAACATTATTTTATTTATATTTGATTCTGAAGAGAGTTTTTTTTTTTTTTTTTTTTTATTTGAATTT
>Ga0214545_1003705_pt1 | contig 28977 bp, 17 predicted proteins | sample CNSS4metaG_FD_160064 | JGI IMG/M metagenome (GOLD analysis project Ga0214545, IMG submission 160064) | Root nodule microbial communities from cowpea collected in UCLA plant growth center, Los Angeles, California, USA - CNSS4 | ecosystem: Host-associated > Plants > Roots > Nodule | place: USA... | reverse complement strand
TACCTCCTAATGAAAGGATTGTTGTGCAGTGGAATAATGAGGGTCAACCAATTGCAGATGGTGGAGCATTATTGAATAGGTTCTTAGGTAGCATTGCAAGAAACTCTAATTCTCTTCCTATTAGTTACTCTAGTTGGAAGAAGATTCCTAAAGATTATAAAGAAGACGTACTTAAGAATACTATTCAGGTCAACATTGTAAAAGCTTAATGTATGATTTAATTATACTATAACTCTTGTTAATTTTAATTGTTTTATGTTTTGAAGGCTAAGTTTGATGTCAATTCCGATTTCATATAAGCCACATCCTCAAATCACTTAACATAAAGTGGAGAGACCACCAACAAGAATTGTGGCAACTTAGAAATGATGGAACACGTACTAGAGATGAATTGATCGCAATGGTTCTAGCAGGAATAGATAGAGATCATTAGGCTTCTTTTGTGGATTATCGACTAAATTAAAAAACAAAGGTATATTGAAACTATTTTTCATCAACATCGTTCAAGTTAATGATTATTAATTTTTATACGTTGATGATTAGGAGCATGCTTTGAAAAATAAAGATAATAGGTCAAAGCAAACCATTGCGCACACATGTGGATCTAAGAGCATTGCAAGGAAAATAGATGAAATGGTGACAATACTACATATCTTGATGTGAACTTTTTGTTTCAATTTTTGGCTCTATGTGTCATATTTTTTCTTTAATTTTATAGGAAAAAGAGTGTGGCCACAAGGTTAGTAGAGGAGAGGTATGGATAGCAACACATAAATATGCTAATGGAGCCTTTGTGAGTGATGAAGCGAGGGAAATCGGTGTAAGTTCAATTCTAATAAAGTCTATAATTGTCAATCATACTTTGTGTTATTTTAATTAGTTTCTTCTTATGTTCTTTATAGGAAAAAAATTCAAGTATATGAATCAACATCATCATCATCATCTGTATCAAAAGAAATGTCAAGTACTGATTCCTTAGCTTTTGCTTTCGGAAGCCAAGAACATTGTGGACGTGTTAGGGGTTTGGTTTGGGTCCTTGCCCATCTAAAGTGTTTGGCTCCAAGGGTCATTCATATAATGAAACATCTTTAAGTTATCCTTCTAAGACTCAATTACAAAATCAGGTTAATTTTTTAGTTTTGATCATGATGCATTACTTTTATCAAATTTGACGTTTGAATATGTTTAAAGTAATATGTTATGTAAACCAAGACTATCAAAAGAGCTCTATTTTTTTTCTTCAAAAGTAGAAAATAAGAGTTATTTTCTCTATTTTGATTATTTTGATTAATTTTGTATTTTAAAATAGGTTTCTACGTTGACAACCCAACTCAATGAAATAAAGGCAATGGTTAATTTTTTGGTACAAAATTATCAAGGAGAGTTGCCTTGTGATTTTACTATGCATCATGCACCAACAGTAATATTTATATCTTGATTAAATTAATATATGTTTGATATTATTATTTGGAAAGTTATTAATTATCATTAATTTTTATATGTTAGGTATCTGATCAAGGAAGTGTTCCTAACGAAGAAACAAATTATCAACATCCAACACTGCATTAGATATTTTTCGTTTACTTTTGGAATTTGTGAACAAATATGATTCTAGGAAACTTTTGGTTAATTTTGGTTTATTGTAGGTAGATAGTGCACTGCTTATTATGTCACTGTCCTTCAAATGCTACCTCTCCAACACTTATTATGTTAAGAGCCATTATGACTGCTAGTCCACTATTGGTACCATTTGAATGAATATTCGTATTGGTACCATTTGAATGAATATTTGTATTGATTGCTTATTTTGAAGTGGCCTTGAAGGTTTTGCTTATTTGTATTGATTGGTACCAAAATGTTAAGTAATAAATAGAAAATTCTATAGAAGGTTTTGCTTCTTCATTTTCAAATTGTCCGTTCTTCATTTCATTAAAATTACACAAAACATAACAAACAACTTTAAACAGCTGAGAACATGTAATTACAGCTAAGAACATGTAATTATAGAAAAAGGAATATCATTCCTTCATTCATGTAATTATTCAAGCTAGCCAATGGCAATTACAACCCATTAAAACCACTACATTTATTACAATCAGAACACCTATCACAACTAATGACAGTTGCATCTGTTTCTTCCAAATACTCAATGAATTTTCCATATAAGCGATCTTCTGCCTTTGCCTAACGATAATAGCATCTCGCTCATTAGCACCCTCTTCGTAACACCATTTGAAAAAGTTATAGCCCAAAACATCTTCACCACGTCTCTGCAAAACAGTAAAACAAGATGAAAGTGAAACACTAAGAAACAAACCTTAAAGTTCGCGCAACCCCAAAATTGTTTACCCAAGTTCTTTGTAGTTCTAGTTGTGCGAACCACTGCAATGCCTCCGCAATCGCAAATTGGGGGTGAGACTAAAACCCTAGAACCACCATGGCATGAATTGCAAGTTCGGTGAACCCAACTATTGCAAGAAGAGGAAGATGCCCCACGAGACATTCCTTTTCAGCTGAAGATGGATGGAAGACAACCACAATTCAAGAACACACAAACCCTAACTTTCAATTATAAAATCTGGTCTATACATACAGTGGAAACGAACATGTCACTGAACAGCAATCCACGTCACACAAAACAACCATGCTGGCCACTGTTCCGTTAACAATTTAGACGGAGTTAACGAAAAAGAGTTAATTGAAAAAATATAACGAAAGGTAGGACCAAATTGAAAACAATTTCAAAAGTAGGACCAAGGTGAAAAAGGTTAACCAAAACTAGGACCAAATGACTATTTAAGCCAAAATAAAACAATCATACGTGATTTACAGTCAATGACAACGACTCAATTAAAATATAAAAAATAATAAGTACTTAATAGGAGAATTTTTTTTAATAGAGAATTGATTAGAAATACTTAAGTTTTAAATAGTTGTTTTTTTTATATTTCATGTGAAGAGATGTAAACAATAATAATGCAAAATATATATCTACTTTAAAGTTTATATAAATTTCAATGTTTTTAGAAATACCCAAATATATTATACATTTAAAAATAAAAATATATACATATATCTATTTGAAGCTAAATTGACGAAAAAGACAATTTTTTACTCATTTTTCTAACAAAGGTATAATGAAGAATGGGTGGGAGTGTGATTTTTTTTCATTGGATGATTAAATTTTTGTTATGTTTATTTATTTTAATTGTATATATGTATTTGGAGAATTGTTGTTGTAATATTGAACTTTTTTCTTTGCTTGAATTTCTAATTACAAGGCAAACTAACTCAGTTTTTTAAATAAAATTTAAATTTTTTAACTATTTTAAAAAAAGATCAAATATTCTTATTTATCTAGTAATAAAATAAGTACATTACACACTAACCTTGTGTTTGAATGAAGTATTTTAACAATTCTAAGAAATTGAAATGCATTGCATTTAAAATTCTTGCAATTGAATTTCTTTCATTCTCTAAATAATCTGTTTGGATAGAGTAATTGGAATACCATACATTTCAATTTCTTGTTTAGATAAAATAATTGAATTTCTCATATGAGATAAAATTTCATTTTAATAATATTTATTTTAATATATAAATTTTGAAATTAAATTTAACAAATATTATTGTCAACTTAAAATATTTAAATTCGGTCAAATTTCGATCGAGTCAACTCGATCAAATTCAACCAAATTTTGGCCAGTATAAACACAGTCCAATTTGGCCAAATTTATGTTAGAGCCAATTCGGTCACATTCAACCAAATTTCAGTTGGTGCTAACTTGACCAAATTTTTCAAAATTTTGGTCGAAATCAACTCGACCAAATTTGGACGAATTTAAGACTATGTCTTCTCAGCCTGACCCGTATGGGTCATTGGGTCCGTTTGGGTCATCTGGTATGCCTGGCATGTCTGGGTTGTCAGGCTCATTTTGGTAGTCGGGCCTACTCGATCTACCTTGATCGTTGACCCGCTCGACCCGTCCGTGTCGTCGAGTCTACCCAACCTGTCTGGATTGTCAGGCTGGCTCGACCCATGTATGTCGTTGGACTAACCTGACCTGTCTAGGTCATGTGGGTCGTTTGGGCCAAATCGTTTGGGCCTATTCGCAATTTCAATTTCCTTTTAATTTCTCCAAATAAATGAATTACTCTCTTAAATTGCCTTATCCAAACATACCATAAAAGTATTTAGTAATAAAAGAAATACCAAAAGTATTTGACCTTATTCTGAAATAAAAGAAGTTATGGTTGATAGTAAATTAATTTTGCAAAAAAGTTGTATATTTAATATTATTGCAACTTCCTCATTTAAAAAAAATAACTAATATTCTTTTGCTAAGATAAACAAGGATGTTTACTTATATAATTAGGTAGTTAATTGTAATAAGTGATGGCATTCTTCCTTTTGAAGTATACTTGCATAAATAATTATTAGTACTAGTACTATTTTTTTAAAATAGTTATAGATAATAATATAAATATATTGCTAATTATAAATATAAGGGAGATTAAGATTATGTCGTGGAAATAACTAAAATTTATTATTTTTAATATTGAGATATTATGTCTAAATTTTTGTGTTTTATTTTTATAAGTAGTGTGAAGTTAAGGGAGTGCATGTGATATTGAAAAATAATAATTTGAAACAACTCAAATGAAATGTAAGACTACTAGATATGTGGTCGAGTGATGGAGAGTCTAACCATTGAACCGAAGAATTGAGAACTCCACCTTACCAAACTTGATAACCCTAACAATTACTCAACATTTTGTGATAGGTGGAGCTATATCAATATTTTATAGTTAATATTTGTTTTTGATAAAGAGAATATGTACTAGATATCAATATGAGTACCCAATTACTTCTTGACTCTTTTTTTTTATATCTTTGTTGCATATGGACATGAATGGCTCATGAAGATAAAGGATCCTCCTATATTACTTAATATCATGTGGGAATGACTTAGATGTACATTATGTGCTAATCAATAAACTGTTAGAAAAAGATTACTCAAATAATACTAATAATAATAAAAATATGAAATAATATAATAATAATAATTAGAGCAATAATAATACTAAGACAATATATAAAACAATGAATATTAATCAGAGATCAACAATTATAATAATAATAATAATAAATAAAAAATAAAAGATAAGGAGTAGAAATATCCTGGGTTGAGGCACGCATAGCGCTATCCTTAGAGAGAAAATGCCCTTGCTGCACAGGGCTAAACAAATACACACTTATATGTGTTTTAAATCATATGCGTTTCTCTCCCAAGATACAACAACCCGTCAGATCAATCGAGTGTAGCGAAGGATCTCCGAACCTTATGAACACCACTGTCTTAAAGATAATATAGAGAAGAAAAGAAGAACATTTTAGAGAAAACTCTAATATTTGTTGTCTTTGTTGTTGTGTCTTTCCCCATGCACCTAGGTGGTATTTATAGGTAGAAAATGGAGACAAAGAAGTAAATAGTAATAAGAATATAGCAGTTAGTCATAAAAACCATTAACCCATAAATTAAAGGTCTATAAAAACTTCAGTAACAGTAGAATTTTTTATTTTAATTATTTATTTTTTAAATTATAATAAAATATTTCCAACAATCCCCCACATAATTTAAAAAATAAAATAAAACAAATATATTATCTTTTAAAACAAAATATTGTAGTTCAGTGTAAGGACCCTTTCGGGTCTGACCCTTACACCTAGTGCTTATAAACTTCCACCCGAGAAAATGTAGAGACTTGATTGTCTTGAACTACATCCCCTGTGGTCGGGTTTTAGTAAATAACACATACAATATCGGTGTTCATTATATGTTCTAATCAGTGGGTGCACGTTACGGCCTTGTGCATGTATCTTGTTTCATGAGTCTCACTTAGAGACTTGCCCATGTCTCATAATGGTGGCCCCACCATCACACTCACTAGGTAAACCCTCAAAGGGTGGTTTGTGACTCACACCCCTACAATAATTGTCATTGGGTTTATTAAGAGGTATTTTATAAAATAAGCATAATAATGCACATACCTCAACCATTGGGTTTATTAAGAGGTATTTTATAAAATAAGCATGATAATGCACATACCTCAACCTTATTATTGTCACAATTTATAGTACACCTCGCCATAGGAATGAGACATAAAATTTAATCAAATTATTCGATGTACTTTAGTCAACAACAACTTCGTTGTTACCCATTGAACTCCATTCCATGGGATCGCCATTCATGTAGAGATGGGTGTCCATTTTTGCAACTAATTTATGGGCTATAGTCTCATTCCCCTCGACGACTCAAATACTTGTTGTTGATGCATCATCCCTTTGATAAGCAAATCTGCAACATTTCTTTCTAACCTGACAAAGTCAAGAGAGATAATATCATGAGTAATTAAGTTTCTAATATATTTGTCTCTCATTCTCATATGTCAATTTTTCAATTTCATTGACATTTTTACTAAAAACTTTAAATATAATAATTTGATTGTCAAGATGCATTGGACAAAAAAAATAATTTATGCTTGCACAGTAGATCATGATAGAACAACAACTTTTTAACATATTTCCATGATAGTACACCTCCATCCAAGGTTAAAACATAGTCATAACCAATAGGTGATTTTGCGTCACCAAAATCAATATCCAATTTACATTAAAAATATCATTCAATAATCTCAAGAAATTGGACATATTGCCATAATATAAGAAACACAAATAATATTACACTAGATGGCAATACAGTGAGGTATATATTCATTCACTTTATAATATATAACCAAGATTAGTTTATTAACATGTATATTAACCATTGCAAGACACCCCCACACTTTGAAATATTTTTAATGTGGTTCTTTTTTCTTTCATAACTCATAAAAAGTTTTATCACAATCTTTTGTGTTCAAAATATGGTAAGCAAGATATAAAATTTCACTAATATAATGTTACACAACCTAGAACTTGTAGAATAACATTTATCATATCAAAGCATTTTTTTTTCTTTCACTGCACCATTATATTAACACCATACACTATATGAAGATGTTACATAATGAATAATACCATGAGTTTCACACAAAAAACTCATTTATAAAGACATGTATCATCACTTCTCTAATTAATTAATTTTGCACCTCAAAATTTTATAATTTGAATGGTCTCAAACCAAAATTTCTCAACTTCTCAACAATTATAATATTAGCATGTCATAAATCACAACTTAACATTTTGTAATAATCAAAGAAAACTTATAAATATTTTATTACTAGATAAAAACACTTAACTCAAACAAGTCATCACAAGTATATCATTTACAAACCAAAAAACAATGTCTAGAAATAGTAATCTTATTGTACTTGGAAACCACTTTATAACCTTGTTGAGCACAAGAAAGTTTGTAAATTCAGAAACATGAAAAACTCTTCTTGTTTTTTTTTTTTAAATAATTTTTGGAAGACAAGTTTAGTTTTTACTTGACCATCCATTCAATTTTTGATATGAAGATTTCTTCTTTTATCAGCATTTACATGATCTTAAACATGATATCAATTAAAATAATTAATTTTAATTTCATGTCATAAACAATAATTTTAAATTCATAAATTTGATAAAGATTATATTTATTATCGATCATTTTTCTTTTCATATAGATATCAAGATATTTTTTTTCCATAACACAATAGTAGTTTTAGTAAGACAAATTATTTTATAATCATTTTCATACAAAACACTTAAAATATATACATGATATAGAACATCTTTATCAATGGTAAGAATAGACAATATTAAAGCATAAATTAATATAACAACAAAAACATTAGCTATAAACATCACAAAATATTATTCAATGATTAGGAATTTCATTTATCCATAATTTCATTTATTGTTATCAATAGAAATAACAACAATTGTACACACAAATTTTTAGGCTTAGTTGACACTGATTTAATTATAACCATAACAAACACATTAGTTCATAAAATGTGTTTTCAGTCTTTAGCTCTATATTGTTTCTAATTTTAGAAATGAATACAGATGAGTAATCAAAAAAAGAAATAACAAGATAATAATTTTTCTCTCTAAGAATGTTAGAAAATGATTACTCAAATAATACTAATAATAATAAAAATATGAAATAATATAATAATAATAATAATTAGAGCAATAATAATACTAAGACAATATATAAAACAATGAATATTAATCAGAGATCAACAATTATAATAATAATAATAAATAAAAGATAAAAGGTAAGGAGTAGAAATATCCTGGGTTGAGGCACGCATAGCGCTATCCTTAAAGAGAAAACGCCCCTACTGCACAGGGCTAAACAAATACACACTCATATGTGTTTCAAATCATATGTGTTTCTCTCCCAAGATACAACAACCCGTCAGATCGATCGAGTGCAGCGAAGGATCTCCGAACCTTATGAACACCATTGTCTTAAAGATAATATAGAGAAGAAAAGAAGAACATTTCAGAGAAAACTCTAATATTTGTTGTCTTTGTTGTTGTGTCTTTCCCCATGCACCTAGGTGGTATTTATAGGTAGAAAATGGAGACAAAAGAAGTAGATAGTAATAAGAATATAGTCGTTAGCCATAAAAACCATTAATCCATAAATTAAAGGTCTATAAAAACTTCAGTAACAGTAGAATTTTTTATTTTAATTATTTATTTTTTAAATTATAATAAAATATTTCCAACATAAACAAGGTTAATTACATATAAAGGTGACATAGGAGTTTCTATTGGGTCTTACTAGTCTCATGTTTCAAATAATTAGTGTACAACTTACTTTTACACACCTACCTTTAGGGTGTGTTCACTTGTGAAGAATAATTGGAGAGAGGAAGAAGATGGATTAGAGTGGATTAAGGGGTGAAGTCTGTGTTATTTTTTTTAGGAGATTTAAGGGTGAAAGTGGGAGGATTTAGAGATAAAGTTTGTTAGTGATTTGAGTGATGCGATAAATTAAAAAAAAAGTTTAAATGAAAAAAAGTAAAATTACCATATTGCCCTTGATGTTGAAAGTAATATTAGATTATATTTAGATGAGTTAAATTTATTTTATAAAAATATTTAAATGAATAAATTACAAAAAATAATTATTGTAATAAAAAATAATAAAAATACGTATTGAATAATTGCTTTGGTAAATAATTTAGAAATTTGAGATATTAATTTTTTTTGTAAGAGTAATTTTAAAAGCTAGAATTTTCAAATTATGGTCTATTCATCTAACCAAGAATTGAAATAATTTTCAAATTACTAAAATAAAATAACTGATGTAACATCGCTAAGGAATATTACTGATATTAAATAAATAAAAAATTTGAAATCCAACAAGTGTTGCATTTAATATAAACTATTTCCCAAAACACGGGAAATTTAAAACTTTAAAATTAAAAATCCATAAATCCAGGAGTTCATAATTCATAAACCGAATTAAAAGTCAAAAACTCCCAAAGGGATTACATAATTTCCTCAAAGCTAAAAATGTACATCTATACAAAATTATCCCCCTGCTAGCCCTCGCTCCGCGTCTAAGTGTCTCCTGGCCCACTTGTCACATCATCTGCTCCTGGATAACAAGTTATCCGATCATCGCCACACACACACAGATAGGGTGAGCTATGCACAATAAAACATAAACATATATATGTGAAGTAAATATGCTTCCCCACCCAAAACAATATAAGTACAAAACTCATAATTTCCAAATCACCCAACCATGACCTCATAGTCCTTCATGAGTCATATGCATGAACTAGGTCTTGGGACTTCCCTGTGCTCCCACGAAACTGACTCATTCGTGGTCCAACCCTATGAGCCTATCCCACTCATAGTCTTGCCCTACAGACTCCTCGTCTGTAGTAAAACATCCAAGTCTCACACTTGGATCCTGGCACGCACGCAATCACCATACTATGGACTCCTCGCCCGATAGTAGCCGACAGGAACATCACAGTTCCTTGCCCATCGTGCGCCCGACACATGCAATCACCATACTAAGGACTCATTGCCCATTAGTAGCCGACAGGAACTCAACCAGTTCCATGCCCATCATGTGTCCAACCACCGAGCACATCCCAGACCCCTAATGGACTTAGTCCTTCAAGCCCACCCACCACATCACATGCAAATACAACCTAACAATGGTATAACAACCAAACACACTAACAAGCACATAGAAACATAGTAAATCACATAAACTTGCTTAAGTTAGGGACCTCTCGCCCAAGCTAAGCCTTCCGCCTCGCTTAGGCTAGCTCACCTCGCCTGAGCGAGGTTTAAACAATGCCCATAGTACGTTATCTCGCTTAGGCGAGATCCCCTCGCCTGGGCGAGCCACCAATTCGCCCAAAACCACATCCAACCTCGCCTAGACGAGTATTCAACCACACACACAAGAAAACACTTCACGAACTCGCTTAGGTGAGCTACTCTCGCCTAGGCGAGAGTGTCAGTCGCTCAAAACTCAAAACATCTCGCCTGGGCGAGATATCGCGCTCAAAACTTCCAGGTTCTCCTCGCGACCTCGCTTAGGCGAGTGCCTCTCACCTGAGCGAGAGACCATGTCGCTCAAACCTCTCCTGGGTCGCCTAGGCGAGAACCACGATCCAAACCATACCAAAATACTATCCAAACGCCACCAACACAATGTAATGGAAAACAAACATCAGAAACAAGCATTATCCCCAATTAAGCTACCAAAACACAATACTTAGGCTTCCACATCCATTCCATACCTAAAACCCTCATTCCCAAAACATATAATGCATTACAGGATTATGCGCACAACATCAATCAATAAGGCTTTCTATCACCATACATAATGTACGAATTTCATGCCACAAAAATCAATTAAAACAGAATTGACCCATAACCTTAACACCTGTCAATCAATTTAAGCGCATAAGGACAGCTCCCCTAACCTGTGAATCTTTGCTTCCAAAGGTTGCCTAATCCTTGACTTTGTGATTTCTAGAACCCATCCTTTTTGCTCTCTTAACCACCACCGCTTTGCTCTCAATCCCGCTTAGCTTTCGCACTCAAAACTCGTAATCCTTTCTCACTCAAATTTTCAGACTTCCAAAACCGTTCTAATGGCCTAATTCTCCCTTTTTATATGACTCCCAATTGTGATAAAAAAGAATAAAACGAAAATTGACTTTTTAAGGACTATTATTACCTTACATAAGCTATTATGGACTGTTTTTCCAACTCCCTTGGCTGTGCTCACTACCTCTAGGGCTTTCCCACCCTTTCACATTCAGACCACAAGCATTATAGTAAAAATAAAGAGATTAATTTGCTCTCATCAAGGTTTGAACCCGTGACCTTCCACCCATAAGGCCAAAGCACAACCACTATACCAAATCCCATTTAGTGATATACACAATCAACATATGTTTACATTTCAAATTCCACACTCTTACATATTATTAAAATAAATCATAAAACAACAACACGAAACTGGCATACCTAGGACTCAAACCTAAGTCCTCTCACACAATCAAGTACTCTCAACCACTTGAGCTAGTACTTTTCCACATCACATTATACAACAATTAACGTCATAAAGATGCCTTCCTCCCGCATTTATTAATTAATTAATTAATTAATTAATTAATTAATTTTCCCGGGTCTTACAACTAATGTTTGAACCCAAGAAAACAAGTTTCCATGCATTAACATTCTCTTGTAATCTAGTTAAGTAAAGAAGCAAATTCAAAGTGAGACACTAATGTTGATGGAAGCAATTATTTGAAATTATTTTTTAGTGAAAAAAAAATACATGTTTGGATTCAGTGCATGAAACAGTCCACATGTAAATATAATGAAAAAGGTAAGTTTCCATATCCAAAAATTGAGATACATGTATTTGAAATTGCCATGGATCGATTCCGACAGATGGGGATCAGATCCACTCTCACATTTCTATCATGAAATGGTTTCAACACTCATGGGAATCAATCCCTTACACACAAATTAACTCATGGATCAGTTCTGTTTTAATGGGATCAGATCCCTCTTCAGCTCACTCTCATGGATCGGTTTCACTTCATGGGAATCAAATCCTTTTGCTTCTCCATGAATGAAATGTGTTTCTTCTTGTTATCTTCGACCACGAAATCCATGGATGACATTTGCCTCCATCCTTCACCACCATGGAAAAGAAACAATGTATTTATACATGTATCCCCCTCAAATGACCTCAATTTAAGTGGGATTGAAAAATTTGGGTATCCTGCAAATCGTCACCTTTCCTCGCTCTCAAATCCACATAAACGAATGCAAATGTCACCCCCTAATCCATCGTCACCATTCTTTCTGAACAATTACTCCCCCACAAGTGAACACAACATTAGTTTGCTTCCTATATGATCCACCAATTGATGATTTTGAGGTACATGACTCACACCAGCTTAGGAAGTACCAATAAAATATCTTTTAGCCCAATATGCACATGTTGATTATAAGTTTGATCCACCAATAGATTATATAAATGACTCACTAATACATAGAAATATATCAAAAGAGTTTCAAACATCTTCCAAAAGATCACATGTACCTAGTGTATTCACATTATAGATTAGATTTTAGGTATATAGGAGTTTATCTTTTGAAATTGCTCTTAGTTATATGTAGTATACAAAGGAGCACGATAGACAAATATATAGATAGTTTGATGTAGTTAATTTCTTTTATTGTATGTAGATATAAGATAACTATGAATAATATTTACTTGCACTTTTTTTTAGTCTTATGTACATATCTAGAGTAATACATATATAAAATATTATTTTGTATGTATTTTATTTATAATATTATTCATTTATATTTTAAAAAAATGGGATAACTTTATTAAGTGAATATTATAAATAAAATACAAAAATAAATATATATATATATATATATATATATATATATATATATATATATATATATATAATCATTGTAGATTTGAACATAAGGTTAATCAAAGTACATGTAAATATTATTCTTAACTTATGTAATACCCTAGAAAATGGCATTTCAAAGGTGATAGAGGTTTAAAAATAGTGAGACACAATTATTTTAATATTAAAAGGTTTTGGTATAAATAGAATTGTTATATACGAGTTTCATTATTTTAGAACACATTATCTCTCTAGAAACCACTTTTCTAGAGTTCTCTGACTTCTCTCTAAGGATTCTCCTCCTCTGTTCACATGATTGAAGATCTGAAACCGTAGGAGTGATCCTCATGGCGAACTCTTCAAATTGGACTGATAAGTTTCTCCGTTCGTGTAAGTTAAGTTTCAGCCCCCTTTTCCTTGGTCTTCTTCTAGTTTTTGTCGCATGTAAGGTTTTTACTACTTGCATGTGTTCTTTTAATTACCGAAGATCAAATTCTGTCAGTAAATCAAAATTACCGATGGATTATCTATGATAAAAAATTCGTCAGTAAAACTCTTATCTGTAAATTTTGTTAATAATTACCGACAAAAAAATTTGTTGGTAATTATCGACTGAAAAATTCGTCGGTAAATAATGCGAATTTTTCATCTTCTTCCTTCTCCCCCCTCCTTCTTCTTTCTAGGGTTTATCTTTTCATTTTTTTTTCTTCCAAAACCTTCTTCACTTCATCTTGGAAAATTCGTCATGCCATTGCCATTGTCGTCGCTGCTGATTCCTCCTCTTCCTTCTCCTTCCCCACCTCATTCTCTCACTTTTTCTTCTTTCTTCCTCTTTTTTCTCTTTCTCTTCAATCACCCTCGTCGTTCCACCACTATTGTACAACTATCGTGCTTCCATCGTGTCACCGCCTCACCATCAATGCGCGTCTAGCGTCTCCTCCTCCTTTTCCTCTTCCTCTTCCTCTTCCTTCTTTTCTTCTTCTTCTTCTTCTCTTCTTCTTCTCATCTTTTTTTTCTTCTCTTCTAATTTTAACGCACCCTCTTAAGATGAGTTTTGGACAAAAAAATTTCTGCAATGAATTTTATTGACAAATTTTATGTTATGCAACTATTGACGAATGTTTTCGTTGATAATTCAAATTTATCAACAAAAAATAAATTCGTCGATAAAATTCTATCAACAATTTGAATTTATCGATAGAAATACATTCGTCAGTAAAATTTTGTCGGTAATTCCAAAATTTTTTGTATTGGTAAGTTAAACTCGTAATTAACAAATGAATATTGGGCTAAAAGATGTGTTATTATTATCACCTCCAAGTTATCATGTTTCAAATCTTTTCGTTGTTGTTGTTTTCATTTGTTGTTCCAAAGATTAAGGTGCACTTGTTATAGGGTTTAACAAACTACGGTAACATATCTTGTAAGGTTCAAGACTTTGTGTCATGCCGTGTATTTTTCTTTTTCTTTTTGTTGCTCTTGAAATTAGTTAATTAACTAAGTTAAGGTGACGAAACAACTATATAGCCAATATAATTTAGCATTTTTCTTCTTTGCTTCTTATTTTTTTTTTTATATTTTGTTGTACTTGTAAATTTCATTTGCAATTTAAATAGAGCATTACAAAATATGGATAATTCCTTCATTTAATTGATTAAAAGAAACTCATAGATTCTCTTTCGGAAGAAAATGACAAATATTTTGTAAAAGTTCAATCCCTTTCCTTTTGAACTTATTCTACTTCTCTAACTTAGGATGCGGGTGATAGCTAACAGATTTATAAACAATGAGTTAGATTATTCTTAAATATTTTCTCTATGACAAAGTTAACCGCTATTTGGGTCTTTTATCAGTTGTAGCTAACGTGGACTTGCCATTATCTTTGTTAGATTTATAAATCACATTTTTTAATGGACATGTTACTATGACTCTCTTTTTTTGACATGACAATCATTGATTAATGTACTACTATCTTTTTCTTTGAAAGAATCAATGGTTCATACTAAATCATATCAGAGAGTAAAAGATGAAAGTAAAAAAAATGGGAGTCAAAGTATAATTTTCATTTTTTAATTGAGATTTAGACGAAAAACTATATTGTGCAAATTGAACCAAATATTTGTATGGTCCGAAACAGTCCCCCAAAACCTTTTAATTTGTGTTTAGTTTAGTAATGTGATCATCATATATTAGAAAATTTATCTCATCTTTATTATATTCTTATTAGTCTATCACTTTCTTAATGATATATAAGGTAAGTTGCAACATAATTCACGTTTGTCTTTTACACTTTAAAAACAACACTTTTCTGGAAAAGATAATTCTTGCACAAATTGAATATAGACATAACAAATAACCTTCAATTAGTTATCTTCTAAATACATAGAAATAAATTTTTTTCAAAAACATTTTGAAGATGAATGTAAGAATCCTAAAATCAACTCCAAGTGCGAACAACATAATTAAAAAAAATGAAATATATCTATAAAATATTTTTACACTATTTATATAATTTTACAACAAGATTATTAAGAGGGAAATTCAACCCTCTATGTCAAGACAATGATCTCTCTCAAACAAAGCATAATAAGGGTATGTCTGTGTGAAGATTTAGAAGATTGTGTTGAAAACGGGGTACAAGCTTTACCTTACAAGCCGGTTTTGTGGGGTTAAGTTAGACATAAATTTCACTTCAAATATAGTATTAGAGTCATTATTTATAAAGCCTATCCTAACGAGATTTCTTGACATTCTGTTCCTATTGTTATCAGACTCCTAATGGATCACCCATTAATTCTAGTCTCACGCATGAATGTATATACTTCGGCGTGAGGAGGTGTTAGAAGTCCTATATCGACTAGAGATAAGACAATTTCATACTGGGATGCAAACCTTACTTTACAAGTCGATTTTGTGGGGTTGAATTATGCTTAAAGCCCAATTCTTAACAAATTGTGTGATCAAGGACATAAAAATTATTTATATGGAAGATTATATAATAATTGTCATCTCCATGAAGATCCATACAAAGATAACTTTGCTAAAAGATCATCATTAAGAAAGTTGAATGTATACCATATATGATAGCTCTTTTATATTAAGCTGTGTGTATTTAGTTTTTTCGGTATAAATGTGTGAAACTTTTGTATTCTTAATCTTAGGATATTGCACACTTTCATCGGAGTAACTTTATTACGTGAAGGATCAAAATACAATATTTTGTTTCCCTGCAACAATGATGAAGTTGAGTTTAGATTAATAGCTCAATGGGTATTTGGAGTCTTAGCAGTTACTGTTCATAATTCACACTCTTACAAGATTGAATGAAGCATGTTGAGTTCAATGAACACTTTATCACAGATTTGTATAATTTTTACCTTAATGACATTACGCCAAAATTAGGAATAGATAGCGCTATTTAGATAACGCTTATTTAATTAAACGCTATGTATTAAAACACATGCTAAAAGATAGCGTTTTATTAAACAAATGCTATAAAAATCGTTATACATAGACAACGCTTTATTAGAAAAAACGCTATCTATGTTTGTTTTATACTTTTAAAAATAATAATATTTTAATATAAACTGATAGAAAGCGTTTACAAAGTTAAGCGCTATTTATGTTACATTAATATATAGTTTTACAAGCGTTGTCTATTAATAGATACCGCTCCAATAGATAGCGCCTAAAAAGCGCTATCTATTAAGAAAAAAAAAAACGCTGTCTATTGTCAAATTTGGCGTAGTGTGAATCACCAACTTATTTAAATTTTATTGAAGGATCTACCAAGACAACCTTTTGAGCATTGATATCTTTTTACTAACTTGGAGGAGAGTGTAAGTTAATTAGAAATATTAAGATTTTATTGTTGAAAATAAATTAAAGAGATATAAATAAACTATGAATGATATATTTATCGAAATTTGTAGAATCAAATTAAGGGTAATTAATAGGAATTATCGAATTCAAGAACTTCAGGGTTCATCTCCTACAAATAAGGTTTGGGGGACAGAAAATGCTAAGAAATAAGAACGAACATATTTTAAACGAATCTTATTCTCCTTTCTCACTTAAAATGACAAAATAAACACGTTCTCGTAATATTCTTTGATTCATCTCAATTGATGAAAAATCTCAAATTAATAAAATATAATTTTGAGTAAGAATAATAAAGACTTGTATTAATTTTCTTTTAATAATTAAATTCGTAACTTATTTCTAATAATAATCTTTTACTCACTTTTATAATTATTTGGCATTTATCTAAATATTTTTTATATTTTTATTTGATAATATTACTTTCATAATTTCTTTCTTAATATTTAATATAAAAAAAGTTGTGTATCTTTTTATATTAAATACTTAATATTATGTTTTTCTTTTGTTATAATTATTCTTTTTTATCAAAATATATTTAATTAATATTTAGAGTAGTAAATAAACAGTATGATATAATTGTTTCCCAAATGAAATAGAAATGAAACAAAAATTTCATAATCATCTATTATTGAAATGAAAAAAGGAATTTTTAATTTAGATATTGGGACAAAATGAACCCGTTGCCATCCAACCGTTGTCTTTGACCACGTATGCAGTTTGTTATGACACTTACATAACCGTTGTCTCCTCCTTACTTACCATTGTATCGCTCTCTTTTTCTCACGAGATAGTAATGTTTCGATGGATGCCAATTTTGTTGAGGCATCAGTAACAAATCCTAATTAGATCAAATTTACTTTTTAGAACACCCGTGTTTTTCTTTTTTTTTTTTGGGGGGGGAGATTTGCTTCCAGTTAATGTGGTTTATTTTCCTTATTTGTTTTGCATAGTTGCATCCACGATTATTGGTATCGATTTAATAAGATATTAACTTTCCACAAATATTAAAGAAAGAAAACAAAGACTTATTTTATGAGTAAAGAAGTTCATTTGTTCCTTATCATACACAGCTTGTGATTCTTCTTGAGTTTTCTTTCTTATTTTTTTCCTTGTGTATTCATGCACTGGTCAATATTACAAACAAAGGACAATATTTCTTAACAAAATCACTTTACCTCACTAGCTTCTTCCAACTTCCAGCTGCAGATGCAATCAATATATCAAACTCCATTGCTGTACCTTCCAACACTTTCCTTTGGTCAAAACACTCTTCACACCTCAAAACACACCAAATACGGAACAAAAAATCTGTCCCAGTTGTATGCACTTGCACACTAAAGAATGAGGACAATAAGTAATATGACCAGCACAACAACAACAATTACAAGCACCCACCAACACTGTAAAGAAAGGAGTATTATATGAGTAGTCAAATAACATAAGAATGATGTACAAGTGTAATAACATAATAGCATTAAAGAATAATGTTGCGTGCTGGTATGATACTGGGAATATTTTTTACGTGCAGAGATGTTAACATGTAAGGGTAGTGTGCACTGAGCAATGCCATTAGTAAGAAATAAGAAACTATTTCTGAAAAATAAATTCCAAATGTAAAACATGAAATGAACGGCATCATATTCTAATGTTTATAAAGACAAAACTCAAGCATTAGTACGATAAGATCTTTTTGACTCACCCATGAGGTTCTGGATTTCACACTTTTGGAAGCCTTGGCTAGCTGGACCCTAGCTTGGGTTGTTGCACCAGCAGAAGCATCAATATTTGATTGAATGTCATCTGCCATAATTATGCATAAAATATGAACTACTAGAATAACTAAGTGTTTTGGCAACAATAAGCAACTAACATGGTAATCTTATTTACCAATAACAACTCCCTGATCATGAACAAGAACAGCAAGGTCCTTGAATATTTCATTTGCTTGTCCAATTTGCTCTTCTACCTCTCTAATTCCCTGTTCTCTTTCATCAATCATGGCCTCGTTGAATGATATTTCATTATCCAATAGAAGTATCTCTTGCCTACAGTTTTATTTCAATGATCAATTAAATCAAACCATGAAAAATTACATTTCAATCGAGAGTTGAATAAGCCTGCCTATAACGGTAAGATAAAGATTAAATATTATTGAGTTCAATCGGTCCAGTGAACCAGCTGAAATGTTGCTGACTCACCTCTTCTGTTCTCTAATAAAAGGTTGACTTTCGACATCTATTCCAGTCGATTCTTCACCAGAGCCAGAGCTGCTTACACAGAAATTAAAAAGACCTCAAATCACAAGGGAAAAAAAGGAAATTAGGTTTCAACAGTATAGAAGTCATTTTTACAATTATATATATACCTTTCGTCATAAACACTTCTAAGAAAGAAAAATAAGAAGGATAAAAATAAAGAAACACCACTTCTTTATAAACTAAAATTAACTTATGAACAAGTTAAAAAGAAAAACAGAGAAAAAAATTTGTGTTTCTGCGCTAATTTCAGTTTAGAGAAGCTAATTTCTATTTTACTTCTTATTTTTTTCCTTTCAGAAGTGTTTCTGAAAAAAATCATACAAGTAGATTCATTGACCTTATTGGTAAAGTAGAAGAGGCGGAGGCAGGGGTGTAAGCAGATTCTCGCTCAGAAGCAAGCTGTTGTACTTTCTGAAACTCTTGCAATGTCGTTTGAAAATCTCTAGCAAGCTTGGCATCTTCAATTTTCTGACTAGCCTGGGTTTCAAAAAGAACAAGGAGGGTTATCTATCCAAACTTTTTTCCTTTTTACACAGATTCAGTTCTAGCTGATTTAATTTTGAAACACTCTCACTGTAAAAATCATTAGTTAACCAATTCGAAATTACCCGCAAGTGGAATGAAATAATTACTAGTAGAGTCAACATACATACGTAACAAATGATCATGATTACATAAGAACATGAAAATATTCACAATGTGAGAGAATTCAAATGAAAATCTTCGTAGTTTTTTCAAGCACAGTAAAATGGAAGAGCATCGAATACAAGGCGAAAAGTGAATAGCGAAACCAGGAAGCATAACCGGGGTATGATCAATTGCGGGTAATCAAAATTCAAAGTCCCACATTTGAAGCATCAAATAAAAGAAAAGGAAAGAAAAAACAAAAATTACATAAAAAAATAACAAGAAAAGAGAAGCCTACATTGGAATTAGCACCACGATCAGATTCACTCAAGGATTTGAGCTTAGCTGAAGTATCCTTCACCTGTTGCAAAATCCTCTGCCTCGTATTGTGCCTACCAAACAAACCACTGTGAAAACACAAAAAAAAAAAAAAAACTAAATAAGTGGGGGTAACGTGACGGTACAGCTTCTGACGGTGTTCGGGAGTGTCTTTAACGGTTCCGACGGCATCGACGAGTCGCCGGAAAGTGGCAACGGAAGTGTTGATCTGGAATATTCCGGCGGCAACGGCCTGCGCCGGTGACTGGTTCCGGCGAGATGGAGGGTGGGGTCCACCTTGGATGTCTTGAAAACTCATGGAAGATGGAATGAGATCCTCCACTTCGGTTATGAAATTTGAAGCAAAAGTCAATAGCTTGAAGACCCAGAGAGGAATGGTTTCGGTTTAAGTTCAGAATTTGAGTTTGAATTTCAATTTAATTTAGTTTAATTATTACCGAACCAATTGAAAAGTGGCAGCATGACTCAAAAGTGACGAGTAACATTGCACAGACCCCACTCCCCCTTTTGTCTGTCTTTGTTTCGACCATAAAATCAAATTTTAAAATTAAAATAAGCACTCATTATGTGATTTTATTCGAAGAAAAAAAATGTTGGAATTGAGAAACAATATTAGAGTTAAAAAATCATCCATTCAATATTTTTATTCTTAGGTCATCTTATTACGTGTAACGTGTTCCTAGCATAAATGTGTGTTATCATAAAGTGTGATTGTTTAGATTAAGGGAAGGGATTAAAGATGAGTAATGTGATGGATAAGTTTGATAGATTATAAAAATGCTTTGAATGATAAAAATAAGAGATTATCATTTTTTTGTTATAAAAGTTAGGTTTAATTATTCTTTTGATTACTGTTTTTGTTTAAAAATGTCAAATTGATTTTTCAGTTTTTGTAAGTTTTAATTTGGTCTTGACTTTTAAAAAATTGATACAATTTGACCCTTTTCGTTAGATTTTTTGAAACAGATTAAAGATGTTTCATCAAAATTAAAATTGTTAATAAGAATGATTTGATTTATTGATGTAATTAACATAATCATAGTGTCAATTTTGTTAAAAAATCATTGATTCGCTTCAATAAATTAATCGAAAAGAGCCAAATTGCATCAATTTTTTTAAAAATCAGAACTAAATTGAAACTTAAAAAAACTAGAGAACCAATTTGACAATTTTGAACAAAAACAGGAACCAAAAGAGTAATTAAATCTAAAAGTTATTATTATTATAGTTAAATATGTTTTTAGTCCATAAAATTTGACGCGAAATTGATATTTGTCTTTGTTCGAAACTTTAACACATTTGAGTTGTTTACACCGTTTAACACGTTTCTACTTCAATGTCAATTAGGAAACACGTTTGACATGTAAAAGTTTTCTAACATAATTGGGTTAAAAGGACATATCCATTCATTTTTAAAGTTTATGGACCAAGATGTATAAAAGTTTCGAACATTGATGAATTTCAATTTCATGTCAAAGTTCAGGCCAATTACATTAATTTTTTTTGACATGTCAAACTCGTTTCATGCTATGAGTTGTTATAAAATAAGCATTTTATACATAGATATTGCAAAAGATGGATGTTAGGTAGTTGGTTCCCACATTCACAAATTTTATGCAACTTTTCCTCTGCATATGTTGTTGCCCCACAATTTTCCTTTAAATGTTTTTCTTCTTCTTTCGCAAGCCATGATGAGTGTGGAGTTGAGCTTCTTTCGCAAGATGTGGGGTTCGCTCCATAACTCATGGTGAGTTAGCATAGGAGATTGGGGTTTTGGAACCCATCTACACCTAAAAATAGCTGACATATGCTCCAACCAAAGACACATCCTCACTCCCTTTTTTTCCTTTATCTATTTTTCTTTTCTCTCTTAATATTTTCTTCTATAATATCCTGGGTATATTTATTCATTTTTAAGAGTTATCATGCTAGTTCTAATATTCTCGAAAAGTTCGAGAACTTCTTGTTGTATCCTGAAGGCTTGCGCGACACACCGTAAACATTATCGACTAAAGCTCCAAAAAGGTACGAGAAAAAACTTGATCACAATGCTTTCAACCCCATTTTTAACGAAAATAAAGTTAGGAACAACAATCCTCCTCTGGCAAATATAGTCAAAGGAGAAGATATAATTATTAAGGTCATTTCTAAAATACATCTTGTGACCAATGTGAGAAAATGGGTGGTAGAATCTAGTTCTACAAGGCACATCTGTGCAAAAAAAGATTCTTTTACCTCCCACACTATTGTGGATGATGGAGAAGAACATGTGTATCTTAGTGACTCCAGGATAACTTCTGTTTTGGGAAAAGGAAAAGTTCTTCTAAAGCTCACATATGGGAAGACTCTAGCCTTTGAGTGATGTGCTACATGTGCCATCAATCAAAGTTAATCTAATCTCTATAGCCTTGTTTGGAAAAGTTGGGGTTAAAGTTAGGAACGACAATCCTCCTCTGGCAAATATAGTCGAAGGAGAAGATATAATTATTAAGGTCATTTCTGAAATACATCTTGTGACCAATGTGAGAAAATGGGTGGTAGACTCTAGTTCTACAAGGCACATCTATGCAAAAAAAAAATTCTTTTACCTCCCACACTATTGTGGGTAATGGAGAAGAACATGTGTATCTTAGTGACTCCAAGACAACTCCTGTTTTGGAAAAAGGAAAAGTTCTTCTAAAGCTCACATATGGGAAGACTCTAGCCTTTGAGTGATGTGCTACATGTGCCATCAATCAAAGTTAATCTAATCTCTATAGCCTTGTTTGGAAAAGTTGGGGTTAAAGTGTCATTTGAATCTAACAAGATTGTAATGACAACAAATAATGTTTTTTGGGGAAGGGATATTGTGATCAAAGTATCTTTATACTCAATATTTTAGAAATTATTAATCAATCTTGTTCTCGTGCCTATGTTATTGATTCATATGATGTATGTCATGGTAGATTAGGACATGTTAATTATTCGTATGTAATGAAATTACGACGACTAGGATTAATTAATATGTATGATAAGCAAAGTAATAAATATGATATATGCGTGAAATCTAAAATTACAAAGAAAGCTTGTCATTCTATAGAACGTTTAACTAAATTGTTAGGGTTAATTCACACTGATCTACCTTATTTAAAACAAACCATGTTTAGAGGTGGAAAAAATTATTTTGTAATACTTGTAGAGGATTATTCTAGAAACACCAAAGTATACTTAATCAAACATAAGGTTGGAGCCTTTATGTGTTTTTAACCTATAAAGCAAAAGTAGAAAATCAATTGAATAAGAAAATTAAGAGGATTATATTAGATAGAGGTAGTGAATATGTTTTGTTTAATGAATATTGTGTTAGAGAAGGTATTATCCATAAAGTAAGCCCACCATATTTACTTGAGTCTAATGGAGTAGTTGAGTTAAAGAATAAAACTCTTAAGTTAATGATGAATGTCATGCTTATTAGTTATAATGCACATGATAACCTTTGGGAAGAAGCCCTTCTACTGAATGTTTTTTACAAAATAGAATACCCCATAAGAAAACTGGTAAAACTCCCTATGAGCTATTGAGAGGTTATCAACCTAATCTTAAATATTTAAGAGTGTGAGGGTGCCTAGTTAAGGTAATGTTACTCAATCCTAAGAAAAGGAAAATAGTCTCTAAAACCTATGATTGTATGTTCTTAGGCTATGCTGAACATAGTGTTGCATATAGGTTTCTTGTTCTTAAAAAGTGATTTGATTGAGCATAATATTATAGTGGAGACAAAAAATGTTGAGTTCTTTGAACATATATGTCCTTTAAAGATTAATGATCTGATCAACCTATATATACTAATAGTGATGCCACATGTGAGGATTCGAGAAGAAGAAAAAGAAAGAGGAAGAAAACTTTTTTTGGAGATGACTTTTATACTTATCTAGTTAAGAATGATCCAACAAGTTTTTTAGAGGCTATTAGTGCTCCTAATGCAAAATAATGAGATAAGGCCATTATGATTGAAATTGAATCAATTTAGAAAAATAATATTTGGACCTTAGTAGACTTACCTAAAGGAGCAAAATCCATTGGTTATAAGTGGATCTTTAAGAAAAAATTATCACCCTGATGGATCCATAGAGAAGTATAAGGCAAGATTAGTAGCTAAAGGCTTTACCCAAACCCAACATACATTACTTTGATATACCTTTGCCCTTGTGACTAAGGTTTACTCTATTCAAGTTTTTTTGACTCTAACAATTATTCATAAGCTAGTGATACACCAAATGGATGTTAAAACCGCTTTTCTGAATGGTGTTTTAGAGGAGGAAATTTATATGACTCAACTTGAAGGGTGGGTTGTACCTAGTCAAGAGAATAAAGTGTGCAAACTCTTAAAAATTCTTTGTATGGACTTTCCTAATGAGAGAAATAAGACTCTCCAATTCCCCTCAAGTCCAATACTGGAATGACTTGAGAAGTGCCATGAGAAAAAGGCTCATACCCTCCTATTATCATAGAGAGCTTATGGACAAACTCCAAAGGCTCCAACAAGAACCATGAGTGTAGAGGGTTATAGACAAAAGATGGAGCTTTACATGATGAGGGTAGGAATTAGAGAGGAGGAAGAAAAACCATATATAGATTTCTTAGCGGTCTCAATCTTAGATTAGAGATAGAGTGAAATTGTTACCCTATCAAGATTTGAATGATTTTGTACAATTGTGCATAAAAGTAGAGCAACAACTCTTGAGAAAAGGTTTTAAAACTATCAACTCTAACTCCAGTACCAAGAAGGACTGCAAGAGGGAGGGAGAACAATTGGTAGAAGAGGAACCCTCTAGCCGAGGGAAAGAGAAAAGAGAAGAAAAGGAAAAAGAAAGATTAAGGGAGGGAACATCATCACACACTCACATAAGTGACATTAAGTGTTTTAAGTGTCTTGGTAGAGGTCATATCTCATCATAATACCCTACCAAAAGGACCATGATCTTAAGGGGTATTGATGTATATAGTAGCCAAGATGAGGAGAATGATAGTGGGAAAGAGGAGATTAGCACACCTAAAAGTAAGAATGCCTACCCTTGCAATGGGGATCTTCTTATGATAAAAAGAATGCTCTACAATCAACCTAGTCCCTAAGAACTAACCCAAAGAGAGAATATCTTTCACACAAGACGTAAAGTTTTAGAAAATACATGTTCTCTCATTGTGGATAGTGGCTCATGTTGTAATTTTTGTAGCACTAAGTTGGTTGAAAAATTAGCATTAACTATCATGCCCCATCCACAACCTTACAAACTCCAATGGCTTAAAGATGATAAGGGCATGATAGTTAATTAACAAGTGGAGGTTAAGTTTTCCATAGGGAATTTTGAGGATAATGTGTTATATGACATAGTACCTATGGAAGCTTATCAAATCCTGTTGTGAAGGCCTTGACTTTTTGAAAAGGAAACTACACACAATGGTCATACCAATGAGATAACCTTCACTCACAAGGGTAAAAAGTTTGTACTTCACCCTCTAACACCATCTCAAGTGGTAGAGGATCAAGTACAAATGAGAAAGAAGAAACAATAAGAAAAAGCTAAAGAGAAAAAGAAAGACACTCCCACACACTCTAGTGAGATCAACTATTCTAAGTGTCAAAGTAACATACACAAGTCCAATGACGCCTTAACAAAGGAGTACTCATGATAAAGGCCAAAGGCTTGTGTGGAGAATCAAAAGAGGTATTATTTCATCTTCATCTAGTATAAGGAAAGATAAGACCAAATAAGATCTTGTGTTCAAATGGGAAGTCACTCTAAAAACACATGGATTCATCACAAGGCAAACAAGAGATTGAACGAAGATGCTTCTAAACTCCAATGGCTTGATCATTCATTAGATCAAAGGTGTATGATCTTTGGAAGCTACATGGTGTACATAATTATTCTACTAACAATTACCTTTTTTTTTTCTGTAGAATCGTATTTGATCTCGAGGGAATAAGCCAAAAAAAAAAATCTCCAAATCCTTTTGAAGAAGGATGTTGCCATAAGGAAACATGAATATTTTACGACAAATCCTTTTGAAGAGAGAGGGGATGATGCCAACCACCTAGCCATGACCAAGTGCATACATAAGGATATGGCTTCATCGTGGAAGGAGCTGCATGAAGAAAAGTGATGATAAATGAAACAAGCATCAATGAAATTTAGCAGGCATCGCCTAACGCCAGATCTCGTGCCCAACGCAACGTGGAACTCAGGAGCACTGACCTTTGTTTAGTGTTTTAGTCATAACTTTCTCTACAAAAACTCTAAATGCGTTTATTCTTTTTTTGTTGGAAACTATGCTCAAAGGGCTAGCATTTTACTACAAGAACATCTATGAAAGGTGCACTCCCCCTTAGGAAAATTGGATTGTCCCCAGGCCATCGTAGATATGCAAGGAATTCTAGTGGATTCATGCTTGGGTAAGGTCCGTAGACATTGTGATAGAGGTACACCTGAAGGTGGAGTTGTCCTCTATGAATGGAGGCATTTTGTTGGCGAGAGTGCTCCATTTGCAACCTCAAATACCTCATATGCTCAAGTAATTCATCATTTATGTTGAGTTGAGGTTGTTGTGCTGAACCTGTTTGTTGTTCTAACTATGGCTCTTTTGGTTGCTCAAATTCCACTAGGTTGGTACAAAAATGCTCAATGAATTTCTTGGTGATGAAGGGTTGTATCTTTTCAGTTAGTTCTACCTCCACCCCTTGAGCTTGGCAAAGAGTTGTGATTAAAGCTGGGAATCCCAAGGCACCTTTGGACTTCTCAGTATTTTTTGAGTTCATATGTCATAAATTTGTGGATTTCTTAAGAAATAATGGTGACCACATCAACATTGAGATCCTCCCTCATTATACAATAGAGGAGATGGCATCTAGGCACATTCAAGTCGGACACATGGCCAATGGGCACTATATTTGTTAGGAAGAATGTCATCCAAACTTGGGCTAAGGTATTCATATCTCCTCTAAGTATTCTGAGAGGATTGCCAGAGGGTCCAAGCTGATAGAACCTGTTGGGAATGCAAATGAGGTTTGCAATTGTTGTTTGTTTCAAATAATAATAAATATGGCGAGATTTGAATGAGATTATAAATATAAATTAATTTAACATTACAAATATTTATTTAACCAATTTTTAAATTATTAATTTAGATATGATAAAATGAATTTGACTCATTAGACCGATCTAAAAAAATTCAAAAAAATAAGTTAAATGATAGGGAAAATGTAGTCTAAGTTAAATTAAGTCATTTATAAATTGTCTTAATTATAATGTCAAAATAGTCTCTTCCTTCATGATAATGTCTTAATGCAATCCTATAACTACTTTTTACACCCGTGAATTTTTTTTTAAGATTTTCTTATTTTTCTTTGTGAATTTTATGCATATTAAGATTTTATAGCTCTATTTTTTTTCTTTATATTCTTCATACTATTATGTTGGACATCAAGATCTTGATTATGGAATTAATATTGTCCAATTGTATTTGAGTTGTTTATACGGTTTGACACATTTTTACTTTAATGTTAAGTCAAATACTATTATGAAATGCGTTTGAAATGTCAAATAAACTTAACAAAATTTGATTAAAATGACTAAATCCACATATTTCGAAATATGAAGGACTAAATTAGGTCAAAGTTTTGAAATTGACTAATTCTAAAATTCACTAAAAGTTAAGAGACTAAAAACATATTATCCCTTTAGTTTATGATAAATATTATGCTACATATTGCTAGTACTAGTCATTCTCTTTGTGCACACATCCAATAACATTTTCCATTAACCTAAACAAGACTATTCTATAACATGCATAGTTGTTTTTTGTTCATCATAATCATAACTACCGTAGTATTTTTATACATTCCAATGGACATTAGTACCGATAAAAATAAGAGAATGTAACATAAGAAAATTTATGTCTTAACCATTCCCAAGCTTTTAATTGACTCATTGAAACTTAAAAAGAGTACTTCATAATAGTGTGAGAAACTTGTGTAACTATTGAAACATAATGAAAAACATCATAACATTACAACATAATGAAATTCAAAATGTTTTTTATGTATAAAAAATATATTCTAGATTATAAAATTTGAAATGCATTTCCAAGGATCGTGAATACACTTATAGATTTGAAAATGCATTTGACATCTCCCAATCCAGAATATAGAATATATCTGTATGTTAAGAATACTTCTAGATTGCAAGATCTACAAAGACTTTTTTAAATTTTAGCATCTATAAAGGAAACACAAAAGGAAACAAAAACAAAACCTTGTATTCATAAAGGTTTACGACACCTACAACAATAAAAGAAGCAAAGGGTATATGTAATGTAAAATGATTAGGTATTTTGGTTACTCTCAATCACAAACTCCTTACAAAATTAGTTAATAGTCATTTGAAACATTAACATAGTTTATCCCTTTTTTTTACTTCGTTAATTTTTGAATATTTATTATAAAAAAATACAATAATACAAGGAAGTACACTATGAAAATTCGACAATAATGAACCCTGTAATAATCACAAGAAATTATAATATCATTTTTAAACTAAAATCTTAAAATAGAGAGAAAAGGAGATTGGCAGTTTTCGCGAGAGAAAAGGAAATTGGCAATTTGGCACCGCACTTATGATTAGTTTCAAGCCACCAACAACATTTCACTTAACACTGCACAAGTTTTTTAAAATTAGACAACAGGCTGCAAGTTGGCCCACTTTAGCTCTCGGGCTGGCCCACCGGGTTGGCAAGCTCGTCAGACCGGTTGCAACGGGCTCACAAGCTGCGTTATCTGTCCCCGCCCGTATTTTTTGGGCAGGCTGATGGGTCCGTCTTTTTTGTCATTACCTTACATATTTCTATTCTTTATATATATATATATATATATATATATATATATATATATATATATATATATATATAT
>Ga0214545_1003704_pt1 | contig 28978 bp, 11 predicted proteins | sample CNSS4metaG_FD_160064 | JGI IMG/M metagenome (GOLD analysis project Ga0214545, IMG submission 160064) | Root nodule microbial communities from cowpea collected in UCLA plant growth center, Los Angeles, California, USA - CNSS4 | ecosystem: Host-associated > Plants > Roots > Nodule | place: USA... | reverse complement strand
CGGTTATTCCAAACCTCTATCCATTGCGCATGTCTAGTAACCCAGTTCTCATCTTGTCTTCCCCTCATGTCTAATTTATGTAGATGATCAAGGTTGTTGGGTTCTTCAGGGATCTCTTGTGATAGCCAAAATTGTAACTTCACCTTGTTTGACTGGTGCCACTCCACAATGGCAAAACAAATTAAATGGTTGATCAGAAACGTTATTTTTAATTGAATGTCGATGATAATGAAATAATATGTTTACCGCGGAACATATCTCTGGCCATATTACCTTGATAAAAATTTACAAAATAACTTTTTAAAACTCCTTTAGCAAAAGAAATTATACTTCACCAATAACACATTAATTTCTTTTAAAACTTTAAGAAAAAGAGTAGAAAAACTTTGAGTTTAAGTGGGGTCGCTTGATGGTTGTTAAGCCAAGTGTGTTGTTGTGCCATGGAGCTTTAATTAAAGGAATGGAATGAATGCTATTTGATTTGTCAATTATTTCTATTTGACACACAGTGTACAATTCTAGTAACTTTTCTGCTACCTTTTGTGCATAATAGGTGCATATGTAAAAGAATTATAGGCCTATGCACAATTGGCTAGCATCTCGGACTTGGACCATCTTTTAACCGTCTTTTCAAAATAGACCTTTGAGAGAGAAAAAAAAAAGAAAAAAAAAAGAAAATTTGATATTGTTTACAAAGGTGGAATAAATAGTATTAAGTTTAAGGCTTATCCCAATAAAGTCAAAGCGAAAAGGGAGATACAATTTTTATTTGTATACCCCATAAAGCTTGAAAAAAAAAACAAAACTTCATTCTTTTTACAATATAGAATGTAATAAAGTATTATCATGCATATTGGTGCATCTTCTCAGTTATCTAGTATTACCTTGCACTTGATACTTTCTGAACAGTTAATCATATATAAAATTTTAGAATGAAAAAGATGAAAAATGAATTCACTTCAAAATATGAAATCAATAAAGTAATTCTAAAAAGTACAAATAAATACAAATGGTCAATCTACCTCTAATATAATCCCCTAGAAAAAATATAAATAACTGTTCATAGTATTTATGATTAGTCTCAAAAGTCAAAATAGAGATGAGGTATTTGGAAATGAAGAAACCATATAACAAAATTTGCATACCATTCTTAATTTCTCACAACCATTGCAAAGCAAACAAACCACTTCCACAAGTTCTCCAACAATATTGAATGGTCTGTTGTCTTCAACTCTAAACCAAAATATAGGAACTAACATGGTTTAAGAAATTTGTACATCATCATTTGGAATAATTGCTGGAGTTTCAAAGACAATTGCTAAAAAAATTAGTCATCATATTGGTAGATTTCAGGAATAAAATTGCTCAAACCAATGTTCCGGAGCAACATGGTGGATTTGAAGAGCATAGGCAATAAAATTGTTGCTTGTTGCAACCATGCTTGCAATGGAATGTCTTTTTGAAGACAGACCCTTTTCCATAATCCACAAATGGGACCTATACCTTGGTTTAATGTGATTCTCTAAGTCAAAGCACAAGAATAATGAAAAAGTGACCAAATTGTCAAGTGAGTATCCCATTTCCCGACACATGAAATTAATCTTGTGCTACAAACTTTTAGGGTTTTGGCTAAGAATCTTGGGATGAGTTATGATTATTTTACAGACCTTTGAAAACTCAATCCTAAGATGTAGAACGCAATCAAATCTCTCATGTAACTCATTACTTATTCCATGCATACAAGAGAAAATATTCATTGCCAAAGCATTTTCTCCAAAGCCAATGGCATGCCAAAAATTCAACTTACTCATACTGTGAGTTCGAGTTTTTGACACTTGAATAGTCTTCAAAAAACTTAGATAACCTTTATCTCTTACCGCATTGGGATTGTTGGCGACAAAACTAACCAACAAACTATGATTCACATCCTTAATCTTCTCCAAGAACCACTCATGTAAACCCAAATCTTTCATCATATTTGGCATATTACACACCTTAATTGTCATCAGAACTCTTTCCAAAGTGTTTCAACAACTTCAACACATTTACCATCCCCATCTTCAAATCAAGATCCAACAATTTCGGTCCATTAACAATCAATCGTGCCACATCCTCTTTCTTCGCACCAAGCCTACAAAAATACTCAATTGCTTGAATCAACTCTTCTTCCTCATGCTCAACAATAACACCTACACCAACACCGTTGTTCCCTCTAATTAACTCCCATGTATTTTTCCCTGCATTCAAATCATAAAACAACCTTATCTTCCTACACAACCTAACCCAATCATCCACACCATTCCCCTTCTCTTCAACACACCTAGCTAAACCAAACTTCCTAAACAACAACCTCAGATCACAAAACAAAGCCCTGAACCTCAACACCCTTCTGGTCATCAAACACAAAGGGGAAGTGATGACAACAGGTTGTGATCTTAGAATACTCGTTGTCCATCTTAATCAACAAATCATTAAGTTTTTGAAATAAGAAACTTTGAAGAACAACATATCAATAAAGTAATGGAAGATAATCTGCAAAACCCTTCCACTCGTCACAAGTAATGAAAGATAATCTACAAGACAATATGTGCTAGCCAGATTAGATCCCTTCCTCACTCTCACAATTATAACTCAAGTTACCAAAATATAATTGGAGTAAAGAAAGCCACATGTGCCACTCACTTTTACTTACCATGGATCTTTCACAAACTCTTGAGATCAATCCATGTCTTTCTTTAGATCCAAGTATAGATACTCAAAAACTAGATACAATTGTTTTTCACTGTGCTCTACATCCTGCAACATGTCATCCACACAACCACAAAGCACAATTCAATAACAAATTGACTAAAAGGAAGAATTAGATTAAGAATAGCACATTATATCAAAGTAACATTAAAATATACGTTTGTCATAGTTGCCAGGCAACACAAATCTGTACACACATTGTTGGAATTGAGATATACCAAAGGCAGGAGTTAAAAAAAAATTGCTGACATGACTAAAAAAACTAAACACCACAACCTATTCACCAAACATAAACAACAATCGAATGGAACAAAAGTATCAAAAACAAGTTATCAATTATTCCCGCAATAAACCCTACACAGTACATCTACAAACAACAACATGAAAAGACCTCCTTCACTAATTACACCTCCTCCAATTTAAGCATTAATAAAGAGACACTGCATTTGAACAAAAGAGCCAAGGAAATGGTGAATACCTAACAATGTTCCTATGCTGCATCTCTTTGAGGAGCGAAATCTCACCAATGACGGTGCTGGGAACCCCACGTCCTCCTGCTCACGAATAATTAAGAAGCAACCTTAGAATCATTTGCTCGATTAATTAGATAAGGAAATTATTGAGATGTATAAGGAACAATTACACTCAAAATCTAAAATGTAAGGATAAAGTCAAATAAAAAAATAAAACTGTCAAATAAAGTAAGATAAAGTCATCAACATTCGTCCATAGATTATTAACACATTATATTCATACAAGATAAAGATAAAGACTAAGGAAAATAGATCTAGAATCACATGATAAAATAAACTGAATTCAGATCACAAAAAATTAACATTTCTTTTGATTATAATCCAATAATCCTTTTTGTAGTTGTGCTTAGCCACCTCCTTAAAGGTAAAATTCTTGGTACTTGAGAAGGCTATGCACTCATGAAGCAAAAGGTGGATGATGAATGAAGATGCAATGGATGTGGTGCTTAATATAAATTTTCACTGTAATTAGAAAACTACTAATTATAACAAATCATGTACGCACCAACAATCAGGCCATGCACCTGCATTAAAAATTAATAACAGTTACAACTCAAATCCTGCAACATATTAAGTGTGAAATTATTGCTATAATATAAGTAAATAAGTGATTGAAACAACAAGATACTAAGTTATATGTTACGGAAAGAGTGCCATTATAAATGAGAAAATGAGGAGTCTTCCTTGTAGTCTGGCTAGATCTCACAATTGCAACTTACATGCCAGCCACCATGATCACCAAGGCACTGGCCACCACGATCCACAAACTCCACACAAGCAACTCCAGATCTCAATAATCACGTGAGTAACAATGAAAAAAAGAAAAGTACAAGTAAATGAAAAAAATTAAAAGCTCCAAATGTAAAAATAAATGGGATCAAAAGAAAATACAAATCTGCACCAAATTTAACCAAGAAATACCATAATCCAGATTGCAAAACTTACCATTTTGTTTCCTCTAGTCTTTTCATAAACTCATCTACTACCTAAATTGGGGCACAAATATTGTTAATAAGGAAATGAAAATGAACAAAAACTTGTTTTTTTTTTCTATGCTCTGGAACACAATGATTATACATCCCATTTTGAGAAACCCCTCTACCACAATAAATGATTGTCACTATCAACTTGAGACAACAGGTAGATCCTTCATCAATCATAATGACTGTTGTACTTATAGCCTTTTTCATGTTAACTGATCAATTTATGGGTTGTTCACCGTAAAAGACCATACCATAATTTCTTATCCCCAAGAAATAAATATTGGTAAAAAATAAATAAATTGGAAAGGCTGAACACAATTACCAATGTAGTTATGCCTCCTGGTGGAAATGAGAAATCATTGTTTAAATAATTGTATGGCCCATCTCGAGATACTCCATTTGCAAGAAATGATCTACAACTACTGGAGCTACTTAAACTCGCAACAAAGCCATTTCGCATTGCTTTAGGATCAACGTTCATCTTAAAAATTTTCTTCAGCTTCTTTTCTTGAACCTATATAACTTTCTCTCATAAAGAAAAAATACGAATCAGCCTATAAGCCAAATCAATCACATGAAATCTTACGTAGAAAAGAAGGCAGAGAAAATCCAATCACAAAACAAATTCATTTTGAATATATGCTCAAGAAACAACAATTAGATGTCATAGATATTAACCATTCTTGTCCTTGGATATTTTAGGGATCATTAATTGATGAATAAAAAATACCTCGAGCTCATGACTCTAAAATTTTGTTTTATAAAGGAACTTAGGATGTCTACTAACATTATAGTCCATCCTTTTCAAATCCCTCCTTGATCCACGATGTCGTTATATATAGTAGTATACATAGATATTACAAAATCAAGGATGTGAGATTGAATCTTTCAAAACTAAGTTCAGCTATGAAAAAAATTACTAAAGCAAAAATCAAGCTTTCATTTTTTTATCTGTTCTCTCAAAGAGAATTAATCGACCACCATACTTGTCAAACTCAACAGCAGAAATAATGTCCACTATAGAAAGAAAAAACTGCACAAATAATCTAGAAACATACACATTAACCTGCAACAAAGATAAAAAAAAATGTAGAAAAACTTAGCAAGAAGAAGATAATATAAAAATTTAACATGGAAAACATAAATTCTCCTTTTTTGGGTGTCAACGTTGATTATATCTCATTTTTTAATCAATCCCATGGGACCACCTTCTTATAAAATCAATAAACCTGGTAAAATTATAAGGCATAATTTCTTAAGAATAGATTTTGTGACTGGCATCTTTGGGAACAAGTGAAGCTCCAAATTGATTTGTAAATTGTAATAATATCGATAACGGTGAGGAAGGAAAAGAGAGATACACCTGGTCCTCGTGGATGTTGAGGCGACGAAGTTAATGGTGCTGCCATTTTCCAACGACGGAGAGGGAGCGAGAGTTGAGTTTGTTGAGCAAACCCTTCACCATTGTTGTTGCATATATAAAGATATGAGAGTGAAATGATCAATTTAACACAACTTTCTTCATCAAAAAACAAAACAATACAACTCTTTACAGAACCCAAAAAAAACCTAAACGTTAAAATGTTACCTTTTGTTTTCATTGAAGACACTTTTTATTCGATCTCACCTCTTCTTCCTTGATTAGATAACTTTTTGCTTCGATATCTAATAAACAACAAACACATTATTCTTATATTTTACAAAAAGTAACAAACAAATAAACCAAAAAAATTTCATTGAATAAAGAAAAAAAAACGAAAATTTTGACTTCAAATAAAGAATACAAACAAAATGAAGAATGACAATCAAATTGATTCAAAAATCGTTCATAAAATCAAACAATCTTTTAAAATAGCATGGAGATAGCTTAACGGTGACACAAATCTGAAAGTTAAATTGAAAAAACCTAAGAAGCGAGGGGTTTATCGAATTGAAGCTGAAAGGGAAGCACGTGAGAGGATTCATCGATTTCCATGTCTAACAAAAACACAGAGCTTCCGATTAAGTTCAAAATATAGATCGATTCAGCAAAATTGATGGAAGTAAAGTGCGAATGGCGTGAGTGAAGCAAAACCCTGAACAGTGAAGTGAGGGTGGTTAAGACCAAACGAATAGAAACCTCGTCAATGCACCACCAAAATCGGCGAACAAAACATCGCCAATGCACCACCGAAATTGAAAATCCACACCACTGCCCTTTCTTCCAAGTGCAAGAACCACAACAGACGCAATTTTAGTGCACTCTATTGCCTTCAAATTTTTATGGGAAATAATAACACAAACAAATTGATTCAAAAATTTTAAAGAAAAAACATAAGAAGACAATCAAATTTCAAGTTCGGAAAGATATTATAAGAACAAAATGAAGAACAAATTTACTTTAAATAAAGCAAAATAGAATCAACAGATAGAGAACACCGGAAATTGAAACCACAATGATAATTTGAAATGGAGAAATGCAGCAGATAAATCCACAATCTTCCATTTTGAAAAAAGTAGATATATGTCAATCAATCAAGAAGAGAATCGAGTAGCAAAGATGAGCGGGAAACAAAATTTTACAATAAACCCATCGATTAGAATGAAAAGCTGCAGGGATTATGGGGTAAAACCGGAGTTGAGTTCATGGGCTGAAAAAAGGCAACAAAACCATTAAAAGAAACCAACTTCAACACGAGTAAAAAGACAATAAAACCAAAGAATGAGACACGTGTAAGTAATTTAAATTGGGGTGTTTGGGTAATATCCCTAGTAGTTAGTTTTCTTAGTTTTTAAGTAGATCTATTTGTCCTTTCTTTTTAGGTTTCCTTCTCTATTCATTCTTCTTTCCATTTAACTCAATTTAACTCCTGTTCACATGACATTCAAACAAGTACTCAATTGGCCCTTGTAGATGATTTCATTTCAAGGGTACTTTACCTAACCTTATGCATGCTTTGATTGTATTTGTGAATTTGTTAGAAAATAAAGAACATTACCCTTAAGAACATATTCAATTTTGAGACACAGTTGATCATTTTATGGATATATGAAAACAATTAACTCTAGATTTTATCCAAATAACCCAAGCTAAATGAGTGACACTTGTCCTCATTGTTGGTTTTTCTGTAAACCCCCATGTCCTTTCTTTTCAAATTCTCCTTTCTTTATTCTTTCTTCTCTCAATTTAACTTCCGCTCACACGATATTCAAACAATTCATGTTTTTGCAACCCACTTTTCTTAAATCTTTTCGTCCTCAATTGCCAAAGTCAAACCACTTTCCAACCTTCTCCATTCATAACCCTTAAACATACTCTTTTATTATTAATTACATTCTTTTCTTTAGAACCAACCATAAACGAGGGTCTTTGTTCATCGAGGTTGAAATGATTATGGATTTCAACGTGCTCATTCTTCCATTATGAAATTTTGAAATTCGTCAATGTCAACAACGTATTTTTGGGTGTGGGATGTTTATTGGATTTTTTTGTGCTTTGTTCTTGCCTTATTATGTTTCTTACTCTATCTGCATCCAAATTTTGTGCTCATCTATTCTTACTAGAAACAAATTTTCGATGGCTACATTGGCAACAAATCCTGATAGAAAATATGTGCTTTGCTGCATGAGTCCTTTATATTATTCAGTACAATCTTTGTGCTTTTCAAATTAAGAAATAATTGGGGATCCAAATATATCAAGGTGGTTGTATGAGGTCCTGATAAGGGTCCATGGCAGGATCCAAATATTTTAAAGGTTTGTTATCTATCATGAAATATTAATGTGTGGTATGAAATGTCTAGTGCAATATCATGTGTCAAGATTTTTGTATTGCATTTTTGTCAAGTAGCAGCACAATAACCATTATTTTGTTTCCTTTCATACATGTATACATGTGGTGTTAATAGTTTCTTTGGTATTGTTTAGAGACAATAATCTGAGCTTAGAAATTTTTTTATACGGGCTGAAATTTCTCAGAAATGAGTAAAAGACATTTAATCCATATTTTTATCTATCTCATTTTATATTTTATTTGTTAAGCATTGTAGAGTTATAGAGCTGGATTTATCTTAAAGAGCACAATTTTATGTTCCAATAAAAGCAATGGTTGAAAAATCATGGTTTTGTAGTAAGTGGAAAGCTCCTCGGAAGCTTGATGCTAATTCTGATAAGGTTGTATTGAAGTATTCACATTTGATATAAGCTTCAACTCAAATTTTAGAAATTCTTGCAAGATCATGGAATGAAGCTTAAATTAATTTATTAGTCATGAGCTACTTTGAAATATTTAAATAGGTCCAACTACACTTTAAACCTGGGTCCTTAAACTTATAAATAGATATACGGGTAACATTAGATACGAGCTTGATAAAGGCTAGGGTATTTTGGGGTACCTAAGCCCCATATTCAATAATATTAGATACTCAGTTGACTACACAAGTGGCTTGGTCTCTTTAACTTCTAGCTTTCAGGAGAAAATTTCTCAAACAAATTAAAGCTTATCAATATATTTCTTAATTGCGTTGTTGGTCCTTGTAGGTACGAACTCTTCTTCAGCAGATGGTAAGGTGTTAGGTCTAATCGTGAAAATTTTCTTAACAAATAAATGAAATGGAGATTGTAGCTAAAATGGATAGGTGGTGTCTATCATATGATTTAAGATAATTTTTTCCCAAGTCATATAGATGCAATAAGAGGTTTCCTTAGGTGGAGACTTAAGAATGAGGTTAATTGTAAATGCACAAAGAAAAAAGAAAAAACTGATTTTTCAAGTAGTTGGTGTACTGAAGATTGAATATTTAAGATCCATATTAGTTGTTTGAAAAAGACAGTTATGTGTAGTTTATCCTCTGTCCTTATGTTTAGGCAACACATCTACAAGTTAGTTTATGTTGTCAGTAGTGTTTAATTAACTCTTAATACAAGTCAAAACCAATTAAAATTTTGGTATGTGAAATAGTAGGTTTAATTGCAAACCTATAATTAGTTTTTTCATTTTACAATTTAAGTTTTTATTTTACATATTTCATCATCATATTTTTTATTTTTTATCCATCTTTAAGATGTAGGCCTTACATATTAAATTTTTGGTTTAATTATGCCTTTGGTCCCCATTTTGGAGTCAAAATCTCAAAATGGTACCCAAATTTTTAAAAATTTCAAATTGGTCCCTTTTTTTGTTAAAACGTCTCACATTTGCCCTTTCCGTTAAGTCAAGGTTGACACCATCAAAGATAGTGCCATGTGTTAGTTCCTCGATTTTTTGAATTTTTTTATTATTATTTTTGAATTTTTTTTATTTTTATTTTTTGAATTTTTTTAAAAAAATCAAAAAATTGCCACGTGTCAAGCTGTCATTGTGCCACGTGGCAGTGACAATGACACGTGTCAGTATTATGCTAGGTATCATTTCCTTAGTCTCAATTTGGTCCCTTTATTTTAATTTGTCTCAATTTAGTCCCAATTTTTGTAAAAATTAGCAATTTTTTCCCTCTTCAAATTGAAACAAAAATTAATTTTATATAAATGTTATACAAATATTTTTATGAAATATGATATTTTTATTCAAATTAATATTTTTATTATATATTTTAAACATAGCTAAGTTTATTTAAAATTATGATTCACATTCAACTTTACTTCAAATTGTTTTCAAATTTTAAATTTATATGTGTTTTATTGTTACATGAACTAGTTAATTTATGAATTTTTTCTATTAACATTATTTTCTATTAACAACCTTTAAACCATTTTAAATAAATTTCAATGTAAATCCATGCTTTAAAAAATTTGGTTAAAAGTAGTATAAATTTCTTATATAAATTAAACTTAGGTCACACTTACATAATCTCCATTTAATAAATTTCTTTAAAAACAAAACCATCAATTGATATTTAGCCTAGAATGTTGACTGCTTCAACTTACTTTTATAATATTTTAACACAGTTCTTTTAAATTTAAATTAGAACTATAGTTTAAGCATTACATACAATTTATTTGTATATATATACAATTAAAATTTGCAATAAACAAATATTTCTCTTTATTATTGATTTACAACAAACAATCTAAATTGTCATATAGCTAAAGTTATAAACCAAATATATAAATAAATTCCACCATCATGCATGATATCCCTAAGAAGCTAAGGTACCAATAATTCACCTTTTAAAGTTCAATTTCTAATTTGATAACAACTTTTAAACCATTTTAAATAAAGTTCAATGTAAAATATTAATTAAATGAATTTAATTTGGTTAAAAATATTTACTTGAAATATCAATTTTGATGGAAATATTTGTGTACATTTATATAGAAATTAAATTTGATTTCAATTTGGAGAGGGACACAATTGCTAATTTTTACAAAAATTGAGACTAAATTGAGACAAATTAAAATAAAGGGACCAAATTGAGACTAAGGAAATGACACCTGGCGTAATACTGACACGTGTCACTGTCACTGCCACATCACTCTGTCACTGCCATGTGGCACGATGACAGCTTGACACGTGGCAATTTTTTGATTTTTAAAAAAAAATTCAAAAAAAAAATTAAAAATAAAAAAAATTCAAAAAATCGAGGAACTGACACGTGACACTCCCTCTAACGGCGTCAACCTTGACTTAACGGAAAGGGCAAACGTGAGACGTTTTAACAAAAAAGGGGACCAATTTGAGAATTTTAAAAATTTGGGTACCATTTTGAGATTTTGACTCCAAAATGGGGACCAAAAGTATAATTAACCTAAATTTTTTAAATAATTAGAACCAAATCCATGTGATCAAGAAGATTTAGAATAGTTGAATATTCTACTATGAAAATTTGTAAAACTTATTTTAGAAAAAAAAAGTAAAAGAAACACGTTTTTGAAATAAAAAGTGTAAATAATATTTTAGTTAAAAATATTTTCAAAAAAGCTATTCATTAAAGTACTTATTAATCTATATTACTTTTAATTAATAATATTTTAATTTTTTAAAAAAACCAGAGAATCTTTATCCAGTCTAACCTATCTTCTTGTAATGTCTCTACTTTTATAATTGTTTCATAAGTACTAACGATTTTAAGTTTCATGATTTAAAATTTTTTAACATTTGAAAAAAAAGTTTGGAGTAGACCAAGTTAAATTTAAGGAAAAGGTCACATTTAAAAGGCCATAGTCGAATTCACCCATTAATTTTGTACAACGATTATCTTTTTGACATTATTAAACTACTAAATATTTCCCTACTAAATATGTCGAATAACATTCCATCCCAACATAAGTATATTATAATGAGGTAGAAAATTAATCTTTTTCTGGTCTTTTGTCAAAATGAGGTACCAAAAAAAATTAAATATCCGGTTTTGGACATTGTAGGTCTTATTTGTTCTAGCTTCTATGTGACCTTGCTTTGGTTGCATGTGATATTTTAATCATCAATATGAGTTTCTGTTGATTAGTGAGTATAACGATAGGTCCTGATTGTTCTTGTGTTATTCCTAGGCATAGATAGAGCATCATGTGTTATTCCTGATTGTGCCGGTTGAGTCGCTTTGTCAAGTAAGGGAAACTAGTATTATTTTGCTTTGCAATGTTTTTTCTAAATTAATTAATGCATGTTGATGAATTTGATATATGGTGAGTATGGTTGTTTTTATTTGTATGGTTTGAATTCTGCCTCTTGTAGCCGAATCCATAGGTTGTGGAAATATCCGCATGTTGCTTATGGAATTGTTGTTTGAATTGTGCTTCTTGTAGCTGAATCCACAGGTTGTGGAAATATCCATTAGTTACCTGTGGAACCTTCTATTTGTTTTCTTCAATTTTAACATGAACTCTCGCCTCCTCTCTACCAAGGTTCAAACCTATAATCATCTAATTATCAAGCATTAAATGGCATAAAGGCTCCCACTACCTGTATTTATTAAATAATTATTTATTTAATTATTTAAATTCATTGGGTCTTACATTGTATGTGTTTGAGGTAATTCCATGGGTCTCCTAGGGAGATTTTATGGTGGTGCTATTTTAGTGTATGCATTAGACTATGGATTCAAGTAAGGTGGCATCTTGAAACTCTAATGATCATTCAAACTCAAATAAAGTAGAATGGTTCATATGGTGAGAGTAGTAGGAGGTCCTAGTCTATGGCAAGATAATAGCCTTAGATGATGACGGTTTAACATTGAGTGTGATAGGGTGAAACTCATTGGCAATGACTCTGGAAAGTAGTAGAGGCCACCACAAGTGCAAGTCTCCAATGATTCTGATTCCAAATGCATGTATTTGGATAATTAGTTATAATGTCAACTGTTTGTGTGCAATTATGTGAATTGTTGTAGTTTATCTTGTATGGCTTATTATTGATATGTTTTGAATGGTTTTAGGATAAATCTTTTGTATACTAGCTTACCCTTGCACTTTGTGATCTTATGTTGTTTTCTTCTTTTGTGATGATCGATCCATTCTGGTGGGAGCAGCTGAAGGTGTAGGTTTACAGGCACCTCTGAAGGATGAGAAGCTTGTACTTAGAATGGTTAGATTGTAGTGGAAGTACGAGTAGTTAGTATGTTCATACTTTTTTAGGTTTGGTGTTGTTGTATAAATGGTATATTTCTATAGTCTGAACTCTCGGAAGATTGTATTAATATACTTTTTATTATGTTAATTTGCCTTTGAATATTATTATGAAATGTCTTATTTTATTAGTTTTGTACTATTAAAATGAGATGTTACAATTAATATCTTCAATTGGATAAATTAAAATAATTATTATATTTACATGTTAAATTAGTCCGTTATGACTAATAATTAGAACTTAATTTATAAGTATCAATTATTTAAATTATAATATTATTACATATTTATATTTATTCAAAAATATAATTGTTCTTGTCAAGAAAAGTGCCAGATAATTCTTAACCAAAAACAAAAAGAAAGAAATATTTTTAACCCTAGCTTAAGACTTGCTTAGGTCAAAAACAATCTGTCCCTTGACCATGAGAGTAATATTCTTATTTATAGTAGATGAATCAGTTACAAATATTACAGATATACATAATAATCTTAAAGATAATCATCAATATCTTCCTAAATCTCAACCAACCTAAATAATAACTAATGTAACTATAATAATTACATAATATTCGTTAGTATTATTTCCTTAATCTTAGCTTCTTACAAGGAAGGAGGTTAGTTTGTTATCTTTACTGACATCGTTTCTATAGTGATACAACTCTACACCTCTGCTCATCCTTATTCAACCATCAACTTTATGGCGATGCCACTTCATATCTTTGTTCTTTGTTGATTATCACCCTATCATCGGTAATGTATTGACCTTATCATCGACAAAATATTGATGCGCTGTTTCTGGACAGGTACAATTATAAAAATCAACTCTAACTCAAATTGTTAGAATAAAAGAGAAAGTTGAAGAAAACCAATAAAAAGGTGGTGAATTGTTTTGAAGTTAATGTTTTTATTTTTAAAAATTTTCAGCTATTGAAAACTTTTTTTTCGAAAAACTTAAGCTTGAATTGAGCTCTGATGACAAATATCACTGTATTAATTTTTTGAAAAATTTAATTTTTTTTAACAACAGAATTAAAAAATAGATAAAAGAACACACATAAATTTTATACTGATTCAGATCAAATTAGGTAAGGTTAATATTGGCTCCCTTTAAGTAAAGTGAATTGCATGAAATAAAACTGCAGTAAGGTTGCCAGAATAATAGGAATAACATACCTCTGTACATTTTCCTTTTCAACTTATCTTTCTCCCCGATTATACCAATATCTTGAGCAATTCTTTCTAAATCCCGACAGAGGGAAGATTAAAAGTGTTATGAACAATCAGAAATAACTTCCATCATGTCCCGCATGAAATAAAAAGGAACTCGTTGCACATGCAGTTCAATAGAAAACTAGAATTTTAATGTGATATGTTACTTCTACATTCAATATTTCGTGCACAACACAACATAATAGATACTAAATGAAGGTATACACACAAATTTTAATAAGAACCACATGAATTGAATCAAGTGAGTTCATTAAACAAAAATTTTAATATCTTCTTTGCTTAATGAAAATAATGTCTCTAATGAGTATCACAGGTTGGTAACACTCCCACCAAATACAAAAAATTGCATTCAGCAAAAATAAATAAATAAATAAAAGCATGCCTAAAACCACATTAATAGATTTTAAAAAGGGTAAGAGAATGTAAAAAACCTCATAAGACGAATTTAGGCTTTTAGATGAGTAGTTTTCCTAAATTCACAAAAATTTGACCTTCATAGAAATCAAAATAATCACAATTTAGGCTTTTAGATGAGTAGTTTTCCTAAATTCACAAAAATTTGACCTTCATAGAAATCAAAATAATCACAATTTGTGGTTAAAGATTCAGTCACTGTATTCTTTGTATTTGGATCATAGTATTACATTATATTCACTGTATTTGGAATCACATACAAAATTTACAACAAAAAATTGCACTTTAATCAAAATATAGAAAATATATACTCAGGTTAGTTTAGGTATTAAAAGACAATGTATGACAGGCAAGTAGACAAAATACTAGATACAACATCTCACACTACCTTACCTTACTATATTGACCGAAGTGGGGTAAAAAGAGGAAGCAAAAATGAATTATAATGGTTAAAATTAAAAACCCAAATTGGGAAAGGTAGATAAAGAGATCACCTCACATCCAACATGATGCGGGGAAGACAACAAAGAAATTTAGAGTTTGTATAATGTCTAGGATGACCATGGCAAGGAGGAAAGGGCGGAAGGGCCTTCAACAATAGTGGTGATTGAAATAGAAGAAATGTAGTGTGCTTACAATCTAGGTAACGATTCAAGAGAAAGAGAAAAATAAAATGCACAATTCAATTAGTGAGCAATTAACCGGTAGAAGTTCAATTTTTTAAAATTGAACTATACAATAATATAGTTCAATTTTTATTTTTTATTATAAATAGTTTAGTTTTTTTAGTATAATATAATGCAGTTAATTATAATTCAGTGTAGTTGGATTAAGTTTTTCACCCCTACTTAACATATAGAGCTTTGTAGTCAAAATATTTATCCATGATATCTACACAGAAAAAATAAGGTCAATTCGATACACAAAAACCAAATTTATACAATGATGTATAGAGACTTTACCCATAAATTCACGAGTCCCTTAATGCTTAGTTGTGGGTAAATGTTTAAATAACTTTGATATCTATCCTCGATGCCACCACTAGAAGAATAACAAAAGGAAGAAGAAGACATTGGAACATACTTAGGTGGAGAATGTAAAAAGCAATGATGAACAAAGCAAGGGTGAGGAAAGAACAAGGGCACTATTCGAGATCAAAATCATAGAGGTACAAAACAAAAAGGAGTGATGCAAACTGATTGATTTCATATTTATAAAGAAGATGAAGAAGGCAAAACAATTTAAAATAATTTGATATGTGTGAAATGACGGTACCTCAAACATTGTATCCTATTGTAGTGTGTTGTGCTAAAAAAGTCACATCTCAGGGCTATGTATCACATGAAAGGGTGAATGCTAGTGATAGAAAATAATATGTTTTTCCAAATGAATTACTATAAGGAAAAATCTCTTATTAATTAATGCACAATGGGATTTCCATCCATTATGGAGATGTCATATGTAGTGAGTATAAACTCATTATGCACATAAGGATTATCATCCATTACCACTAGTCGCCTAGTGATCCAACCACTCGCCCAATGACTACATCAATCGTTGCCTAACGACCATTTTATCTCACAATTTTCTCTCATCGAGCTACCATGTCACTCGCCCAATGAAAAACAACAATTTTTATGCACAAAGTACTTGTTCAATATATCGAGCATTCAAAATATGCACATAACAAATTACACAACTTTCCCATTATGATTTTACTTGCCTTTCAACACCATTTACACCTCCAAGGTTATCATTGTCATTTACCATCCAACAAAACAACCTAATGTTTACAAATTCTTGAAAACAAGATGGAAAAAAATACTCCACCTGATAACTTTTAGGCTTGCACCTAGTTAATATCCATCACTTAAAACAACTTACTCACTGCTCAAGTATGCAACCACAATTCACCCTTAACTAAAGAAAATTTTGCACTTATTCTTGAAATAAAACATCACCACAATCTTTTCCATAGAAATTATCAATCTGTGCAACACATCCATGCTCTTAGGATATCATCCCATTGACCATTGACATTCAATCATAAAATCATCTACAATAAACATACAACCATGAATTCAATACTAAAAACATTGAAATAAATTTAACTCAATAAAATTATCTAAACAAAAATATCATTTTCCCATATGACCACTTCCACCCTCATTATCCAAACATAATAATTTTTCCAAAACCCTAACGACGCTACTTTAGATATGAACATCATCACCAATCCTAAACTTTCTCACAAACATAAAAATTATCTCCTATATATGTGCCCATAGACCAAAGTTCATATTTCCAATAGAAAAACTGCCACAACACCAAAGAACCATATTCCACATAAGCTAAGCATCTCTTTTGTTAACGATAAATTCAACACAACAAAAAAAGTATTTCTAACCAACTTACCTCAAATTGGCCTGCACTTTACAAAAATCACCGTAGATACAACCCCAAAAGAGAAAAAAATTACGGTATCCAATTGTATTCATACTCAACTGCAAATTAATATTCAAATATTCAATTACCACCATTGACTAAACCACAATAACAAATGATTAGAAGACACAAGATAGATATCATAATTCCACCATGAATTCATCCATAAATAAAACATCGAATTTTACCAATTTGAAAAAGAAAGGAATAATAACTTTTCTCCACATCACATCACATAAAAAAAAGATAGATCCCCTCAAACCAGGAACTTAATCCCAAAAAAATGTATTTCACAATGCCACCACAAATTCATCTATTATAATTAAAGTTCTCCAATAAAACCACATTTTGGCATTTCGTAATCCAAACTTCAAATATTTATCCACATATAATCACATAATAAGCAAAAGGATAGCTTCCCTTACTTGGAATTCTTACAACAAGACCACCTTGCCTTAGAATAAATCTGCCCCCAACTCTTCATCTTTCCTTATACCACAAAAAATGCTAAAATTAAAACTAGCATAATTTTGCTCTAGCTAAGATTCAAACTCACCACTACTAAGCTCCAAACAAACACTTCAAACAAATAAACTATCACATTTATCTTGTTATACACATACACAACAACATTACAACAATTACAAAAATAAATACACCCACCAAAATAATTATAGAACAAGAAACAAAATAAACACATCAAATGCACATTACAAGAATCAAACACATGACCCTCAACCTCAAACAAAAAGCACTAACCAATTATGCTACTATTTACTTTTGTATAATTTTTTATTTAATAAATTTAAATAATACTATTCACGTCCAACCTACACCTTGCAATATTAATTATTTTCCTGGTCTTACCACTATCATACACAAATTGGATTCTTTGACATAATTGTTTTAATTTTGCCTTTTCAACTTATATATCCCTTATTCAATGTTTTGGCAATAACTAAATTTGTAGATCATATTTTGGGTTGATTACTTTTGCATTAGATTCTATGCTTATAAGGCTTTCAGAACTTAATTAGAGCCTAAATTAGACCCACTTTAGTTTCAATTTTTAGAGGCTATATAAGACATGTAATGTAATGTGCTAAAAACAAAAACAAAAAATTTATTTGCAAAGTATTCAAAATTTTAGTAATTTTCTCTCTCTTTTCTCTATTCTCTCATTTTCGTTTTTCGTCTTTTCATATTCATTTCCTTTTTTCTACTTATTCTTATCTCTTTTATGCTATCACTACCAAAAATCCATTGATTAGAGATTATTTTATAGCGGCTAAAAAACCGTTAAAAATATTTTTATTTTTTGTTAATTTTTATTAATCGTCACAAATTTTTTTATGTTTTTTTTTCTATTTTCTTCCTTCCAGTCTCATTGGGCACTATGTGAAAACTCCAAACCAGAAACTTCTCTTTTCCACCAAACCTAGCCTACCCATGGTTCTTCCCAAGTCACTATTAGTGTCGTTCCTTCTTGGCACTATCTTCGTTGTGCTCTACCAACACTAACGACCCTACATGTTCGCTGCCCCACTTGAATCATTATTGACGATGTTGGCCATGTCCATTGTTGATTGTCGTCTTCATCACTGGGCTGAACCACTACCAGAATTCATGGTGAATAAAAGAAGCAAATCAAATTGATATTTACATAAATTAGGGATTCCTCAAGCAAATGTAAGCATTTAAACATTTTGTTGTTTGATTGGAAATCAAAGTTTCAAAAAAAACTATGAATCTATTCAGCATAATATAGAATATGATTGGAAATCAAATATGAATATTTGAGGGAAGGGAATCTGGCATACAAGTATAGTTCTTGACACAATAACAACTTATATATTTGATGCTTGTCGTTCTCATTCTTGAATTTGCTAAACTTAAGAATTACTTATTTGAGTTATATGTTAGGTTACCTGTTGTGATTTTGGATTGAATGAATTTTTCTTTAGTTTATCTGAGTCTTAGAGATTCTCTGCTTCTCACTGCAGAATAAAGAAAGTGGAGAAGAAATGCCAACATCACGAGGAGGTTAGTTGTTGTAGGTTGTGTCTTGGTTTTCCTAGTTTTGTCATATACTTTATTGAAAGGTATATAGTTCTAAATTTCATATTAAGTGTGTTTATTTATTGATGCCATTCTATTTGTGTTAGTGACAAGATACCTTATGTTTGTCAATGCAACTCTAAAATTAAGTTTACAAGGAACTAAAAACTATATCATCTACACATGTTTTTCAGGTAATGGCCTAAACAGATTTAGGCCTTTTTATAGCTTACATGTTAATGTCTAACCACTAGTGGAGAGAAAAAAGATGTAGGAGAAGTTATTATATGATATTGGAGGTAATTCTAGAAAGATTAAGAACAAGGGAAAGACAAGCAATGGGATTGAAATATTCACGTTTGAGACCATTGCTGCTGCAACAGGGAATTTCTCAACAGCCAATAAGTTAGGAGAGGGTGGATTTGGTCCTGTTTATAAGGTAATTTGAAACGATATGTTTGCATAACAATTAGTTAACTTTCTTACTTAAATTTGAAATTGTCTGGATAAGAACTGATACAATGACCTTCAAGGAACACTGCGTGATCAGCAAGAAGTAGCAAACAAAGGACTTTCTAAAAGTTTAGGACAAGGGGTAATGGAATTTAAGAATGAAATCAAACTTATGGCCAAACTCCAACACACTCATCTTGTAAAGCTTCTAGGCAGTGGAGGATCTTGACCAAAATTTCTGGGGGAGCCAAAATATACTTAAAATTTACATATTTAACATTATCGTCGTCACTCATTCAATGGAAATGAATTATATTCTAGTATAGCTATAACTATAAAACAAACTACACTATCTAATGGATTGTCCATCATTTTTTCATATTCTTGAACTTATCAAATAATTTAATCATAACTAAATTTTTCAGCTATTTTTTTTTTCAATATAAATAATCATGTTATCTGCAAAATATTCATTTCCCATTTTCCTAATGTGCACATATCAATTCAAAAGTCGCATTTCATTTCATTGTTATGCGATGAACAACCATATTGTCATGTTTTTATCAATTCTAAAAAATGAATTTACTCTTTTGTTTTTCATCAATATACCTATTTGAAAAATAAGTTTAAGACTAAAAAATAATTTATCATAATATAATTAATAATTGAGAGACATAATTACTAACAAAAATTATGATAATCAATTCACTACCAAGTGAGACAGAAGAAAACTACTTTTTTTTCTTTTGTGGTAAAGTAACAAAAAGAAATCAGGTAAGGATAAGAGATAAATACAACATGTGAAAAACTAAAAAGACAATAAAAATAAAAAAATTATCTTAATAATTTGTTTTCTTTACTATATTTGATTTAATATTTTATTATTTATTAACATTAAATGTTATACCCTATAAAAATACCTAATTTTATTTTCATTAATTTTTTAACATTTTATTATCTAATTTAAAAATATACATATAATTTAAAAAATTTAAAAACATAAATAATTTAACAAATTTTAAATATATAATTTAAAAAAAAATAAAAAGGTTAAAAAATTGAAAATTTTGGGCTGCCGTGGCCCCGCCTGCTCCAACCATGCTCCGCCGCTGCTTCTAGGGTTCTGCATCCTGAGAGATGAAGGAATACTGGTTCACGAATACATGCCTAACAAGATCTTAGACTACTACCTATTTGGTAAGCTTTCTTTTGTCTCAACAAAGGTATTGCCAAAGACTGTGCCAGATGTTAGCATGCAAAATCATTTTAACAATCATGTTGTCTTTATAACAGATTCACCTAGAAAGAATTTGCTAGACTAGGAAAAATGGTTGAACATCATTGGAGGCATAGCTCAAGGATTTCTTTATCTACACAAGTACTCGAGACTAAAGGTGATACATTAAGATATGAAAGCAGGTAATATACTACTTGATCACATTGCTGTATCACTTTTAGCTGTGGTAGTTCTTGGTATTTTTATTTATGCCACTAAAGTATAGCCTTGCAAAATATTATTTTACACCACTTGAAAAAGTTGATAGTTCAACTTTTAGGAATGTTTTATTCAACAAAAAAGTTAACTTTTATAATGTTATATTTATAAAGAATGAAAGATTCAAAGATAAATTAGTAAATGTAAAATGGTGTAAAAATTGAGTATCGGGATGAGGATGGGGATGTACATATCCCCGCCATAATACCCGTCCCCACCATATCTCCTTCCTCGTTTAAATTATTAAAATATTTACAATTAATTAAGTAACCTCTCTCTCTCTCCCTCTCTCTCTCTCTCTATATATATATATATATATATATATATATTCTATTTTTTATTTCTTTAATCATTTGGTTTGTTATGAAACTCATTCTCATCTCCAATATATTTTGTATCTTATCATAACCTTTATGTAATTATGTTAAAATGATGTATGTCAATTAAAAAAGTTTTATTTCTAACATTTGAATATTTTTATTTATTGTATATTTTCATTTCACATAAGAATGTTTAATACTCTCAATTTAAGTGTTTAATAACATAAACCTTTCATTTACTAGGTAATATAAAAAAATAACTTATTATATTATTAATTTTTGTTTCATTTGAAGAACTTTTTTATTTCGCTAAAACATTTTTTTTAATTTCTCAACCACCATTGAATATATATGTTGATATTTGAAAAGTTTTCTTAGATCTCTAATATATTTTTCATCTTACCCTTAATTATACATTTGTTTTCCTTTGTGTGATTTCTTTCAATAGTCTCCAAATTGTTTATAAGACACACATTTGTTAATTTTTTATATTTATATTTTTTGTTTATTTTCATCATGTAGAATACTATTTCGATATATTTTATCTAATTATTTTTTATTTTCTAACTCATTACAATCATACTTTAATTTTTTTCACTATAATTGTATACATAATTTTTATTTACTTCAATTTAAAGTTTTAATTAATTGCCATGAATATTTTTTTATCATCATCCAACCTATATTGGAGTTCAAAAGATACAAGATCTATGTTAAAATTTTATTATTATATTTATTATTTGTTTTTTGCATCATTTTGATCAAGTGATGTATTATAACTTTTATTAGTGTATAAAAAAGAGATTCATTATAATTTAAAAAATTGAAGTAAACAAATATTTAAAATATATTTTAATTTGAATTATTTTTCCTTTTATATTTTTTTAAAAATAATTTTAAATTTTATCAACTAGGTTTCATTAATATTTGAAAATTTAATAAATGTTTTGGTTCTCATGAAATTTTATTTGGTATTCTAATATAAAATGTAAACAATTATAATTTATTTCAAAGTATTTGATATCGAAGAAACAATTATCCTCCTAATATTGAATATTTGATAATATTATGTTTCTTTTACCGTACCCTCTTTCTGCTCTTCAAGTAGGCATTTAGAGTTTAGGAAGTGAACCAAATGTAACTTAGCTAAAGTGACTCAATATAAAACAATTGTTTATACTTTCATATTGGACATCAATTTCAATTTCACACAAATAACACATTTACCATTAAAAACTTAAGAAGATTCATTCATAACCACTCATTATTTGAATTGTCTAAATCATTAGTTGAATCATCTAACTTCTTCTAAATCATTTAACTTTTTGTCTTCATCTATGACCTCATCATTGTCATTGATAAATTGATCATTATGCAGATTGTGCATTGTATAATTTACATCGGCCATGTTCACTTATTCCATTGGTGCATTAAAATGAAACAATTGTATTTCATCATCATCACACTCACATTGGTCCATCATCTTGAAAATAATAATTAACAACTTTCTCGTTTGAAAAATACTCATCATTGTTCAATGCCTCAACCATAAATCATTTTAGTCTAACCTTGCAAGTTTCCTACCAAACACTAGTATTTCTACCCTTATTATGTTGATACCTTGTATAATATACTTGTTGAGCTTGTCCAACTAATACAAAAGGCTCATTTAATTCAGGCTTTGACTTATGCTTGATATCAACCAACCCAAATGTATCAACTTTAACAACATGAAAAGGTTCAAACCAATGACAACATAGAATAATTACATTGTTTTGATGTTTAGGATGTGAAAATTCTAATATTTCTTCAACAATTCCACAATAGTCTGAATCATTTTCATCGTATGTATTTCCTCTCACAGATATACCTTATTTCATAATAGAGTTATTAGCTCTATAGTCCTTAGTATAAAATCTCTATTAGGGAATTATAAGAAGTCACAATATTAACTGGACCATAACTTATCTCTCAAATCAATCGATTCCCAACTTGACCAGTACGCATATAGAGGATTTACATAGAGAAAATATACAATTATATCACTTAATATGATGAATGACAAATTATACATTATAAACTGTTACGGTAAACAACTCACTTGATACTTCAACCACCTATTGAAATATTTATCTCAAGACATCCATATTTCATTTTCAAAGATATTAGGATTTGTTTCCTTTAATGAATCCTCAAATTTCCTAACAAAGACAACAATTAATATTATAAGTTAATAATAAATTGTATAAATAGATAAATGCGAAGAAAACTTACTATAAATATGTTTCTAGATCTTTCTAATTTACAGTTACATATGTCTCAGTAATATGAAGTTCCTCCTCTATTAGTAATTTATCATGGCCTTTACCAATGGGACATCATGGGTGTTTAAATATAGACAAATTCTCATTAATTTTATATTCACTGCCATCATCATTACAAGAAACTTGAGTATGTTAGGTTTGAATTCAAGGATCGAAATACATAGAAGCTAAATTAGAAATTTCTTCCAAGACATATGCTTCACAAATAGACCCTTAAACCTTTGCTTTATTTCAGACCTTCCCTTTCAAATTGGACTTCCATATCTCAAATGGATATATCCATTTGTATTGCGCAGTGTTAGAAAATGATTACTCAACTAATACTAATAATAATATAAATATGAAATAATATAATAATAACTATTAAATCAATAATAATACTAAGACAATATATAAAACAATGAATTTTAATCAAAGATCAACAATTATAATAACAATAATAAATAAAAATAAACAAGGAAAGGAGTAGAAATATCCTGGGTTGAGACACACATAGCGCTATCCTTAGAGAGAAAACGCCCCTACTGCACAAGGCTAAACAAATACACAATCATATGTGTTTCAAATCATATGCGTTTCTCTCCCAAGATACAACAACCCGTCAGATCGATCGAGTGCAGCGAAGGATCTCCAAACCTTATGAACACCATTGTCTTAAAGATAATATAGAGAAGAAAGAATAACACTTTTAAGAAAAACTCTAGTGTTTGTTGTCTCTCTTGTTGTTTCTTTCCCATGCACCTAGGTGGTATTTATAGGTAGAAAAGGGAGACAAAGAAGTAAATAGTAATAAGAATATAACCGTTAGGCATTAAAAACATTAACCAATAAATTAAAGGTCTATAAAAACATGAGTAACAGTAAGTTTTTTTATTTTAATTATTTATTTTTTAAATTATATTAAAATATTTCTAGCAATCCCCCACATAATTTAAAAAATAAAATAAAAAATATTATCTTTTAAAACAAAATATTGTAGTTCAGAGGAACCTTTCGGCTCTGACCCTTACACCTAGTGTTCATAAACTTCCACCCGAGAAAATGCAGAGACTTGATTTTCTTGAACTACATCCCCTGTGACCGGATTTTAGTAAATAACACATACAATATCGGTGTTCATTATAGGTTCTAATCAGTGGTGCATGTTACGACCTTGTGCATGTATCTTGTTTCGTGAGTGTCACTTAGAGACTTGCCCATGTCTCACAATGGCGGCCCCACCATCACATTCACTAGGTAAACCCTCAAAGGGTGGTTTGTGACTCACACCCCTACAATAATTGCCATTGGGTTTATTAAGAGGTATTTTATAAAATAATGCACATACCTCAACCATTAGGTTTATTAAGAGGTATTTTATAAAATATGCATAATAATGCACATACCTCAACCTTATTATTGCCACAATTTATAGTACACCTCGTCATAGGAATGAGACATAAAATTTAATCAAATTATTTGGTGTACTTTAGTCAACAACAATTTCGTTGTTACCCATTGAACTCCATTCCATAGGATCGCCATTCATGTGGAGATGTGTGTCCATTGTTGCAACTAATTTATGGGCTATAATCTTATTCCCCTCGACGACTCAAATATTTGTTGTTGATGCATCAACCTTTTGATAAGCAGATCTGCAATATTTCTTTCTAACCTGACAAAGTCAAGAGAGAAAACCATAAGTAATTAAGTTTCTAATACATTTGTCTCTCATCATTATATGTCAATTATTCATTGACATTTTTACTAGAAACTTCAAATATAACAATTTGATTGTCAAAATGCATTGGAAAAAGGAATAATTTATGCTTGCATAGTAGATCATGACAACAACTTCTTAACATATTTTCATGATAGGACACCTTCATCCAAGGTTGAACATAACCACAACCAATAGGTGATCTTGTGTCACTAGAATCAATATCCAATTTACATTAAAATATCATCCAATCATCTCAAGAAATTAGACATATTGTCATAACTAGAAGAAACAGAAATAATATTACACTAAATGGCAAAACAGTGAGGTATATATTCATTCACTTTATAATATATATAACCAAGATTTTTTTATTAACAGGTATGTTAACCATTGCAAGACACCCCCACACTTTGAAATATTTTAAATGTGGTTCTTTTTTCTTTCATAACTCATAACAAGTTTTATCACAATTTTTTGTGTTAAAAATATGGTAAACAGGATATAAAATTTCATTAATATAATGTTAGGCAAGCTAGAACTTGAAGCATAACATTTACCATATCAAACAAAAGTATTTTTTTCTTTCGCTGCACCATTACATTAACACCATATGAATATGTTACTTAATGAATAATACCATGAATTTCACATAAAAACACTCATTTATAAAGACATGTATCATCACTTCTCCAATTAATTAATTTTGCACCTCAAAATTTCATAATTTGAATGGTCTCTAACCAAGTTTCTCAACAATTATAATAATATCATATCATATATCACAACTTTCAACATTTTGTAATAATAAAAGAAGAACCGCTAAACATTTTATTACAAGATAAAGGTCCTTAACTCAAACAATCCATTTCAAATATATTATTTACCAACCAAATAATAATATATAGAAATAATAATCTTATTGCACTTGGAAACCACTTGATAACCTTGTTGAGCACAAGAAATTTTCTAAATTCAGAAACATGAAAAAACTCTCTTTTTTTTTAAAATAATTGTTGGATGATAATTTTAGTTTTTACTTAACCATCCCTTCAATTTTTCATACACAATCATACACATAAGTTTTTAGGATTAGTTGAAACTGATTTAATTATAACCATAAGAAACACATTAGTTCATAAAATGTGTTTTCAGTCTTCAGCTCTATATTGTTTTTAATTTTAGAAATGAATGTTAGGAACAAGGCAATAAAGGAAAGAATAAAGGAGAGAAAATAGACACAGAGAATTTAACGTGGTTCAGCGTACAATGTGTATGCCTACGTCCATGACTACACTAGGAAGTATTTGTATTTTTGGTGTATCTCAAAGCTTTACATAGAGTCTCTTATATAGTAAAATAGAGAACCACATCTCACAATTCTAAGCGGTGTGGGACTAAATCAAGCACCATAATACTAACAATTCTCCCACTTGGGGTTTGATTTACATTACCACCTAGTGTAGTGCCTTAATCATCAATTTTCTCGAAGGCAAGTTGAGGCAATGCAAAGCCTCAACTTAGTTGTTGTGACAGTCTTGGTCAACATATCAGTTGGATTCTCTGCACCTGGAATCTTCAATAAAATCAAGTCTCCATCATTTATCAAGTTTCTGATAAAATGATACTTCAATTCAATGTGCTTGCATTTGGAATGAAGAATTGGATTTTTAGCAAGACAAATGGCACTTTGACTGTCGCTGAATAATGAAGATTCATCTTTCTCTTTTCCTAATTCTTTTAGAAGATTCTTCAACCATATCATCTCTTTTGCTGCTTCTGAGATAACTACATATTCAGCTTCAGTGGTTGAAAAGGAGACTCTACCTTGAAGTTTAGACTTCCGATTGATAGTTGTGCCACCCAACGTAAAAATATAACCTATTGTGCTCTTTCTACCATCCAAATCACCTCCCAAATCTGCATCAGAAAACCCCTGTAAAGTGAGATTACTTCTTTTAAAAGACAAATGCATCTTTGAAGTGCCCTTTAAATATCTCAATATCCACTTCACGCCTTCCCAATGCCCCTTTCCGGGATTGGATAGAAACTTGCTCACAACTCCCACCGCATGTGTTATATCAGGTCTGGTGCAAACCATAGCATACATCAAGCTTCCTACTGCAGATATATATGGCACTTTAAAAATGTGACTTTCTTCTTCCTCTGTCTGAGAATATTGCCTTTTTGAAAACTTTAAGTGAGTTTCCAAAGGTGTATTCCTGGTTTTAGCATTTCCAACATTGAACCTGCTAAGAAATTTTTCTATATATTTTTCCTGAGATAAGTTTAGAATACCAACAAATCTATCCCTGGAAATTCTCATACCAAGAATTTGCTTGGTTGGACCAAGATCCTTCATTTCAAAATTTTCTGACAATTGTTTCTTCAACCTGTCAATTTCTGCCATATTAGCACCGACAATCAACATGTCATCAACATACAAGGCAAGAATGATATAACTATCAACATTTTTCTTCACGTAACAACAATGATCTTCTTCACATCTGTGAAATCCTGAGTTTCTCATAAACTCATTAAACTTCTTGTACCATTGTCTCGGTTCTTGTTTCAACCCATACAAACTTTTATGAAGTTTGCATACAAGATTCTTTTTGCGTTGCACTTAAAAACCTTTTGGTTGTGCCATAAAGATTTCTTCCTCAAGATCTCCATGTAGAAATGTAGTTTTCACATCTAACTGCTCCAGACGAAGATTTTCTGCAGCTACTACACTCAAGATAACTCTGATGGTAGTCATCTTGACAACAGGAGAGAAAATTTCTATGAAGTCAATTTCTTGTCTCTGTTGGAACCCTTTCACTACGAGTCTGGCCTTATATCGTTTGCTGCCATCTGGTTCTTCTTTTAACTTATAGACCCACCTGTTTTGCAAAACCTTCTTTCCTTTTGGAAGCTTGGTTAAAGACCATGTCTTATTCTTCTGAAGAGACTTTATCTCATCTTCCATTGCTAGCTCCCACTTAATAGATTCATCTCCCTGCATAGCCTCAGCAAAATGCTCTTGTTCACCAGCATCAATCAACAACAAGTAATGCAATGAAGGAGAATACCATTGTGGTGCTACAATTGTTCTGCTAGACCTTCTAGTCGGTAATTCAGGAGTTACTAACTCTATTATCTGTTCAGGTTCTAACCCAAACTCTGACTCAGGCTCTGACTCAGGCTCTACTTCTGTATTCTGCCTTCTGTTGACTACATCACTTTCTGAAATTTCTTCTAATGATACCTGCTCTGGCTATTTATTTGCATTTGCAAATTCTGCAGTCTTGTCCTTATAGAACATGTTTTCATTAAAAGTAACATTTCTATTTCTGATAATTTTCTTGTTTTGGTCATCCCAAAACCTGTAGCCATACATGTCAGATCCATAGCCAATGAAATAACATCGCTTTGCCTTAGGGTCCAATTTATCTCTACTATTAGAGTTCAACAAAATATATGAAGCACAACCAAAAACTTTTAGATGTGAAAGGTTTACCTCATTACCAGACCATACTTCTTAAGGTAACTAATAGCCTAAAGGAACTGATGGTCCTCTGTTTATGAGATAGGTTGTTGTGCTTATTGCATCTGCCCAAAATACCTTGTGTAACATCCCGTCAGGATATTACTAATTTATAAATAAATAATTGGAATAATTAAGACAACATGTTTAATAATACCTCATTTTCCCCAAAACGCGGGAAAATTTAAAACTTTATTAATTGCTGA
>Ga0214545_1003702_pt1 | contig 28996 bp, 14 predicted proteins | sample CNSS4metaG_FD_160064 | JGI IMG/M metagenome (GOLD analysis project Ga0214545, IMG submission 160064) | Root nodule microbial communities from cowpea collected in UCLA plant growth center, Los Angeles, California, USA - CNSS4 | ecosystem: Host-associated > Plants > Roots > Nodule | place: USA... | reverse complement strand
ATCTGTGCTTGGGTTATTGCAGAATCTTCTGAAGCTCTTGTGTCTCTCAGATTGCTCTTTTCCAGATGCAGACTGCGTGATCCTAACTAGACCAAGCTATGTTTTATCCTAGATCAGTAGACATCATCAAAACTGTTCTTCATTTATGGATGAAAGGCTCCCCCTTCCAACAAAAGTAACTTGATTGTCAATTAATTTAAGGAGAAACAATATTGCTTCATTTTTATAAAAATTGGGATTAAATTGAAACTAAAAACAAATATAAGGATCAAATTGAATCATTTTGACATGTGACACATATGTAAAGTGACACATGTAAAACAAATTTAAAAAAATTAAAAAAAAAACCATAAATTGACATGTGGTGTTGACTTTAACACCGTTTGGTAAAGACTAAATTGAATCATTTTTAAAAAAATGAGGATCAAATGGAGACAGAAAATAACTTGAAGACCAAACTGACATTATTTGATAAATAGAATGACAAAAAAAATAATTTAACCTAAATTCTTTTATTTCGGTACATCAAAACAAATAAATTTTACAAACTTAAAATAAATTTAGTAATAAATTTGAAACCTTTGAGTCTAAGAATATTTGTAATAGCGGTTGAGTTTTGATAGATAAATAACAATTTCAACAATTAAATTACTTTAATTGTTATCTTAATTATTTTTCAATAGAAAAAAAATTTACTTAAATGATAATTGAATGAATTATAGACACCTTATGAAGTAGTTCTTGAATTCTATAATTTAGAATCATTCACTTAATCATGAATTTGGTTTCATTACTTCAATTTGAACCAGTTAAAACAATTTGAAATAAGTATTTTTGATCAAAGACTTTAAAAGAATAAAAAATTCATGTATATATACTGGACGTCAAGATAAATTCTAATATTGAAAAGTGATTAAATTTGACTCTTTATAGTATGTGGAGAGTGGTCTTCTTTAAAACTTGAAATACAATTTTGAATAAAAGGAATCAAATATATTTGTACATATATTTTCATATTTTGAATCTCACAATCTTAATATGTAAACTTTGCAATCTTTCTATGACTCTAAGTAATTTGTTGATGGTTTGACCACATCATATTTTGATCCCTTAATGACAATAGATAAAGTTAGGTCCCCATTTTTGTAGCGAAATCTCAAGTAGGTCCTCCCATTTTTATTTGACTCAATTGAGTCTCTATTTTTGAAAATTCGTTGCAATCAGTTCCTTTTCGATGGTTGTCCAGGTGCTAATTATATGCCACGTGTCAGCATGTGGTTTTTTTGATTTTTTTTGATTTTTTTTGATTTTTTTTAATTTTTTTTGATTTTTTTTAATTTTTTTTAATTTTTAATTTTTTTTATAATTTAAAAAAAATTAAAATTGCCACGTGTCAATCTGACATTGTGCCACGTGGCAGAGACAATGTGATGTGGCAGTGACAGTGCCACATGTCACTATTGGATGTGAAAAGTCTCAATGTAGTCCCTATATTTGTTATTTTGTCTCAATTTGGTCCCAATTTTGTTACAACTGAATCAATTTCATCTTATATCAAATTTAAATTTTGTATAAATTTTACAATGGTATTTTTATTATAGTTGATATTTTTAACAAAATTAAATTTATTTAAATGTATATTTTGCACTGATATTTATTTAAATTTTATTTTAAATATTTATATATCCATAATTTATAGATAAATGTTAGAGTTGCTTTAAAAATAAAAAATTTATAAATTCAAATATAAAATTTAAAAAAAAAATTATAACAATTCTAACATTTGTCTATAAATTATTGATATATAAATATTTGAAACAATATTTAAATAAAGTTCAATGCAAAATATACATTTAAATAAACTTAATTTTGTTAAAAATATCAATTATAATAAAAATACCATTGTAAATTTATATAAAAATTAAATTTGATATAGGGATGAAATTGATTCTGTTTTAAAAAAATTGGGACCAAATTGAGACAAAATAACAAATACAGGGACTACATTGAGACTTTTGACATCCAATAGTGACACGTGGCACTGTCACTGCCACATCACATTGTCTCTGCCACGTGGCACAATGTCAGATTGGCACATGGCAATTTTATTTTTTATTTTTAAAAAAAATTAAAAAAATTAAAAGTTAAAAAAAATTTAAAAAAAAATTAAAAAAAATCAAAAAAACCACGTGCGGACACGTGGCACATAATTAACACCGTTACTGGACAACTAACGGAAAGTAACTGATTGCAACGAATTTTCAAAAATAGGGACTCAATTGAGTCAAATAAAAATGGGAGGACCTACTTGAGATTTCACTACAAAAATGGGGACCTCTGGAATGATTTATCCATAAAGTTATCTAGAATCACCTCCTAAAGACACCAAATTTACCATAAAATGATTTTTCAATATTGTTTTAATTTTTATATTTCATAATTTATTTTAAGTTTGATCAAATGTTTCAAAGCACGAAAATAACTAAAAAGTAAACATTATAATATTCAACCAACCGATCCATGTGTACATATCCATGTTTAGTTTCCTTTCAGAAGTAAAAGGTGATGACCTAAGTTGAAAATATTTTAAATAATTTACGTTTTGTCAACATGAAATATGGATGTGTAGTTCTAAAAGCAAAACCAAACATATTAATAGTTTACAATGATAAAAATTGATTGAAAATTAATGACATACCCAATGTCGTTTCTTTAAGCCTATATTTTGATTTTATTAGGTCCATCCTATTTCAACCCTTTGAATCATGCGCTCCATGACCATCCTCACAATACCAAGAATCGTGGCAAAACATGTTCAATGGTTGAACAATCATATTGTTGCACTTTGGTAAGTGAGAATTTCCTCAAACATAGAACATCGTTTCGAGCCCTAAAATATTAGGGCAAAAAGTGACTAGTGAAACCTTTAACCTAACCACGAACCCCCTCGTCAATCTTCTTCAAACCGTAAGAAGTGTATTCATCTATAAAGTTGTCATCTAAAATTAGAGCTATCAAAATGAGTTAAAATCTGTGACTCAACTCGACTCACTTGGGATTCGAACCATGTTGGGTTAATTTTTTTTTTTGTAAATTTCAGTACAGGCAAACATAGACCCGACCCACTAAGAACTCGTAGTTCACCCAAGTTGAACTCGTTGTGAGCCGAGTTGGTGAGACAACCTACACATAAATAAAAAGGAAGAAAAACTCACCTCACTTTTAACTCAATAGTCCAGTCCAAAACACAAGCAAACTTTCTTAAAAAAAATTGGGGGAGGGAGGGCCATACCCATGACACTTCATTCACCTATACCTTTGTCCCTCATCAGTCATTTTGTTTTCCTAAGATAGTAAGGTATAATCTAGATTTTATTTAGAATTATGATTTACTTTTGGAGATGAATGATTTATTTATGAGTTAAGTATGTTTTAGTCCTTGAACTTTGACCCAAAATTAGAATTTGTCCCTGTCCGGAACATCGATATGTTTTGGTCCCTAAACTTTAAACAAGAATGAATATAGTTCTTTTAACCCAATTATGTTAACTTTTATTGACATGTCGAACACGTTTCATGTTAGTATTGGAGTTATTTACACCGTTTCACACATTTCCGGTTCAATATCTGTTGGGAAATGCGTTTAACACATAAAAAAAAAGTTAATGTAAGAGTGATTCCCTATTCCCCCCTGCCGCGTTGGAAAATGCCGCCTTAATACCAACTGTCGCCTTAATACCAACTGGTATTAACATTTAAAACACCAATTCCCTATTCCCCTCGGTAAAACAAAGCCATTCGGCTCTGATACTAGTTGGTATTAAGGCGATAGTTGGTATTAAGGCGACAATAATTTATATCAATATTCATCAAATAAGAGTGAAATTATATAAAACGAAAAAAATACTAAAATAAAATGGAAGTTTAGAAGAAATTTATACTTACAAAATTATTTCGAGCTTTTATTTCAAATTCGGAAAACCAGTACAGGAAAGGGTCTAGAGAAAAAGAGATGGAGGTAAAGAAAGATTTAGAGAGAAGTGTTTCGGAAAAATCTAGTCTGCCTCCTTCGTTTTCTTTGAAGGTATTTATAGGAGAAGAATTTCAAAATTATATTTCATTCAGGATTACAAGATTTCAAATTACATTTCATTACAAATTATTCATCATGGAGCATCTTCCTTTTATTTTGTCAAGCATCTTTTTCTAGTGGAGTCTTTTCTTCTTTTCATTATGGAGCATCTTCCTTTTATTTTGTCGGGCATCTTTTTCTAGTGGAGTCTTTTCTTTCTTTCTTTTCTTTTTCTTTAACGTCACCTCAATTTGATTAATCGACACTGGGAATCTTTGCATAGTGGCGAGAAGCTATGGCCTTATCCTCTGTAGTTGCTTTCCGGATATGACATAGCTGTCCAATCCATTTTCTTCCTGGTAAGTCCATTATTTCGGAGAATTCATTCGGGTTAGTTTAAGAAAGATCTATCCCATAACAATCATCCTCATTTTTGAAAAAAGGATGATCATCAAGTTCTTCTTCTTCAGAGGAATCATAAGATGATAATGCTTGCAACAATGAAGCCTTTATATCACCTTTGGATTTTCCTTTTAATTTTAAACGGAGTCCTGACATCACTTCGTTTTTCTTTTGAGGAGTGGCCAGATTGAGAGATTTATTTTTCCATGTTCTAAATTTTTCTTCCAAATATTGAACTTGAAATTTCTTCCCCCAAAAAACCTTCATTTTAAGGCATAAGGTTTTCGGGAATGGGGCTGGTTTATGTTGATGTAATTCATAAATATGCTGACACAGCCAACTTACACTCATTTCAGCACAAAAATATAAAAGTTTTTCATGAATAGGCATATTCAGAGTGGTTTTCTTGAAATCTTCATAGAATTTTACCACTACTAGAGAAAAAGTAGACTTTGTAGGCCTTGCCTAACAAAACCATTCTTGAAACCACACTAGTATTTCTTCATTTAGAGGATTCTTGAAACTGATGTACCAAGCATGCTTGGGATTTGGATCACACATGATACGATACCAATTATTTGATAATCAAAATAATTATAAGAAGGGGGATCAAACACTCTTGAAAATCTCTTTTCACTTAAAGGACTTTGATTCCAATCTTTATAAGACAAGACTCGATTTATTTTTAATTTCGAGTAGATGGTTTTTGAACGATCTTTCTTATCTACTTCACGATAAATCTTAGCAGAAGCGGTATCAATAATAATCATTTGATAGAATTTTTTTCGTTTTTTTAAATATTTTCTTTTGGAATCCATCCCCATTTAGGGGCCAGGTGGTTAATTATTACTGTTGGGTTAAGTTCTTCCCATTCCTTTTCAAGGGTTACAATGGCAGAACACGTTTCCTTGATAACAAAATCCACGGGCGACTCTGTACTACTAGTATTAGGAAGGGTTCCTAATACTTGAAATTTATTTTCAGTGGCTATCAAGGTTTTAGGGAAAACTCTCTTTTCATTTAGGGTAGAGGTATTTCCTTTTTCCAAAGTCTTTTTACTGTAGGTAGGGGCAAAGTCATCTAAGGTCAAACCCTTACACTAGGGACTCTTTTGACTCATTTCCCTATAGAAATTCTCTTGTTAAAAAATCAGGAATGAAATTATTTTTTCCTTTTATGAATTCTATTTTAAAAATCAAAACAAGATAACAAACTTTTCCAACAAACTTTGCCAATGAGCAAAAATTTTATTTAGAAATCAAATTTTTAACATCTTTTTCCAAAATTTCTTTTGCCGATTTACAATCAACTCTTAGCAAAAAAGGTTTATTTATTAAAGAGTTTTGGAATTTAGAAATACATAAAACAATTGAAAGTATTTCTTTCTTTACTGTACTATACTTCTGCTGAGTATCATTCCATATTCCCGAGTGGTATTTAACTATTTATTCCTTGTCATTTAACTTTTGTTTTAAGATTCCTCCAAAACCTATTTCCGATGCATCTGTTTCTACTATCTTTAAGGCTCCTGGATTATGGATTCCTAAACAAGGAAGGTTTTGTACTAATTCTTTTATTTTTATTACTGCTCTAGAATGTTCATTTCCTCAAGGCTTAGGAATCTTTCTTAAACGATTATAAAAGGGGTTTTGCAATTATTCTTATTTCAGGGATGAATTCAGAGACATACTTTAAACATCTTAAAAATTATTGTAGGTGCTTTTTATCATTTATTTTATCAAGGAATCTCCTAGTAAATTCGATACTTGTTGCGATAGGGGTTAATTTTCCTTTATAAATTTCGTGACCCAAGAATCTTATTTTTGTTTGTGCTAAAATCATTTTCTTTTCAGATAGTTTACAATGTCATCCGGTGGTCCACCTAATCCTGGTAAGGGGAAAGAGATGGCAAAACCTAAACCAAAAAGGGCACCAAAAAGGCTACGCTATCTGATAAAGGTTCCTCCTATAATACCATTCACATCCACTCCACCTACTATTCCTAAGACACATAGTGCACCCTTATAGTCCCCCTCCTCGACTAATGTACCCATGCCATTACCATCCCCATCCGTACCTATTTTAGAGGAAACACCACCTCCTGTTATCCTACCTTTGCCACCTCTTGTTATGGTACCCACACCACCTCCTGTTATGGTACCCACACCACCTCCTGTTGTGATACCCACACCATCTCCTGTTCTGGTGCCCACGCCACCTCTTGTTGTGGTGCCCACGCCACCCCTTGTTGTGGTAACACGACCTTTTTCCTCTCCCTCTACTGCTGCTATTCCTTCTCCATCATTAGTACCTTCTCCAAATATTGTTGGCACTTCAAGTCCTTCTGATGCAAAGACTAATGTTGACCCTCCTTCCCATGAATGACCGATGGTTGAACCTTATGGGAAAAGGGTAATAATATATTCTACCCTCTTAGAAGCTAATTTGGTTTACATGACTATTGTACCTTGCTATTTTTTGCAGGACTTTTCTTCAATCCATGTGCAAGTTTTTTCTTTCTAGAGTTGCTTCCCAAGCCATCACAAGGTCAATTAAGCAACAATATCTGACTACTTGGCCGTCATGGGAAGTAATACCTCAACAAGATAAAGATCAGTTTTGGTAATGTTTTAAGGTAAACACATGATCAACTTTATTCTCTTTTCATTACTATTTATGTTAAGAGTGCAAGCAATTAATGATTTGTACTTGATTGATTATCACAGAGGAAGGTTCAGTGGAGACTTGAACATGAAGCTGAAATTCATACAAATTTTAACTTTAGGGGTTTACTTAGGCTCTCTAAGATGTTTAGAGAGGTTAGGAATGTAGATCAATGCCCTTACTGGCTTAGGGGTGATGTATGGAATCAATTGTTGGCACATTGGAATTCTCCAAGCTACCGCAATAAATGTGTTACAACGCAAAGGAACAAAGCTTCCCCCAAGGGTGGGAGCCAACACACAAGTTGTTCCATTACCACTCATGAGCATGCCATTCGTATGGTAAAAACCTTTTCTCTTAACTAATTCATATTGTGATATAACTTCCCACTTAAAATTTTTTGCTTAAATAGTAACAACATATTTTTTTTATAAGCACAAGAGCTTGGACGACATGTGCATATTGATGAGGTATTTAAACAAACTCATCTCCACAAGGGATCTAGCGTCTATGTTGATGAAAGATCTTAGAGGACAAATGTAAGTAAACACTTTCATTTATTTCTCATAAAAGTATAATTTTAACCCTATTTCAGTAATACCTTCTTATTGACTTAACATGAACAATTTGAAAGTAGAATTTCACAGGTCAGATATGAGCAAGGCTCATGTGTTGGTCTATAAGATCCCAATGTTGATCCTGCAACGAAAGAAACCTTTAAGACTCAGTGTTAGGTTGAGGTTGTTGGTGGAGAGAATAAAGGAAGACTATATGGGGCAAGATAACTTGCTACAAACATAGTTGGAAGCGGTAGCCTCAAGCACCAACCATCTACTTCAACTTTCACCATTGAGGATGTTACGTACCTCAGACAATGACTAGAATTGAAAGACCAATTTCAATCCTTACACAATCTAGTCTTAACATTGCTACCTCCTCACCATCACACCCTTCAACAACCTTAATCCAACCTAACACCGCCCCAGTAGTAACCCATACCACTCCAGCTTGCACCAATGCAACCCAGACCAATCCAGTACCAGAGCAACCACACACTATGGCAAACAACTCTGATTCTGAAGATTATGTAGACTATTAAACATATGTGATCGTTATTGAGGATTGTTTAGTTTTAGTGGATTGAACTTAAAAAACTTTACTTTTATGTTGACATGTGTAATATTATGTTTAATTAATACCATTATACCTTTATGTTTAATGTTGGAGTTGAATGCATATATATTTGTGTGGATATGGATCAAATTTTATTATTGGCAAGTCTGTTTTTGGATATTTTTGGGTTGCAGGTTTGTAATTGTTTGTTCTGTATGATTAGCAAAGATACAAAAACAAACTTTGCAGTATGTTAATTCTTTACCAATGGCTTTACTGACGAATACTTCCGTCGATAACTGTCGTGATCCTAGTTTTCGACAGATTAGGCGTCCGTCACTAATTACCGACGGATATATCCATTGGTAATTGAAACACATATCGATAGATATATCCATCGGTAATTATCGATGGACGCCTATTCTATCAAAAACTTTTACAGACTAGTCGTATACTGACAGATATTTACTCGTTGAAAATTTGTTGGAAAACATTATTTATTGACGGATAACTTCATTTACTGACGGATACTACCGTAAAAAATAAACGATTTTCTTGTAGTGATTTATCTATTCTTCTTTTTAATGTTCTTAATTTTTAATCATGCAATTTAATTTTCTATATTTTCTTTAGGACTTTCTAGTTTTTTAAGTTAATATCCTGATCGACTAGGGCAACTCAGTTGATGTTCTATTTAGACACACTTTGAAAATGCTAGACATCACATCTCACCTCATCTAACCTTACCCGAAGCCATTACTCGAGTTTGTTGGAGGATCGATACACAAAAAAGGTTATATTGATATGTTAACAACCTTTGGCGCTAGAAGGCTATCGCACTGTAATGGTACAATACCTCTTAGTCGAGGCAAATACTTTGTATAATGTCTTGATAAGCTAGAAAATATTGAACAAGTTATGAGCTATTGTATCCAATGCCCACATGGCCCAAAAGTTCCTCGTATAAGACCATTCCCCATTATCATTGTTAAGGTAGATCCCAAAGAGGCAAGGAGTTTCTACGCTTTGAGTTTGAGGGTAGCACCTTACACACTTCCTACTAGCTCGTTAGTCACTGAAACTCCACCTCCAGCAATATATGTAGAACAACCTGCCTCCTTGCAAATTGATGGCCAAACCCGTGAGTAGTGCCACTATGCCAGGCAATGCTTTCCACCAAATAGTGCTTTCACCCTAGACCCAATTGAGTATTTTTTTTTAAAAAATTGACTCAATTGAGAAAAAACAAATATAAGGATGAAAACAAACCTATGGCCTAATATATGGACAAAATTACTAATTAAACCTAAAAAATAAAATAAAGACCTAAAGAAAAATTTTAGGATTTTGGAATAAAATTTAAAAGATTCTTTAAATGACTCAAATTTAGAATAACAAAACAAAAAAAGAAATATGAAATGTTAAAACTGTTGTTAGATGCATTGGACGTCGTCTAAATTGTATATTCAGTATAATTTTTTAATAATGTGATTGTAATTTATGAGGATGGTAGATAATAAATATCATGAAATGGAATGTGTGTTGTTGTGAACATAATGAACACATATGTGTTGTAATGGTGGGGATGAGAAGCGTGCAACAACTTCACTGTAGTTATGGTCTTTAGGAGAGTAGCGGTGAGGGTTCGACTTGACGTAGTTGTACGAGAGGTGAAATTCACCGGCGAAGCTCTTAAAGAGAGTGATAGGAAGTTTCACCTGTGCACTTCTTAAATCTTTTTAGATCTCCACAACAACAAATATATCTTGGAGATATTGAATTATTTAGAAGATAATTTGAGGAGATTGCAAAAGGCTAATTTGGAAATTTAACGCAAATATTAGTTGGTGATAATTTATCATATATCTTTAAGTAATTAATTTATTTAATTATATCAGATATTGATATTATCAACTGATATGAATCGCATCATAACTCAAATGGAGAAGGACTAATGTACCACTTTGTTGTAGTTATTTTATTTTTTATTTTTTAAAGTTATTAGTTTGTTTAAATATGGCCCAATTCATTGTAAAATTGGCTTACCAAATTATGTTTTGGTTTAATCAATTAATGGGCTCTAGTTTGGTTTTATTTCAAGTTGTAATAATGGCCCAATTGCAACTTAGTCATCAACCTTTGGGAGACCAAGAGGATGTATGACTGAGTTTTATCAAAGGTCCTTTTTCCCTTTGTGTGTTTAAACTCTTAGGCTTGTCTTCCATTCTTGGAAGTGTGATGTCTATCAATTTCCGCTCCATCTTCTTATCTAGTTCCATTTTCTCGTTTTAAATAATTTCTCAAATTTCTTGCTTATTAGCATTCCAACCTATATAGATCAATAAAATGAATCCACCCCACAAGGGTTTTTAATTTTAATTGAGAATTTACTTTGATTAATTTAGAAACTTTCATGTGATTGAATGGGTTTTTGCCAATGATTGAGAATGTACTTTGATTAGAGGTGAAAACTTTAACTAGAATTAATCAAGAATGTACTTTGGTTAATTAGCTTTTTGCTTGATTTTAGAGGTAAAAGAATGGACATGATTAACGATAGTAATATTTAATTGAGAATGTGCTTTGATTAATGTACGAAGTTCTTGCTTTTGATTGAGAATTTACTTTGGTTAATAGTGAGAATGCCAATAAAGTAATTGAGAATTTACATTGATTAATTTGCAAATCTACAACAATAATTAATTGCACAATAATCTTTAGATTACCGATGATGGATCTATTTTGAAAAAGTAGTGGAATCAATCTATTTTCTTTACTATTATTTTTATCTTATTTTATCTTTTTCCAATTTTATTTCTTTATTCCTTATTTCATTTGATTAACTCTTTTGTATAGTTTTTATAAGAACTAATTCGTTAGAATTCAATTTCGTGTTTGTTGGGAGACGACTTAGTGCTACTTTACCCTTTCTATTTTCTTGACTACTATCTTAGCAATACTGAAGTTGCTATAGTTTAGTAGTATTGATTTGATCGCGTCAACGACAACGTTATCAAAAGTTGTTTTTTGACATAATCAACATAAACTTGAACAAGTAAAATGTGTTCACCTACTCTTTCAATAAATAAAAATGAATCAATGTTTCGTCTTTCAAAATTATTTTCTAACAAAAATGTGCTTAATCATTCATACAAAGATCTAGGTGTTTGTTTCAATCCATAAAGTGCTTTCTTAAACTTATAGATGTTATTTGGAAATTTATAATCGTCAAATCCAATAGGTTGTTCAACATACACATCTTCTTTTATAAAACCATTCTCAACATCCATTTGATACAATTTAAATTTCATAAGAGATGCATAGGCAAGAAGTAGGCATCTGGCCTCTAACCTCGCAATTGGAGCATATGTTTCATCATAGTATATACCTTCTTGTTTGTATCCTTTTGCCCCAAACCTAGCTTTATTCTTGGTAATGTTGCCATCTTCATCGAACTTGTTTCTGAACACCAATTTTGTTCCAATTACTTGATGTGATTCATCTCTTAGAATTAGTTCCTGATAACATTGTTTTCTACCTTATATTGGTGTTAAGTTTTGTGAATAAAATCAACTTCTCCATAGCTTTTATCTTGTTTAATCCTCAAGTTTATGTTATTTTTGCATTGTTTTGTATTTTAGTTGTTTTATGCCTTTTTATTTCTAATATCTATTATGAGTATGTGAAATAAGTCAATAGGAAGCAATTCTGAAGAAGGAAAACAAGCTGGAACTCAAGGAAGCATGATTGAACGAGAAAGATTGATTTTTAGACTACCATGTTAGGGGGCACCAAAACTGCGCCTACCACTACAAACATGGAGAAAGGACTCAGCTATAGGTATATACTCTCTTGGACGACCCCCGAAAGGCCAACAAACCACCATTGGGCGCCAGGTTGACTTGTTGGGAAAAATTGACAACACAAAACTGAAGTATTCGAGTCGCGGGGCGAAAATATTAGTTGCGTAGTGAGTTACAAGTCAAAGAGCGTCGATTTTAGGCCACGTTGGGTGAGAATGAAGCCATTGGGCAAGAATATCGACCTTGATACGCGAATAAGGTTATTTAATCATGTTTCTACGAAAGTTTTAGATTATTCCTCATTTTTCACGAAACACCCTTGGTCCTTGGGAAAGGCTCTTGGAGGCTACTAGGAGTGTTGGCAAACTGTTCCTTCTCCTTCTTGGGTCTCCATCTTCATCCATGGAGGTTTTACCCCTTTTGGGTTGGAGAGGATGATGAGCTACGAAATTGGAGGTAGAGATGTACAATTGGAGCATGAAGCAGTTGTCAAGAACCTTGGGAGAATGATTGCTTCTACTTCATGGTTCCAATTTCTTCTCTATTCTTTAATTTTGTAAAACTCTAGTTTTTCCATCATGGAAAGTAATTTCTATTTGTTGAAATTAGATGTAAAACACTGAATTCTTGTGTAAAACTATGTTGTTAAAATATATATGCTTTTCCAATTCAAGTTAGTGTTTGATTTCCATGCTTCATGCTTGATGTGGATTGTTTTCATGCTTTATTTATGATTCTTGAGCGGTTGGAAAATATCTTTAGAATCTAGACTTGAAATTGAATACCTAATGGATGCTTGTATCTAGGAATATAACTTGGTTCATTAGTAATCTTAGACTCTTGAAACTAATGTCTGATTTCACTTGTTGAGGATTCAAGGGATTGGAACTTGATTAGAACTTGATTTAGCAATAGGATTGGAGTATCTTGTGATTTGATTTTAACATGAATATGGAATTGAGATAATTTAGAATGCATGAGAATGAAGTGGTTGAAGTCTAATCTTGAGAAAGTGTAAATACACTATGTCAATTTCTTGTTGCACACCAACTGTTTGATAAAATAGAAAAAAGGTTTCTTAGTGTTTTTATGAACTTTGTGTCTAATTGAGTGGTGAATTGCGAGAGTTTTCATGCGTTGTACAAGTCCCTTGGGAGAGAACGATAAAATACTTATTACTTGCTATGTGCAACCGATGCACATGCCGTGCTGGTTTTTTACTAACAAGTTTTTGGCATTGTTGTCGAGGACTTATGTTCTAACACATGGCAATTTCAGCATTTGTGACTTTTTTAGACTTTGTTATGTTGTTTTCTTTTCTTGTGTTTTCTTTTATTCAATTTGCCATAGATGTTTATGCTCTCCACCAATTTGGTTTGTGCTTAATGCTTATCGTGGGGTATGCCTTTAAGCGTGATCTAGTTGTTGGAAGGTTCTAGGAATGGGATTTCAGCAGCCTACCTAACCAAATAAAAGCAGATAGCATAAGTCTCCAGGGATAAGATTGTGTATTTGGCTTTCACAACTTAGATTCTTAATTCAAGTTTTGATCTTTGCTTACGAAAAGGATTGGATAAGGTGTGTCAAGCTTAGATAGGCGCAACTAGAGGAATATGAGTAGTATTCATCACGTTAGGATAGTACTAATAATCTTGCAATAAGAGGAGTCTGAGTGAGGTTGTTTGAAAAATCTGTTTTCATTATTCTACATATTGGATTTGCTCTGCGTATGTTTTGCAATTCATTTCTTTGCTTCTTTTTTTACTCCTCTTTGTTGATTTTATGATATTTTCTTTTACAATTCTCAAATCTTGGTTTCTATAAAAATTGGGCTAACATGCTTGTTCGACTTTCTTGGTATTATTGTGAGTGATTGGTATAGTGTTGATGAAGAAGAATGCACAAAGAGTCTAGGAATTTGAGCAGCAAGCTAGTCCACCCAAAAAGAGTTTGCTTTCTTTCCCTTTCTATTTTCATTTCCTTCTTTTAATAATCAAAAGTGTGACTTCGCTGGTCTGACAAATATGAATGCATTAGTTTTATGACTTTGAGTGAGTTTGCATGACTTTAAGGATAACCATTTATGTTTGCTCATAATTTGTGTCAACACCTAATTTCGTCCGAGTGAATGCATTATTTTTTTAAAATAAAATAAAAAATATTTTTTAACTGATTGTAGGTAAGAAAAAAGAGGTGAAATAAGTTTTTTAGATTTTGAAACTTTAATTCTAGCATGAAAAATAAGAAAAAAAAAAGAGAGAAAAAGAAGGAAGAACCAATTTGTTTCTAATTGTCACACTCTTTCCATGAGCCCAAATATTTTATATATATCTTCCCACTTTTTGCTATTTACACTTCTCACATGATAGGTCAGCAAAGGATATTTTAAAATCTCTAAAAGAAGGGTATAATTTTAATTATTAGAAGCAATATTCTTCTTAATAATTACAATCAATATATTGATTTAATGCTTATGTGATGTGTCTCATTGGGATTTTTTTTCCAGTCAGAGGAAGATATAATTTTTAATAATTAGAAGCAAATATTCTTGGTAAATAATTAGAATCAATATATTGATGTTATGTTATGATTTAATTCACATAATGTGTTGCATCAGGATTTTCAGTTAAGGAAAATATAGGATTCTAATAATTAGAGGCAATTTTTTAAATAATTATAATCAATACCTTGGATATTATGCGACGATTTATTTTCTATAAAAGTTTCATCGGGACCAATTCCTTCCTCATATATCTCATTATAATTAAAGACTAGGATTTCAATTATGGCACAAGAGGTCTATATAAGCGCAAAGTTTCTCTAGTGCAAGACATAGAAAAAATTCAACACTTTTCTTCTTTTTTTATTACCAGAGCACACATGCAAGAGGGGGATCACCTCACTATCCCCTCAGTCGAATTTGCTTTGTTCGTGGCCTTGAAAGATAAGTTCCTTTTTGCTCCTGATGTTATTCATGTATTGGTGAGCATAATAAAATTAATAGGTTGTGCATGTTGGCTCTGTTACTCTATAATAATATCAAGTGTATGATTGATTGATCCATTATATGGCTAAATGTGTTTAAGATTCGGATGTTAGGTGACTTTAGGTTTGGATTCATGATTGATATGTGTTAATTCAAGCTTAATGTTCAATTGTAGCAACCACTCTGATTTTGAATGAACGTCTCAATTTGAGTGATTAATCCACATGAAAATACTCCTTTGTAGGCATTTAATTCTCTTTTTTTTAAGAAATAAAAAAATAAAATAAATAAAATAAAAATTCTAAATTATAAATTGTATTTCTTTATTGAATATCATGTCAAGTCTTAGATTTGCTTGATAATTAAAATACTCCTTCATAGACTCTCAATTCTCTTATTTTAAAAAATAAAAATAAAAATAAAAATAAAAATTATAAATTATATTTCTTTTTATATAATTATCGAATATCATGTCATGTGTAACGTCCCATTTAAATAATAACGTAATTAAATGAAACATTACGGTGAATAATAAAAGGACAAGTCATGGAGTATAAACGCTACTCCTTACAGTTGTCCAAGAATACTTAGAATGAAAAACTGAGGCTCACCACAATACCAATAACAAGATGAAGAAAGAAGTTTAACAGTATTAAAGTAAGTGCTTAAAGGACAATGAAATACATGGGCTACAACCCTAAAAGAGAATCCAGAAGAAGTGGGGTCCAACCCACGATAAGCTATGCAGCGAAATCTCCATCACCCTGTTGACCACGAGGAGTTCTCGCATCTACTCCCATCCATAAATTGATGATCATCACAAAAAGAGAAAACCACCCACAGAACATACAAACAAGCAGAAAGGGTAAGCTAGAGTAGAAAAACGTTTTATCATACCATTGCATACCATTTTACAGCCAAAGATACATACATCAACTAAGCATGTGAAGACTCGAAACCAAAAAACTTTGACTCAAGACACAATTATCCGGATACATATAATTAGTCGGATTCACCGGATGCTTGCACCTGTGGTAGCCTCTACTACTCTACAGAGCCAATTGCCAATGAGTTTCACCCTACCACTCACAAGGTTAGTCTTCAAACATCTAAGGCCATTATCCTGCCAAAGACTAGGGCCTCCTACTACTCACACCACTTGAGTCAGTACGCTCTACGTGAGACTCACTAACTCTTTAGAGTGTCAGGATGCAATTCTTACTTGAATCCTTACTAAATTATATAATGAGGCACCACCACGAACTTCGTGGAATTATGTCCTAAGCATGAGGCAGCACCATGAGCTCCCACTAACAAGGGTCATGGAATTACGTCCTGACCAATGAGACACCACCATGAAACCTTCATGGAATTACATATTGACCAATGAGGCACCACCATGAGATCTCACCTAGAGATTCATGGAATTATGTCCTGACCACACCAAAATCATGTTTCTCCAACCAACATAAAGTCATTATACATGCCAATTCCATATCAACATTTATAACCAACCATCCCATTCATGTTACATGCCAAGATCATGCCAAAGTCATCAATCCAGCCCCTACAATAAGAGATTTCATGCATATTCATATACTTCATACTTTAAATAGAGTATTCCAACCAAATCATACAACCAACAACGAAAAACATGGAAAAGAACTAAAATCCCTATACCAGTCTCGCTTAAGCTAAGGGATCTTTGATAAGGCGAAAGAGGTCTTTCGCTCAAGCTGCAGGTCCTCGCTTAGGCGAGACTGCCAATAGAGAGTACTGTAGTGTTTGGGAGCTCTCACTTGGGCGAGGCCTCCTCGCCTGAGCGAGTCTGCTCTTCGCTCAAAGGAAGGGTTTCTCGCTCGAGCTGCAACCGAGCGAAACACAAACAGACTCTCACGCGTTCTCGCTTAGGCGAGCCCTTCTCGCTTGAGCGAGATGACACCTCACTCAAAACGAGAGCTCTTCGCCTGAGCGAGAGCTCGAGTAGGAATCCGGGCCAGCCTCTACTATTCTCGCCTAGGCAAGACAAACTCGGTTGGACGAGAATAGCAGTTCTCGCCACTATTCGTACCTGTATTAGCCATACATACATACATACTCAAAACACAGAACGAAGCATTCCATATGACCACAATAGCATACAAGTCATACAAACTCGAGGAAAGTCAAAAGTATACAAACAATCAGCAAATATGATGAACCCTAGCTTCCCTTACCTAGAAAAAGGCTAGCCAAGGACTCAAACACCCAACAGTTGAGCACAACAACTCTAGGAGTATATTCGAGAGCTAAAAAACAACGGAACAGAATGGAAACGAGGTCATCAAGATGAACCTCAGGGGAACACCAAAAACAAGCTAGGAATGGACGAACATGAGCGACAAGCAACTTACGTGGAGCAGAAAAATGGTTGAGCTAATTTGAGTATGAGTGAGCTCCAAACCACCATTTGAGAGAAAAGAGACGGAAAGGAAGTTGGTTCATTTCTGGAAAGCAGAAGAATGAGTGAGTTAGGTTGCTCTAGGGGTTTTGGACACCCCATGGGCCAGCCCTAGGCCTAACTAATTGGGGGCAGTCCTTAAACATTAGGGCAGAATAATAAGTGGACCTTACATCAAGTCTCGAATTTGCTTGATAACTAAGATTTTTATCATGTTGAATCTAGAATTTCCTTAATAATTAAAAATATTAAAATTTTAAATTTTAACTCATCATCTCAAAGAGTCTTTTACAAAAAACCTACATGCTCCCTGATTTTCCAAATAGTAATACGTAGGAGCGAGGTACAATCCTTGTCGGGTAAAAAAAAATTTGTTTTTTATCTTTATTGTTTTGTATATGTATTTATTTTGTTTAATTTTTGGGGAACAACAAATATTTTAAAAATATACTTCTATCTTGGATACTTAATTAAAGGGAACCATCTTAGAACAGACATTCTGGGGTGCTAATACCTTCCCCACACGTAACCGACTTCTGAACCCAAATTTGGTTTCGAAGACTATTCTTTTTAAGGCTTTTATATAGTTTTCCATAGTAAACTATGGTGACGACTCCTCTGTATCTTTTAAATTATTTTTGTCGTCCTACCGCGATATCGGTTGCAACAATTTGATTTTGGGTTGCATTGAGAGTATGGCGCGGTCTTGTGAAAATTTATTCTTGTAGTTGTACTAATGTTTTTATGCTAAGAATGTTGTTAATGTTTTTACTACGGTTAATGATTGTGACATGGTGTATGAAAACCTTAGGAAACCAAAGAACTAAACTAGTGAGATTTTGTGCCTTAGAGTTTATATCTATCGAGTGCTACCATTATTGACATACAATTAACATTGCTTTATTTTCATTGCTAGTTGTTCTTCTTTGGCTTGCTTACATATACACAAGGCATTTTCTTTCTTTCCTTGCATCATAGTTAAATAGAAAAAGCCAACTATGTTTTTATAGATTAGAACCTTTGTGCAAGTTGTTTGAGCATTAAAAGCACATTTCCTTCATATTTGAACCTTGAAGCCTTATTTCAAGTAATTGACCACCTCACATTGAGTGCGAGAGTGAAAATTACATAGTCATATTAATGTGATTCAAGTGTGGGGGTAGTTATCAAAAGTGGGGAAGTATGAAGAATACATTAGAATTGGTTGTGGTGGATGTGATGCATTTTGTAAATATATTAGTCATAAAAGAAAAAGAAAAAGAGAAAATGATGAATAATGTGATTGCAAGATGTTGTTGGTTGTATTCTAGTTTTCAAGTATAAGAGAGTAGAATGTAAAGATTACCAAACTGATTTATTTTCCTTCCTACTCTAGTCACAAATTACAAAATAAAGTCCTTGTTGTGTTTGCATGTTTTGAAAACTCTTGGCTTTTGAAATGAAAAGCAAAGTCAAATTGTGTGCAATTAGTGGTACATGAGAGAATGGCACACCCTTATACACTAGTGTGCTTGAGTGAAACACTTTTTCTAAGTGAGGATTGATTTCTTGGGTTGATCAAGGTAACATTTTTCCATAGTTGTTAATCTCTCTTAAACCATGTATATTCATTCTTGTGATGTTTACATTGTGGAGAACATAGCTAGGGATTTGCAAGATTTCACATATTTTCTTTGGATTGGTGTTGAAATGAGAGCATTCATGAATGTTATCTGAGTTTGATGTGTGAACTTGTTTCTAAATTTACGACCTTTGTCAAGTAGATGTCTTCCTAAGCCTAATTACCTCTTGCTTGAGACAAGCAAGGTTTAAAGTGTGGGGGAGTTTGATAACATTGTTTTCTACCTTTTATTGGTGTCAAGTTTTGTGAATAAAATTAACTTCTCCATAGCTTTTATCTTGTTTAATCCTAAAGTTTATGTTGTTTTTGCAATATTTTTTTATTTAGGTTATTTTATATTTTTTAATTCTAATCTCTATTATGAGTGTTTGAAATAAGTCAATAGGAAGCAATGGTGGAGAAAAACAAGTTGGAACTCAAGGAAGCATGATTGGAAAAGAAAGATTGATTTTTAGACAAATACCATGTTAGAGGGCACCAGAATTGCCCCTAGCATTGCAAACATTGAGAAAGGACTCACCTATAGGTATATATTGCCTCAAACCACTCCTAGAAGGCCAAAACACCATCATTGGGCGCTAGGTTGACTCGCTAGGCGAGCTAGTGGCTCACTAGGCAAAAATGACAAGAACAAGCAAAGATACGAATGAGAGGCGCAATTGGAGCATGAAACAGTTGTCAAGAACCTTGCGAGAGGGATTGCTTCTACTTTATGGTTCCAATTCTTCTTTATTCTTTAATTCTGTAAAACCCTAGGTTCTCCACCATGGAGAGCAATTTCTATTTGTTGAGATTAGATGTAAAACACTCAATTCTTGTGCAAAACTATGTTGTTAAAACTAAGAAACCAAATTCTTAATGTTTGATTTCCTTGCTTCATGCTTGATGTGGATTATTCACATGCTTGATTTATGGTTCTTGAGGTGTTGAAAATTATCTTTATAATCTAGACTTGAAATTAAATACCTAATGGATGCTCGTATCTAGGAATACAACTTGGTTCATTAGTAATATAAGACTCTTGAAACTAATGCATGATTTCACTTGTTAAGGATTCAAGGGATTGGAACTTGATGAGTGATCATAGGCTATATGCTTTACTAGTAAGAGAATATCCTGAGAAAATAGCTTCATCTATTTTAGAGTTAAATTTCCCTAAAATTTTGTTTTTCATTATTTAATACAAAACATGTGCACCCAAAGATTTTTAAATAAGCAACATTTGGCTTTCTACCTTTAAACAATTCATAAGGAGTAATTTTCAAGATAGGCCTAATAAGCATTTTATTTAAAACATAGCAAGCAGTACTCACAACATCAACCCAAAAATATTTAGGAGCATTATATTCATTTAACATTGTTCTAGCTAGTTCCTCTAAGGATCTATTTTTCCTTTCTACAACTCCATTTTTGTTGAGGAGTTCTAACTTGATTAGATGTTTCATGAGAATATGAGTAGCTCATTTATGCCATAACCAAGGATTTTCTTCTTTAGCAACTAAACATGTTATATTGCTAGATGATGCATTATCATGATCTATTAAATAAATATTGTTATTTCTCATACCTTTTAGAGCGATTTCCTAAGAGTCCTTTCGATGAATGGTGTAGTAGTCACTTTCAAAGATGACTTTAAGTCCTTTATCGCATAGTTGACTTATAATGAGAAGATTGTGCTTTAGCCCTTCAATAAATAGGACATCCTTGATCTCTAAAGTATCTCCTCCACCAATATCACTAATTCCAAGTATCTTTCCCTTGTTGTTATCCCCATATGTAACAAATCCTTGTTCCTTTCTTTTAAAATTCTTAAACTTCTTCTTATCTCCAGTCATGTGTCTTAAGTAACCACAGTCAAGGTTCCACATTGATTTTCTGGATTTAGAAGTCATCTACAAAATAAGGAAACAATTTCTTTATGTCCCCAACAACTTGTTTGGGTCCTTGGGGTTAGCGAAACAAAAAGAATTATTTAACAATATGCACCCAAGCATACTTCCCCTGGAAACATCAAAATGTTTAATATTGCACTTATTTGATGTATGAGCATTTTTCATGCAATGAAAACAAGAAGCAACACATGAACTCATAGAATAAACAATTCCTTTTTTCTACCCATACTTTACGAGTTCTTTTTATTTATTTTTGTTATTAAAAGCATGCTTATTTCTGTTTAGACTAGTTTTCCTAAAAACAGTTTTTTCAAAATTTTTATTTTCTAATGCATCTTCAAGTTGTTTTTCTAGAATATTTAAATCGAACATATAACATTTTCAAAATGCACATTCAATAATTCAAGATGCACATTTATTAAGATTTCTTCTTCTTCAAGAGACTTTCAAACTTAATTCGTAACTCTTTATAATCAGATTTTAATTTCTTGTGAGCGATGTCTAATTTACTATCACACACAGGCACATCAATCATCAGACACAATATCCAATATACTACAAACAAAGCCTATCACAATTTATCACAACAAAATCAACACAATGCAATCATGAAAAACCAGTAATCATGTGTAACATAGAACTCCAACTATAGGCCTCCAAACTAAGATCACACAGTGCAAACTAAATAACAACATGTTCTGAACCATCTGCCAAAATTTCAGCTAAATTGGACGGTTAAGGAACAAGGAAACATAATTTTATGAAAATTGTGCAGACAAGAAAAATTAGTAGCACCCAGCGCTAAAAGCTAGCGCTAAGCACCATACCTCTCATAAAACAGGATGCTCAACGACCAGAAATAAGCCCTTAGCATCAAACCTCTTGTAAATTCGCTCAAGACTAGCGCTTAGCGTCCGACGACGCGCAGACATACCTAAAAATATGAAAACAGCGTAATTACACATAATTTGGACATTTTTAAGGCACCTAAACACAAGTAACATCAAAACACATTTGTAATGCATCAAAGTTCATAGCATTCCATTCCTTACTTCCCAATCTTCTACTTCATGCAAATACTTCACCGTCCAACACACCAATTCACCCAAAATACTAACCCAACCACCAAATACTAAAACATCATGAATTTATACTGCACTTATTTTTGCACAAGAACATTAGCATAAAATTTTCACTCCATAATCCATTTAACTTTACCTTCATACCTTTTTAATCTAATTGACCAATACTAGCTTAAGGCAATTCTCAACCCCAATTCAAATAAAAGACAATAATGCTTAAACCGTAATTCTCATTTCATTTGACCACATATTTTAACACAACAAGCTATCATTGAATTTTACCGATTTACCATCCCAAGGCTTCCTTCTCCTTTAAAATCAGATTCCAAGAGAAAAAAGATCTGGACATAATTTATTGCTTTTATCCAAATTTTGCAAGACGGCAAAAACAATAACTCTATTAGCACCATGAATGAATACATATAGTAGAACAAAATTCATCCTATGATGTGGTATGGAGCACAAAATTGGAGGGAAGAGAGGCCATGGTTGTAGCAGAAATGGAGCTAGAATGAAGGAGTGGGTTCAAGTTTGGAGGTTCTTGATGCAAGGAAGGTGAAATGAAGAGGAAACCTAGAAGAGAAATCTATTCTAGGGAAGGAGGCTATAGGAGTTCTTGGTAGAAACTAGTCTAGCAAAGTGACTTTAGAGGCAATAGGTGGAGTACTCTCAACACTTAGTCTATTACCAATCCAAAGTAACCAAATACAAGCATAGGAAGCTCTCATTTATAGTAGAGGAGCCTTCCTTAATGCAATGAAAATGAGAAAGGAAATGAAATTCAAATGTATGGCTTGCTCTCCAAGTTGCTTATGGAACCATTGGATGCAAAGGAGCTAGGATCTCTTGCCAAGTGTCCTCCTTCACATGTCTCATGCATTGTCACACTTAGCACCATGTGGAAGGAGGCTTTGGAGAGAAATTCTTGGCCAAGTCATAATTGGGCTTGAATTAGCCCAATTTGCAAGCTAATCAACAAGTTTAATAAAGCATGGCCTAACAGTTGGCCCAAAATAAAAGCTATTCTAATGCTCAATCATAAAATCTCTTCATATCTTCACATCTTCTTTGGCCCATGAAAAGTGCAATTTGAAGCCCATGAGAAGATTTTCCATTTTGAGGCAAGCCCATTTGGATCATCTTTAGAATGCTCTTTCTTATTGGGCCATTTGGTGGGCTTTGGGCTTAAGATGCATGTGGACCATGGATTGGGCCTTGAGCATGATTTGGGCCTAGGCGTTGGCCCAAGCTATAAGCCTTGTTGGGATCGCATCATCCTATTACAATTTTCACTCAATTCATCAAGATTAACCATTCTCAAGGAAACGAAACCTTACTTTAACCCATACTTCATCACAACCAATGCAAAAAAAAAAAATAGAACATTTCCCTTTCAGTCCAATGTAGAAGAACTACACACAACATATATCCATACCAAAGATACAAAACAACAAGACTTTGTTGACATGAGAAGCCAAGGTGGTTTGCTTCTTGAAGATTTGATGAAGATTGAATGAAGCTCTTTTGAACTATCTTGAAGCCATTACCATTGGAATGAAGCCTACATTGATGAAGGAAAGAAGATTTGATGATAACTATGTTGATCAAGGCTGGAATGTGTGCTCTCCATGTAGTTACATCATTAAGAAAGTGTATTTGTAGTTTGTAATTCATGTTGTAGACCTTGTAGCATTAATTAGATGTAGTTTGGTCTTTATTATGTTTTTAATCTGTTGAATGGTTTTTCAACAGGTTAAAATGTCTCTTTTAATCTGTTGAATGGTTTTTCAACAGGTTAAAAGGTTGGTTGTAGTAGTCTTAAACTGCAACAAATTCAATCAGTTGATTTAGTTTTTAATCGATTGATTTCACTTAAGTCAAGTGAAATCAAGTGAAATCAACAGATTGATTTGAAAATCAACCTGTTGAATTTCGTAACAGTTTGACTATAAAAGCTGCGATTTTTGAAAGAGAGGTCTGTTGATCATTTTAGAGCACGAATATGTTCTAGAAACTTGTGGAAACTCTCTCCTTCGTGATCATACGTCTTGCAGCTGTTGAAGATTTATCTTGGATCAATTCTTGGAGCTTTTGGCTTGGTTTGAAGCTTGGAGAAAGTGGTTTGTGGTAGGCTAAGTTGTGCTACCACTAAGGTTTGATCTTTCTCAAGATTTGTGTGTGTGCCTGGTAGTTTTTCAGGTCTGCAAGAGGGTTCTTGTTGTGCTGGTGTGATTCTTGTGTGATTCAAGAGTCTTTTGTGGTGTTTTTGCATATTTTGGAAGTGTAAGGGTGGATATTTTGTAAAACTTTTGAAATAGTGAAAAGTCAAGCTAAGGTTGCCTTGACAAACTAGATGTAGCTCAGGTTTGAGTGAACCAGTATAAAAATCTCGTGGTGTCCTCTCTTCTCTAACCTTTCTCTCTTGCATTTTCATTTTAAAGTTTAAAGTTTGTGCTTTAATCATCTTTTTCATGTTCTTGCATGTTTTCATGGCATATACAACATTAAGCATGTTTGTATAATCATTTGGAACTGGTCTTGATCATTCTTGAGCATTGTTTCTGGTTTAAAACTCAAATTCGCATTTCTACGTTTTTCCCAATATTTCAGTCAACTGTTTTCCTATTTCAATCGGTTGATTATACCAGAACAGAATCTGTTTAGTAAAATCAATTGATTAACTCTGTTTTTGATCGATTGAAAGTGTACAGTTCAGTACTGTTTGCATTCTAACTTGGTGATCTATTTGATTCAATTAAAGGTGGTTTTTAACTTGTAAAGATAGCCTAAATTTTTAACTAGCCAATTCAACCCCCCTTCTTGGCTTTTCAACTATTTCAAAACTAACAGACTCAACACCTCTTACCTGAAATTCCTACTCGGAGATCACCTTAGCTTTGCTCCACCCTCGTTTGCTCTCAATCCACAATGACATTCTAAACCAACTTTGTTCTCTCTCTTTTCTCCCAATCCACACACCTCAACTTTTATTTTTCATTCGAACCTCTCTATTTTCCTCAATAGTCCATAAAAAAATTATTAAAATAATTTTAAGTTGCAAAATTCTATTTCCTTTTTATTTCTCTACTCTAAGCTTTTTCTCTCCAGTCCATAAAAAAAGTTATTAAAATTTATTAAAATAAATTTAAGCTGACCAATTCTATTTCATTTTTATTTTTCTGCTCTAAGCTTTTCCTCTCCCAACTTCACGTTAATAATAGTGCATGTGTCCAAATACAATGCATCTACCTCAACTTTTCATCTCTCTAGGTGTATCACAAATTTACAAAAAGAAATATACACCATTTCACCTGTTTTTTGTTATAGTTAGGATTCAAACACACAACTCCCAATACTCAAGCAACATTCCAAACCATGTTAACCATCACATTTTTCTTGTCAATCCATATGCACAACGACATTTCAATGTATATCCACACATTCAATGCATTCAAGAAAGCAACCAAATAAATTCTAAACATGACAAATAAAATTCTAACTTATTATAGAACATAAGTTACATTCAAGCACACACATAGCCACTAGTAAACAATTATAAAGCAATATAATTGTTCCAAATGCACGATCAAGGATCAAATCCATGACCACCAATCCCATGACAAGGCTCTAACCAATTGTGCTACTTTTTACCTTTGTTTATGACCTTACATATTAATTCAGTTAAGATTCTTCACCATCAATTATCCCTTAGAAATATAATTAAGTTAAGATTCCTCACCATCAATTATCCCTTAGAAATATAATTATTTTCTCCAGTCTTACAGTAACAAATAAAAAACAATAAATAATAATTGTTGGAGTCGAACACCTCTGAAACTTAATACCAACATATATAATGAATTAAATATGTATAAGTGATCTGATAACATTTATGTAACAAATGACAAAAAATGAATCCATCAAACTTTGATAACATACAAAACATATTATAAAATGAATTAAAATTTAAATTATTTTTACAAAATCAAAATAATTATTGTCATTTATATATTATAAATTACTTTTATTTAAGAGAGATTTAGAAAACCAAAAATCATTTAATGTTCTACCCCGACAAGTATGTTTGTATACTATTGAAAATTCTATCCACTCTAAATATCCTATCCATGATCAAGATCTAGGGAAATCAAATTGATTAGTACTTACCATCACAAACCATACTGACGATGACCTTATATGTGCTTTTTCAGAATTCACTCACATAAAGCCTTGTTTTTCCCACTTATTCCAAAATCCCTTTTGATGAATTATAGTACAAGTTCATGCATTGATGTTCCCCAATTACCTAGGGTTGCCTACCCTTCCTTACGTGTAAATCACTAAATCCAAGACATTGTGGTAGACACCACACTCTCTTTGTTACAGACCAGTCCAATGTGCTTTAGATGCCAACCCAATTCCAAACCCTTTTCATTTCAATTATAGTTCTTAGGTGTTTGAGGTGATGCTGCATGATCATGATTGCCAATCTGTAATAAGGGTCCCCCACCACCCTTTGCTTCAAAACTCTTCTTCCCATGACACTAGACAATAGGGGTTTTGAGATTAGGATCAAAGGGTGCAACACTTTATTTGTGTCCACCATTTTTGTTTAAAGGCTTTTCATAAGGGCAACAAATGCATTCTTTTAAGGAAAGCTCCTACATTCAACATTTAGCCAGATACATATTTGTAAGAAAAAGGAAAAACCGATCTGTGTGAAAACTGTTTGGTTTATAAATTTAAATATGTAGGTAACTAAAGATTTTAGGTTATTTGAAGATGAGATGTTGACTTGTCTGAACATATTTTTTCGGTATAGATGAAAAACTTGTTATAACATCTCTAATATTTTACTAATATATATATATATATAATTTTTTACTGACAAAAAAAAGAAGAGGATTCTAAATGCTTTACGCTAAATAAACATTAATGTGATTCTTCTTTACTCATTTAACTAGTTCAATTTGATTTTTTATTATTAAGACATTTCATTTAGTACCTCAATTTTTACAATCAAGGAAATATTTTATTTAAATTTTATTTAGATTATTTACAAAAATATTATCCGCTTCCAGAAAGCATTTTATGTGAAGTCTACATGTAATTTTTATTTCTGTATCACAGAAACAACCTTGTAATGTTATTTTCAAGAATATCGACTTGAAAAACTGATATATAAAAATTAAATATTTTAGATTTAAATACATTTTTAACCCATAACAGATTATCGAATTTTATTTTGGTTTCCTGATAAACTTATTTTTAAATTTTTCGTTCCTAAAATTTATTGTTTTAATTTAATTTTTAAATTAGATAACATTTTTGAATAATAATAAAATAAGGTGACTTAGATAGAACTTTTGAGATAAAAAAAAATAGAATAGAAAAAAAATAGGGACGAAAAGCTCATCTTTTTATAAGAATTCATTAACAAAATTTGTTAATTTATCACGAGTAAAAATATGTATTGATGTATGTCACTTTTAAAATGATAAATGGGTGGAATTAAACCAATAAATAAAAATAAAGAAAAGTAGTTTTGTAACTTTTTCATTATAAATTAAAATATATTTAAAGTTTACGTATGTAAATAAGCAAATTTTAAGTAATTAATTTTTATAAAACTAATTTGTCAAATAAATTGTATATTTATTTATATACTATAACTTCATCTTATTTTTAATCAAATCTAATTGAAGTGAGGTATTTGTTCATTAATTAAATTTGTATTTCTTCTTTCTGTTTTATAATTTTTAATCCAATAATATTGAAAATGTTTGCTAAAAGAGTATATTAATGTGGCCCTTTTCACTTTTTTTATTGTGAGAATAAAGTTAAGAAGAGGATGTATGCGCGTAAAGAGATGGAAGGTACAGTGAAAAGACGCATGGATGGGGCAGTCTTGAGTATTATTGGTTCCTGTGGATTCTTTACACTGTCATTGGTTTTTCTACTTTTGGTTTTTCTTCACATGGCAAGTGGCCTAAAATGGAAGTGAAAAGCATATCAAATTAATATTAATATATTAAACGTGATTTGAAAAAGGTGATAGAAAGAGTTGACAAGGATGTGGTGGTGGTGGCTATTTTGTTTCGATCTCTTCTCATATAATGGCTGGCCCATTGACTTTGAAAAGATGCAAATGATAATAATTAATTCATTACCAAAACATTTTTCACTGTTTATTTTAATTCATATATATACTTTTCAAATCAATGTCTATTATTGTCTCCTTTTCAAGAAAAAAAAATTTATTTATGGGTATTTTTAATTTGTGAATGTAGGAAATTAGAAATATGCATTTTATATTTGTTAGAAGATTATAGAAATGGATTTTACATATTGAATATTGTAATGTATGTAACCGAGGACAACACTTAGAATGTATATGAGGCCTATCTATATTTCTAAGATTATTGTTTCACATATGACTATCTTGGTCACATTTCATTCTGGGATATTTTGGATGTCTATGAATGCTTGTTAGATATCATTACATGATGTTTGAAATCATATCGGTCTCATGACATTACAACACTGATTGTTTATGATGTAAGAGTTAAAACATTTTAGTAAGATTAATTATGATAATTATTTGGTTTAAGTCAAATCAAATAAGAGTACCTAAACTTAATATAAAAAATATTATTTATGAGGTAATTAATTATTTATTTATTATAATAACATTGATTGTTTTCATTGACACATCTGTGACTTAAATGTCGGAGTATCTTTTACATATATATACTCCTTCTGGACTTAAGATAAAAAATAGATATAAAGACATGTCAACTAAAAATTAACAAGTTAAGACAAATAGAGCTTTTAAGATAGTATATATATATATATATATATATATATATATATATATATATATATATATATATATATATATATATATATATATATATATAT